>Ga0310695_10010260_pt1 | contig 13764 bp, 10 predicted proteins | sample RumenRJG_04DNA_FD_203882 | JGI IMG/M metagenome (GOLD analysis project Ga0310695, IMG submission 203882) | Bovine rumen microbial communities from Lethbridge, Alberta, Canada - RJG_04 (v2) (version 2) | ecosystem: Host-associated > Mammals > Digestive system > Stomach > Rumen | place: Canada...
AAAAATAAAAATAAAATGCCGGATTTCATAAACGAGCAAATGAACAAGAAATCGCTTGCTAATTTGTTAGCACAAATGTATCTCGAATATGGCGGTGCTAAAACTGCCGATTTGGCAAACAACATTAAAAACCTCGGATATAAGTATGCAACAAAAGCAGGTGTTACAATTTCAATCGCTGACTTATCGGTTCCTCCCGTTAAGAAAGAACTTTTAAACGAAGCTGAAGAAGAAATTGCAAAATCAACCACAAGATACTTAAAGGGTGAAATTACCGAAGTTGAAAGATACACAAAGGTTATTGACACTTGGTCAGAAACTACAGCAAAATTAACCGAAAATGTTGTATCAAATTTTGACAGACAAAACTCGGTTTATATGATGGCGTTCTCCGGTGCAAGAGGTAACTTATCACAAGTATCTCAATTAGTCGGAATGAGAGGTTTGATGGCTGACGCACAAGGTCAAATCATCGACTTACCGATTAAATCAAACTTTAAAGAAGGTTTGAGCGTAACCGAATATATTATTTCAAGTTATGGTGCAAGAAAAGGTCTTGTTGACACCGCTTTGAAAACAGCTGACTCAGGATACTTAACAAGAAGACTTGTTGACGTTGCACAAGATGTTATCGTAAGAGACACTGATTGCGGAACCGAAAATTCGATAAACATGAAAGCAATTACAGACGGTGAAAAGGTTATAGTTCCGTTAATCGACAGACTTCTTGGAAGAACGATTGCAGAAGACATAAAAGATGCAGAAGGTAATGTACTGGTTGAAAAGAATACCACTTTAAACCGTGATGATATCAGAAAAATTTCAAGATTAAATTTTTCCGAAATAAAAGTTCGTTCACCTTTAACCTGTGAGCTTGAATACGGTATCTGCCAAAAGTGTTATGGTTGGGCAATGACAACTCAAAAAACGGTTGATATAGGTGAAGCTATCGGTATTATTGCAGCTCAGTCAATCGGTGAACCGGGAACACAGCTTACAATGAGAACCTTCCACACAGGTGGTGCTGTTGCCGTAAAAGGTGCTATGAAACACGTTGAAGCAACCGAAGACGGTGAAATTGTTTCAGATGTTAAATCAAAACTCGAAAGAACAAGACACGGTGATGAAGTTGTATTCTCAATTACAGAATCAAACATTGAATTAAAAACTGATAAGAAGACCTTAAAATACCACATTCCGGGACACGCAAAACTGCTTGTTAAAAAGGGTGATAAGGTTGTAAAAGGACAACTTCTTGCAGAATACGCACCTCAAAGTGCTGTTGACAGTAACCGTTTGACTGAAAAAGCAACGAAAGATATTACAACTGACCTTTCAGGTGAAGTAAGATTTGAAGATTTTGCTGCCGATGAAAAGAAAGACAGACAAGGCAACGTATCAAGAACTGCAAACAAAAACGGTATTATTTGGGTTCTTGGCGGTGATGTTTATAACCTCCCGAGCGGTTCAAAAATCCTTGTTGAAGATAAACAAAAAATCTCAACAGGCGAAAAACTTGCTGAAATTAATATTGCATCAGAACACGGCGGAGAAGTTCGTGTAAATGATTCTTTGGAAATTGAAGAAGTTAAATTTGAAGGTAAAAAGATTAAGAAGATTGTTTCAGGTAAAGAATTAACAATTGTAATCGCATCTATTATTCCTTCAAACGCTTCATTTGAATCAACTAAGAAAGAACAAATTTGGACAGTTGATGAAACAGGTGAAAAATATATCGTTAAATCACCTATCGACACCATTGTTGAAAACGGAATGATTATTGCCGAACTTATTGACAATGAACATACCGTATCCTGCAGCGGTGAAATCAGATATAACGGAATTGAAGTTGACGAAAACCAAATCATCACAAAAGGCGGAGAAGTTATCTTCATTCCTGATGAAATTCACCAACTTTCAAACAAAGATGCATCATTAAAAATGGTTGAAACAGGTACCTTCGTAACTGCAGGAACAGAAGTTGTAAAAGATCTCTATGCAAATATGGATGGTATTGTTGAAATCAAAGAATTCAACGATTGTATCCACGAAGTTGTAATTACTCCGGGCGAAATGTACACTCTTCAAAGCCTTAACGACTTAAAAGTTGAAGAAGGAGAACTTATTGAAGCAGGTACTTCAATTGCTCCGAAAATCAAGGCAAAAGAATTATCAATAGTAACAATTATGGATTCAGACAATGAAGGAATTGACCTTGATGATACTGCTGAAGATATTGATGTTTCTTCATTAGATGAAGATGCAATTTCAAACAGACCTGTACAAATTCTTGTAAGACCTGTTCAAAAATTCAATATTGAACCTAAAGAAGTATCAATCAACTTTGAATCAACAGATGAAGCAATTGATATAGTTCCCGTAACTCAACTTCAATACAAAGACGGTCAAAGAGTCAGAAACTTTGACGGTGCAGCACTTACAAGAACAAGTTTAGTTCTTCAAATGCAAGGCTACCTCGGTCACTTAAAAGGTATGGTTGAATTAGACAAGAATAACAATTTAAAAATTGTTGTTTTGGAAACTTTAATCATCAGACGTGAAGTTGAAGGTCAAGCAAAAACACTTACATCAATGCAAACAGAATTACTTGTTGAAAACGGACAAATAATTGACTCAAGAACTCCCGTCGCAAAAACAAGAGTTCTTGCAATCAATGACGGTATCGTAAACATCAACAACGACAACCCTGATGTAAGAAGACTTTTACTTGTTTCAGAAAACTACGAAAAGAAAATTCCTATTAAATCAAAAGCAACCGTTAAAGTCGGAGATTTTGTAAAAATGGAATCTCAAATCGCAGAAAGCGGAGAAACAACCGAAAGTTCAGGTCTTGTAGTTGATGTTACAAAATCAAGTGTAACTGTTAGAACAGGAAGACCATACCTTATCAGCCCAGGTACAATGCTTCAAGTCGGAAACGGCGCATTGGTACTCCGTGGTGATATGCTTGCAACACTTGTATTTGAAAGACAAAAAACAGGCGATATCGTTCAAGGTTTGCCGAGGGTTGAAGAACTTTTGGAAGCAAGAAAACCTAAAGATTCTGCAATCGTTGCTGAATTTGAAGGAACCGCTGAAATTGTCGTAGAAGATGAAGTTCCTTCACTATACATAGTCAATGATACAGGTCGCCACGAAATTAAATATCCTATCGATGCAAGCATAGTTGTTGCAAACGGACAGGAAATTAAACCCGGTGACGCACTTACAAGCGGACCTATGAACCCACACGATATCATCAGATTAAACGGTATATCAGCAGCTCAACAATACCTCGTAGATGAAGTTCAAAGAGTTTACCGTTCACAAGGTGTTGAAATTGCAGATAAACACGTTGAAGTTATCGTAAGACAAATGACTAAGAAAGTTAAAGTCATTGAATCAGGTGATACAAAACTTCTTCCCGGAGAATTTTTGGAACTCAAAGAAATTCTTGCTGAAAACAAAGCGGTAGAAGAAACAGAAGGTCAACCTGCCGTATATGAATCGGTACTTTTAGGTATCACAAAAGCAAGTTTGAATACTGAAAGTTTCATATCCGCTGCATCATTCCAAGAAACAACAAGAATTCTTACTGAAGTTGCTATCGACGGTAAGAAGGATATGCTCAGAGGCTTGAAGGAAAACGTAATTATCGGACGTTTGATACCTGCAGGTACGGGCTTCTACCATCTGACAAATGCTTCGGAAGAAAAAGATATGGAAGCACAAAAACGCGCGGCACAAAAGAACAATACAAGGAAACCTTCCGCAATTCTGGAAGAAATAGAAGGTATGTTCGGTGCCCCTGACTTCACTATTGAAGAATAATAAAAAATGGGGGATAATAAATATATCCCCCATTTTTATTTATGAAAGGATTTTTATGAAAAAATCAATTTTAACAATATTAGTCTTAATGCTTTCCGTTCTTTCCGTTCAGGCAAATACAACAGAACAAGAAGTTAGAAAATTTTTCGATACTTATGTAAATGCCGTTAATACTTATCAACCTGATATATTCTCAAAATATTATATTCCGAATGCAATCATATACAGGGTTGTTGAAAAAAAAGACGGAACTAAACAACAAGTAAAAGTTCCTATGAGCATTTATCAAAGTGAATCAAAAAAAGGTGAAACACTTGCCAAAGTTGTAAGATACACAAACAGTTATGTAAATATTAAAGTAAAACCTTTAAATAAAGATTATAAAATTGAGGCAATAAGGAAACCGTCAATGGGCGGAAGTTTCCCCGCATACTTCGTTATAGGAGAAGACAGTCAGGGAAATTTGAAAATTAAAATAGAATCTATGAACACACCAAGACAAGAATTTCTACAAAAGCAATAATTTAAAAGAGTCGGTTATAAACCGACTCTTAAAGTTTTTAAGATAAATTCCGAATAAAAAAATATGTACGACAAACATTTTTACGAGAAATTTGCACACAAATCTCTTAGTTTTTTCTATGGAGATAAAATTTCCAATTTCAAATACGGAGAAAGCCCCGATTTACAGAATGAAACAGACAATATCGGAATAGAAGTTACAAGGGGAATTTCTCAATATGAGGCAAAATTTATTCGTCTTTCAACAGAATCAGTCGAAAATAATCTCAATCTTCAAGAGAGATTTGAGCGTGCTAACAGAATGTTTAGAAAAAATTTTCTCGGAGTAATTCACGAGAGCAACGGTTTTGTGATTGCAGACCCTCAAAATGGCGACAGGGGATACGAAATTCACGTAGTACAAATGTTAGAAAAAATTAAAATAAAAATCGAAAAATTACACAAGTTATATAAAAAATTCAATAATAACTGTCTTTATATTTTCTCAGAATTTCCAATGCAAAAAAATCAAATATGGGTTCTTGCCGACATAATGAATGCAGAAAATATGAATGACTATGATTTATATTTTATAAACGCAATTGACAGATTATATATTATAAATCCGCACGAAAATTTTGAATTTATCTGCCACAAATATACCTCCTCAGAAATTTGCGAATTTAAACAGCAAACATAAAAATTGTCGTGTTGAGCAATAATCCTTCAACACGACATGCAGACTTTAATTTTTAAATGTTCACCGCTCTAATTTAATTTTACTTAAATCAAGTTCTTTCAAAAGAGTCGGTTCTTGATTCGGAACATTATTATTGTTGTTTACTTTTGCTTTTTGCACAGTCTTTTGAGGAGTGGTTTTTCGTACTCGCGTATCTGACATCCATTTTTTACCCATATTATTTTCTCCTTTTATTGCATAAATTTATTATCGGTATTTTTTTTCAAAACTTTAATTTTTAAGTTATCGATTATTAAACTATCACACAAATATCAGCCGTTTTTTCAGTTTTTACGGTTTTCTGTACTATTCAAATGTTTTTTTAAATCTTTTATTTGATTAGGTTTTAAATATTTAAAAGCGCCTCTTTTTAATCCCGACAAATCTATAGTGCCATGCTGAATACGTTTCAGGGAAATTACGGGATGCCCTATAAAATCTGCCATCTTCCTGATTTGTCTGTTCATTCCCTGATATAAAACTATATTTAAAACGGTATTTTTATCCTCAAATTCAATTATTTGAGCATCAGCATAAGCCATTTTGCCTTTCTCAATTTCTATTCCTTTTGAGAGAGTCAAAAGATTATTATTTGTGACTTTTCCCTCTACACAAACCCTGTAAACTTTTGGAATTTTTACGCTCGGGTGCGTCATTTTGTTAATCAAATCACCGTCATCAGTCATTATCAAAAGACCCGTTGAGTCTTTATCAAGACGACCGACAGGCTTTAATTTTTGAACTTCTTCAGGCAAAATATCATAAATTGTTTTTCTGTTTTTATCGTCAGACTTTGTCGTAATATATCCAGCAGGCTTGTAATATTTTATGTATGTAAATTCTCTTTGTGGAGAAATTGTTTTTCCGTCAACAGTTTGTAGGGTGCAATTTTTTGCACCTTAATACTATCTTATATTTTCATCTTTTTGAAAAAAATCTACTATTGAAATTATTGAATAAAATTCCATAAGTAAATTGAAATAAGTTTTTTTCTTAGCTAATGATTTTTCCATACTTATTTCAAACAATCCTTTATCTTCTTCAAAACTAATTTTATTATTTTGTCCCGACTGGTTATCAGAGGCTAACAAAACGTGTCCTAAAAACACATATACAAAATTTTCCTTAAAAACAAAATCAATAGACATATATACAAATGATTCCTCGATTTTCTTTATATTTTTCATAAGAATATCAAAAAATTGTTTTGCCTCATTATGATTGTCGGAATATATTTGAAATTTCTTATCTGCTTGAGCATCTTCTAAAACAATTTTTTCTAATTGCTTATTTATTTTCTTTTGTGATTGCTTATCTGTTGTACTTACACATAATTTGCCGTTCCTTATTTTCAATTTTTGAGAATCTAAAGATTGAAAAACACTTAATAACATATTTGTAGGAAAAGAATCCAATGCGCGGATTTGGTCAGGCGGATAGATTTCAGGATACTTTTCGGAAAGATGTTTCAATCTTTCTATATATAGATCGGTATCAAAACCTTGAGATACAACAGTTACTCCATTAAAGGGCTTGTTATTTTTAAACTTTATTATCAAACCTGAAAAATCAGTAATTTCAGAACTTTCGCGACTATTCACACTCCTTGTACGGTGAGATAATTTTGTTTCAACAATTTTTATTTTGAGATTGTTATACTCACCCGTAATAATGTCATCATCTTTCTTTTTATTGGAAATATGATACAACCCTGTTTCTTGAATTTCTTTTAAGGATATATTCTCATTTTTTGTTATTTTAAAGTTTCCAAAAATTGATAAAATAGGTTGTAAGAATGCGTCCTTAACCGTTTTTCTGTACTGTTTTTCAATCTTCTTTATATCAATAGTAAAAGTATAAATTGTGTATATCAAAAATAAAAAGTCAATTGAATAATTTGAAATAACCATTTCAGGTTTGAATATGAATATAAAAACGTTATAAATAAATACAATCACTAAAGATAATAAATATATCATCTTTTTCTTTTTTTGTTTGTGTCTGTAAATATCCAATTTTAAAATATTGGGCTGAATTTTAGATTTATAGACCTCTTCAAACTTTTTTTTAACTTCTTTATATTCCATAGAAAACTCCGAATTAAAACTATTTGGAAAAACTTTTCAAATAATTTTTTAAATCTTTAATCTGATTCGGCTTTAAATATTTAAAAGCACCTCGTTTTAAGCCCGATAAATCAATTGTACCGTGTTGAATACGTTTTAAAGAAATAACTGGATGACCGATAAATTCTGCCATTTTTCTTATTTGTCTGTTCATTCCCTGGTATAAAACTATATTTAAAACGGTATTTTTATCCTCAAATTGAATTATTTGGGCATCGGCATAAGCCATTTTACCTTTCTCAATTTCGATACCTTTTGAGAGAGTCAAAAGATTATTATTTGTTACTTTTCCCTCTACACAAACCCTGTAAACTTTTGGAATTTTTACGCTCGGGTGCGTCATTTTGTTAATCAAATCACCGTCATCAGTCATTATCAAAAGACCCGTTGAGTCTTTATCAAGACGACCGACAGGCTTTAATTTTTGAACTTCTTCAGGCAAAATATCATAAATTGTTTTTCTGTTCTTATCATCAGACTTTGTCGTAATATATCCTGCAGGCTTGTAATATTTTATGTAAGTAAATTCTCTTTGAGGAGAAATTGTTTTTCCGTCAACGGTAACTTTAGCCTTTTTAGAAACCGTTGTAGATAAATCTTTAACCGTTTTACCGTTAATTTTGACAATTCCTGCCAAAATCAACTCATCAGCCTTTCTGCGGGAGCATAATCCCGATGAAGCAATATATTTATTTAATCTCGGATTTTCAACAGTCATAATTAAATAATATGAAAATTAATTAAAAAAAACAATCAAACTTTATTAATTAATGTAACAATTGCCATAAAAATTTTCAAGATTTTTATTAATCGTACGATAAATATAAGTGTATAAGTATGAGGTTATAGTGGATTTAGCAGGATTAATACAAAATTTCGTGAGAAAAAAGACGGACAACGAGCAGACCGTAAAGTCCGATCGTTCAAATACATCTTCTTCTAAAGATTTTAAATCAACAACATTGTTTTCTTCAGAACCGCTGCAAAACAACGAAACAGAATTTTCATATTTTTCAAGGACAGAAAATCAAAGTCAAAATTATTCTGTTCAAGCATGCAGTGCAAAAACAAGTAATACTAAATCTTCTGAAACAAAGGATAAAACCCCATCAGACATAGCAAAGGATATCATTAAAGATATTTATGCAACAACATCTGTTGGAACACCTACAACAGGAAAAGATATTGAAAAGCATATCAAACAGATAAATGCATATAATGTTGAAGCAGTTTTAGAAGAATACCAAAAACAATCTAAAGGTGACAATGAATCTCTTATTTCCGCAATAATGAACGAAAAAGGACTTTCTTCAGAAGCACGAATGAAAATGGTTGAGCATATTGAAAAAGCCCTTATAGAAAGTTATAAAAAAATGGGTATTGATATTTCGGATATTGAACAAAAAATATACAAAGAAATTCAACGCCAAAAAGATAAAAAGTTTTTTCAATCTTTTGATTCTTCCGTCTTAGATGACTTAAATGCTAAATTAATTGCGAGAGGAAAAGATGGATGTGCAAAATGGGTAGCAAAAATATTAGGAGAAAAATCTGTTTCAAATAAAGAAGAAGTAAATAATATTGCAACACAATTGTATGATGATATATATGCAACAACTGCTGTCGGGACACCTACAACAGGTAAAAATATAAAAGAACACGTTAAAAAAATAAATAAAGACAACGTACAAGAAGTTTTGGAAAGTTATACAAAAAAAACAGGTAAAGATAAAGAATCGTTAATTTCTGCAATATTGAATGAAAAAGGTCTTTCCGCAAAAGACCGTGCCGAAATGGTTATGCATATAGAAAATGCTCTTTTGGATAAATATGAATCAATGGGTGTTTACGTTGCCGATATAAGACAATCGCTAAAAAAAGAAATAGAATACCAAAGAGACCGAATGGGTTCTATGGATACATCTCTTATTGATAAATTAAATCAAAAATTAGAAGACAGATTAAACTCAAATAAGTATCCACATAGTACTCACGACACTAAACCTGCTGACGGAAAAGTAAATGAAGTAACTTATCAGGGAAATACAGGAGATTGCTGGCTATTAGCATCAATCAATGCAATTGCCAAATCCCCTAAAGGAAGAGAAATTCTTAATAAATCTTTAAAAGTAAATCCTGACGGCTCGGTTACAGTTCATCTGCAAGGTGTTAACAAAACATATACCTTCTCAAAAGCTGAACTTGAAGGTTCTACGGAATTATCAACAGGTGATATGGATGTAAGAGCGTTAGAAAAAGCCGTTGAACGATATATGATGGAAGAAGAACATGATGATATTAACGGTAACAGAAGTATAATTGCCTACCAAGTATTACTGGGAAAAAGTAAAATGGATCTTAGAGGCTTAGATGATCTGTGGGATAGGAAAATTGGAATCAGCGAATCATACAGAGAAAAAATTAACGATCCAAATACAATTTGTACAGCATCCATTCAAGGTAAATTTCCGGATGATGTTGCATTTACAACTAAAGATGGTGAAAAAATCTATGCAGGACACGCGTATAGCGTAGTAAGAGCAGATGATAAATATGTTTATTTGATTAATCCATGGAATAGCGGTCAAGAAGTTCGTTTAACTTTTGAAGAATTTAAGAAACACTTCACAAGATTTACTGATGTTAAATTATAACAGAATATAATATTTAAAATTTCTTAACATTATATTAAAATTTTAGAACAAAATTTAATCTCATTTCGTTATACATGTTGAGAGAGGGCAAAATGGACAATAAGTGCAACAAATACGAAGGATATTATTTATTCGGAAGTTTCGAAGAATTTGAAGAACATCTGAAAAATTGTCCTGATTGCCAAAGAGAGATGGAAAACCAAAAGAAATTATCGTATTTGTTGAATTTTGCAGGTAAGGAATGTAAGAAAATGCAACAAAACAGGCACACATTCAGAAGATTAAAGGCTGCCTGTTTTGCTTTGCTGATTTTGACAATAGGTTCGTATACAGGTTATAACACCTATATTACGAATAAGTTAAATCAAAATTATTCTTACGCCATAATTTCTGCAGATGATTTCAATTCAACCGTATTATCACAGAAAGGATATCCGACAGACCGCTTTGGTTTCTTTGATTACGACTAGGATTTTATATTGAAAAGTATAATAAACAATTACAAAAAATTTATAAAAAATATAATATTAAAAATTACCGGAAAAAATGACGAAGATTTAGAACAAGAAGTTTACATTCAAGTTTGGAAAAATCGGAATTCTTATAAAGAAAAAGGGAAATTGCGTCAATGGATAGGTAAGATTTCCGCAAACATTTGTCGTGACTTTTTGAAATCATCAAAAAACAAAAATGAAAATTACAATAATGATGAGGAAATCTTTTCAAATATTCCCGATAAAACCAATGTTGAAGAGTCACTTGAGAATAAAAGAAATAAAATGATTATTGCAAAAGCGGTAAATAAATTAAAACCTCAACTTGCAGATATTATTATAATGTATGAAATAGATAAAATGTCTTATGAAGAAATATCAGAAAAACTTAATTGTTCGATTGGAACAGTAAAATCTAGACTTCATTCCGCAAGAAAACACTTGTATGTCGAATTAAAGAACTTAATGGATAAAATAGAATAAGAAAGGAAAGAAATGAAAACACTAAAAAAGAGTTTAGTATTCATAGTAGTTTTTATTCTAGGAAGTATAAATATAGCAAATGCTCAAATTAATTACCCGCAAAGACCAGATTGGGCACTATATGACGAACACGGAAATGAATGGGTTATGCCGCCTAAACACGGGCAAGTTTTATATGATAAGAACGGTAAAAAAGTAATTCCGCCACCGAAACCTGATATTAACCTATCCAAAGAACAAATTACAAAAATGAATAAATGGAGGCAAGATGCTTACAACAAAGCTAAACCGATTTTTAATGAAATAAAATATACAAAATACAAAATCAGAGAAATATATGAAGACCCTGATTTAAGCAAAACCGAAAAGAACAAAAAAATAGAACCGTTAATTGAAAAATTAAAAAAATTGTACGCAAAAGCAGACGATATAAGAACTGCCGATTTTGAAAGGTTTCAATCAATTCTGACGGAAGAACAAAAGAAAAAGTTAAGAGAATTTGAAAAAGCAAATAACCTTCCGCCACCGCCAATTAGGAAAAAGAAATAATCAAATGTTACAATAATTTAATATAGCTTAAAAAAAACGAACATAATTGAGTAAAAATCGTTATATAAAGTGTAATACTCAATATGACTAAAACCTAGTCCCCCGAATGATTTTCGTTCGGGGATTTTTATTATAAACAATTTTATATTTTGGCGTTTAATTCACATATATAAGATATTTATCAGAAATAAAATCTGCAAATATTTATAAACAAATGAATATAGAAATTGTAAACTGCTGTATTTTTTTATTTTTGAATGATTTGGTTATTGTAACCAAATTTTGTTAAAAATTATCCTTTTGAAAAATACATACTATATAATTAGAAAACAAATTGAAAAAGTCATGTGTAAGTCATGAACTTGTAAAGGGTTATAAAACCTTATTACCTGTTTGTTATAGTATGTACCACCAACCAGAATTTTTGGAATATTTAATATTATTTTAATAATACTAAATCTCCTGTTTTCTGTTACAAACGAAAAAGGGAAGTTTTTATGCAACAAAATATAGGCAACAATAATGTAGTTAGAATTAATGAAAGAAACGGTGCCGAAAACGTTACAACACCGAATTCATTAAATACAGTAGTTCCTTTTAACAGAACTGAAGAAGTTCTTGATATGAGCCATATCAAGATAATTAAGAAAGACGGCACAAAAGAAGATTACAATGTTCAAAAAGTTGTTGCCGCAGTTAAAAAATCTGCTGCAAGAATGCTTGTTGAGTTTACGGAAAAAGAACTTGATGAAATATGCAGATTTGTTGACCGCAGCGTTTTAGACACGAAACTCGATGAAATCGAAATTTTTAAAATGCACTGCATTGTTGAAAATGCATTGGAAAATCTTAATCCGAAAGTTGCTAAAAGTTACAGAAATTACAGAGATTACAAGATTGATTTTGTCAAAATGCTTGATAAAGTTTATCAAGAAAGCCAAAAAATAATGTATATCGGAGATAAAGAAAATTCAAATGCCGATTCTGCACTCGTTTCGACGAAGCGTTCTTTGATTTTCAATCAATTAAATAAAGAGTTGTATAAAAAATTCTTTTTAACCGTACCAGAATTGCAAGCAAGCAGAGACGGTTATATATACATTCATGATATGTCTGCAAGACGAGATACAATGAATTGCTGTTTATTTGATGTTGCAAACGTTTTAAAAGGCGGTTTTGAAATGGGTAATTTATGGTACAACGAACCAAAAACCCTAGAAGTTGCCTTTGATGTAATAGGTGATATCGTTATGGCTGCAGCAAGCCAACAGTACGGTGGCTTTACTGTTCCCGAAGTTGATAAAATTCTTGCTCCATATGCGCAAAAAACCTTTGATAAACAATATCAAAGATATGTTGATATGGGAGTACAACCGGAAATTGCAGAACAAGAAGCAATGAAAGATGTTGAAAAAGATTTTCATGACGGTTTCCAAGGCTGGGAATACAAATTCAATACGGTAGCCTCAAGCCGTGGAGATTATCCTTTTATCACAATGACAATGGGATTGGGAACGGAAAAATTTGAAAAAATGGCTTCTATGCAAATGCTTGAAGTGAGAAAAGGCGGACAAGGCAAAAAAGGAAATAAAAAACCTGTTTTGTTCCCTAAAGTTGTATTCTTATACGATGAAGAACTTCACGGAGAAGGAAAAGTTAACGAAGATTTGTTCAAAGCAGGGATAGAATGTTCAAAAAAAGCAATGTATCCGGATTGGTTATCCTTAACAGGAGAAGGTTATGTTGCAAGTATGTACAAAAAATTTAAGAGAGTAATTTCTCCGATGGGCTGTAGAGCATTTTTATCGCCGTGGTATGAACGTGGTGGTATGAAACCTGCCGATGAAAACGATAAACCTGTATTTGTCGGAAGATTTAATATCGGTGCAATTAGTTTGCACTTGCCAATGATATATGCTAAAGCTCAACAAGAAGGTAAAGATTTCTTTGAAGTTCTTGATTATTACATGGAAATGATTAGAAATATTCACAGAAGAACATACGAATATCTTGGAGAAATGCGTGCATCAATCAATCCTCTGGCATTCTGTGAAGGGGGATTTTACGGCGGACATTTGGGCTTCCATGATAAAATCAAACCGATTTTAAAAGCAGCAACTGCATCTTTCGGAATTACGGCTCTTAATGAATTACAAGAGTTGTACAATCATAAATCTATTGCGGAAGACGGGGAATTTGCTTTAGAAGTTATGAGATATATAAACAAAAAAGTAACTCAATTCAAAGAAGAAGACGGCAATTTGTATGCTATATACGGAACACCTGCCGAAAATCTTTGCGGATTACAAATTCAACAATTCAGAAAAAAATACGGTATTGTTGATAAAGTTTCCGACAGAGGATATGTTTCAAACAGTTTCCATTGC
>Ga0310695_10010261_pt1 | contig 13760 bp, 9 predicted proteins | sample RumenRJG_04DNA_FD_203882 | JGI IMG/M metagenome (GOLD analysis project Ga0310695, IMG submission 203882) | Bovine rumen microbial communities from Lethbridge, Alberta, Canada - RJG_04 (v2) (version 2) | ecosystem: Host-associated > Mammals > Digestive system > Stomach > Rumen | place: Canada...
AAACTTCGTTTTAGAGGAGGAAAGATGATGCCTGACAAGAAGAATAAAAGTTCGGATATCAGAAGAGGTCTGATCGCCGGTGTGGGGAGCCTTGTGCTGGTAGGCGGACTCTACGGGGCAGATTATGCATCGACCAGGATTTACGAGACTATGAAAGCAAACAGCATGGAGCCGGCCGGCAGCTTCACTCCGGGCTCTTACTCTGCTGAAGCCATGGGCATCGGAACCGTAAAGGCAACGCTCACATTTAATGAGACGAATCTGACGGATGTAGAACTTGATACCTCACAGGAGACCCCGGATATCGGCGGCGCAGCGACAGAAACCCTGAAGGAAGCGCTGCTTGAAGCTCAGTCTCCGGATATTGACGCGATCGCGGGTGCGACTGTTACATCGGATGCGGTTATGCAGGCAGCCAGAAGTGCCTTTAACCAGGCAGCCGGAATAGAAGAGGAGGAGCCTCAGGAAGCAGATGGTGAAGAGGCTGCAGCCGCAGAAGGCACGGAAGCCCCGGCAGAGGGTGAAGCAGCTGACGCGGCGGAGGATGCATCGGCAGAGACGGACGATGCGGCTGTTGATGCTGACGGCGCGGATGCAGATGCCGCTCAGGGTATCTATACTCCCGGCACCTATACAGCCACGGCTGCGGGTATCGGCAATGTGACTGTAACCCTGACGTTTGACGAGAATTCCATTACAGACGCCGAGCTTGATACCTCCGAGGAGACACCGGAGATCGGCGGTGCAGCGACAGAAACTCTGAGGGATGCCCTTCTTGCCGCCCAGAGTAGCGAGATCGATGCCATTGCGGGGGCAACAGTCACCACAGACGCTGTGAAGACGGCAGCGGCAGACTGTATCGCCCAGGCACAGGCAGGAGGTGCGGCAGCAGACGCCGCTCAGGGTACCTACAAGCCGGGCACCTATACAGCCACGGCTGCGGGCATCGGCAATGTGACCGTAACGCTGACGTTTGACGAAAATTCCATCACAGACGCCGAGCTTGATACCTCCGAGGAGACACCGGAGATCGGCGGCGCAGCGACGGAAGCGCTGCGGGATGCCCTGCTCACCGCCCAGAGCAGCGAGATCGATGCAATCGCGGGCGCAACAGTCACTACAGACGCCGTCAAGACGGCGGCGGCAGACTGTATCGCCCAGGCGCTGGCAGAAAGTTCAGCTGCAGAAGATACGGCCGGAGCAGATATTTCCGGCATCACACAGGAAGCCATACAGAAGATTACGGATGCGGCAGACCAGTCCGCACTGATGGTTTCAGACAGCACAGAGGAAGCCGTGAAGAAGATTTCTGAGGCTGCGGATGCGGCAGTACAGAAGATTACTGAGGCCGCGGACCAGGCAGCCAGGCAGGTCGCAGACGCCGCCGGCGCACCGGCAGCAGCACCGGAAGCGGCGGTGGAAAGCGGGGACGCGGTTGAAGCGCAGACTGGATATAAGGCCGGGACCTATACGGCTGAGGCGAAAGGAATCGGAAACCTGGGCGTTACACTGACCGTAGACGAAAGCGGAAAGATCTCTGACGTGCAGATCGATACCTCCGAGGAAACCGCTGAGATCGGCGGAGCGGCGGCAGAGACACTGATACAGGAGATCCTGGAGACCCAGAGCGCGGATATCGACAGCGTTGCCGGTGCAACCGTGACCAGTGAAGGCATAAAGAGTGCGCTGAGCACGATCCTGACAGAGGCCGGCGGTGAAGCCGTTGCTGCGGCGGATACAGAAGCTGAGGAAGCAGAAGAAGAACCTGCAGCTGAGGCAGTGGAAGAAGAGCCTGCGGAAGAAGCTGCACCGGAAGCAGCCGATCAGGGAATGCTTCAGGCCGGAACTTATTCGGCTGTGGCAAAGGGATTCGGAAACCTGGGCGTTACGCTGACAGTGGACGAAAGCGGAAAGATCTCTGATGTGCAGATCGATGCTGCAGAGGAAACCCCTGAGATCGGCGGAGCGGCGGCAGAGACACTGGTTCAGCAGATCCTGGAGAGCCAGAGCGCGGATATAGACGGAGTAGCCGGAGCCACCCTGACAAGCGAGGGCGTAAGGAATGCTCTGAGCACGATCCTGACACAGGCCGGCGGTGCTGCCGCTGATGCGGCGGATACAGAGGCTGAGACAGCGGAAGCTGAGGAAGCGGAAGAAGAACCTGCAGTGGAAGCTGCACCGGAAGCAGCCGCGGAAAGCGGGGACGCGGAACCTGCAGATGAATCGCAGGCTGGATATAAGGCCGGAACCTATACAGCCGAGGCGAAGGGAATCGGTAATCTGGGCGTTACACTGACTGTAGACGAAAGCGGAAAGATCTCTGACGTGCAGATCGATACCTCCGAGGAGACCGCTGAGATCGGCGGAGCGGCGGCAGAGACACTGATACAGGAGATCCTGGAGAGCCAGAGCGCAGATATCGACAGCGTTGCCGGTGCAACCGTGACCAGTGAAGGCATAAAGAGTGCCCTGAGTACGATCCTGACAGAGGCCGGCGGTGAAGCCGTTGATGCGGCGGATACAGAGGCAGAGGAAACAGAAGAAGAGCCTGCGGCTGATGTGGCGGAAGCTGAGGAAGCAGCAGAAGAAGAACCTGCGGCTGAGGAAGTGGAAGAAGAGCCTGCAGAAGAAGCTGCACCGGAAGCAGCCGATCAGGGAATGCTTCAGGCCGGAACTTATTCGGCTGTGGCAAAGGGATTCGGAAACCTGGGCGTTACGCTGACAGTGGACGAAAGCGGAAAGATCTCTGATGTGCAGATCGATGCCGCAGAGGAAACCCCTGAGATCGGCGGAGCGGCGGCAGAGACACTGGTTCAGCAGATTCTGGATAGCCAGAGCGTGGATATAGACGGAGTAGCCGGCGCCACTCTGACAAGCGAGGGCGTAAAGAATGCCCTGCGCACGATCCTGGTGCAGGCCGGCGGCATCGCTGCCTCTGATGCGGCAGAAGCAAAGGCTGAGGCAGCGGATGAAGAACCTGCGGCAGAGCCTGCTGAAGTTGTGGAAGCAGAAGAAGAACCTGCAGCTGATGCGGCAGAAGAAGCGCAAGCGGCAGAAGAGCCTGCGGATGAAGCGCAGACAGGCTATAAAGCCGGGACCTATACCTCTTACGCAAAAGGACTGGGCGGTGTGCTGAGTGCGGCCGTCACAGTTACAGAGGATGCCATTACAGATGTAGTACTGGATCTGTCGAAGGAAACCCCGGAAATCGGCCAGGCAGCAGGCCAGACTCTCACGGAGGCAATCCTTTCCGCACAGAGCGCGGATATAGACGGGGTGGCCGGCGCCACCATCACCTCCGACGGCGTGCGCAATGCCGTGCATAACGCACTGGCACAAGCCCGCGGCTGAAAAAAGGTAAAAAAGCCTGACCGACAGACGGTCAGGCTTTTTTTGGGAAAGAGGGACTGTCCCTCTTTCCCATTGCATGGCCTCTTGTCAACGTTTTACGGAACGTGTAAAATGAAACGGAATAAACAACATCGTAACTGTACAGGCAGAAGGGAAAGGGGGATAAGGTGGAGCAGATACTGGGTATTTTTGAGTTTATACTGGAAGAAGCCGCGTCAGCAGCCATCCTGTTGTTTGAATTTATCGGGGTTGGGATCATCATCTATGGCGGCATCAAAGGGTTTATCAAGTGGCTGAAAAAGGATACTGATACCGGCATCTTCCTGGCCAGAGGAATGGCGATGGGGTTGGAATTCAAGATGGGAAGCGAGATCCTCAGGACGGTTATCGTCAGAGAGTGGAGGGAGATCGGGACCGTCGCCGGGATCATCGCTCTCCGTGCAGCGCTGACCTTCCTGCTGCACTGGGAAATCAAACAGGAAGAAAAGGCAGAAGAGGCAAAGATCGGGCAGGATATCTGATCTTTCATGCCGGCGCTTCAGCCTGCATGATGATGAAATCACAAAGGTATCAGATGCAAAACTCTGAATAAAAGAGGAGAGATGTTATGGAAAAAGACAACAGACCGAAGGCCAGGCAGAAAAACGTTCAGGGCCAGGGAAGCGGTGTTCACCGCAGAGGAGAAGGAACCGGTCAGGGGCCGGTGGGTGATGGAGGAAATATCTTTCAGCGGAAAGACAGCAACCCGAGGCCGACGGCCCAGGGGACACGGCCATCCGGAACATCGGGGCAGACAGGACAGTCACGGCCGGGCGGCGGCAGCAGACAGGTACGCGGCAGAGGCGGGATGAATCCGCTGCTGCTGATCATTGTTGCTGCGGTTATACTGCTGGGCGGCGGAGGAGGCCTCAGCGGACTTCTTGGCGGAGGCGGTTCTTCCACATCCACCGGCTCAGGCTACAACTCTTCCCAGAACAGTACATCTCAGAGCAGTTCTTCTCAGAGCAGTACCTCACAGAGCAGTTCTTCCCAGAGCAGCTCCGTTCAGAACGGTTCCGCCCAGGGCAGTTCGTCCCAGAGCAGTCAGGCGCAGAGCAGCTCCGCACAGAGCAGCCAGGCGCAGAGTTCTTCCCAGAACAGCACCGCTCAGAGCGTACAGACGGGAACCACAGCTTCGAATTCCGGTTCCGGTGCGGCCGGCAATAATCCCAACTATGCCAGCACTCATTCCGGAAGCAACAACGGGGTATTAAACCGTTCCGTCTCTCCGCTGGCCAGGGAAAAATATACAGCAATCAGAGGAAATGGCCAGGATACCGTCACCATCATGGTATACATGTGCGGGACCGATCTGGAATCCAGAAGCCGGATGGGCACGGCGGATCTGACTGAGATGGCAAAGGCATCCCTCAGCGACAGGATCAACCTGCTGGTCTACACCGGCGGCTGCAGCCGCTGGCAGAACAACATCGTCAGCAGCAGTGTAAACCAGATCTATCAGATCAGAGACGGAGGCCTGGCCTGCCTGAACAGCAATGCTGGCACAGGCTCCATGACCAACCCCAACACGCTTTCCGGCTATATCAGCTGGGCCGCAAAGAACTTCCCCGCAGACCGCTATGAACTGATCCTCTGGGATCACGGCGGCGGCTCCCTGAGCGGATACGGATATGACGAGAAGAACAGGAGCAGCGGTTCCATGAGCCTGGCGTCCTTAAGCTCCGCGCTCAAGACAGCGGGCATAAAGTTCGACTTTATCGGCTTCGATGCCTGCCTGATGGCCACAGTGGAAAATGCCAGGATGCTGGCAGACTATGCAGACTACATGATCGCTTCCGAAGAGACAGAACCCGGCATCGGCTGGTACTATACAAACTGGCTTACAGAGCTTTCCAGGAACACCTCGCTGCCGACACTGGACATCGGCAAGAGGATCACGGATGACTTTGTATCCACCTGCGCTTCCCAGTGCAGAGGGCAGTCGGCTACGCTTTCCGTGGTGGACCTTGCAGAGCTTTCACAGACACTCTCTCCGGAGATGAGCGCCTTCTCCCAGGATATGCTGGAGAAGATCCGCAGCAACAACTACAGGACCGTGGCCACGGCCAGGAACAACGCAAGAGAGTTCGCTCAGTCCTCTGTGATCGATCAGATCGACTTTGTGGACTTTGCATGGAAGATGGACACCAGTCAGGGCAGGGCGCTGGCGGATGTTCTTCTGGATGCCGTCAAATATAACCAGACATCGTCCAACATCAACCGTGCCTACGGACTTTCGGTATACTTCCCATACAAAAAGATGTCATCCGTAAATACAGCAGTGCAGACCTACAACGCGCTGGAAATGGATGAGGACTTTGCAGACTGCATCCGTGAGTTTGCCAGCCTGGAACTGGGCGGCCAGATGTCCTCCGGCGTTTCCGGATCTCCTCTGGAATCCCTGTTCGGCGGACTGTTCGGCAGTTCCTATGGCACATCGGGAAGCACCGGCGGCGCCTATACGTCCTCCGGCAGCGGATCCCACACCTCCTCCGGGTCAGGCTCCTACGGTTCCTACAGCGGCGGAATGGACAGCGGGGATATTGCGGACCTTCTGTCTGCCCTCCTTGGCGGCGGCTCCGGGAGCACCTATGGCAGCTCTTCCGGATCCTATGGTAATTCCTACGGGAACTCTTACGGCAGCAGCTCTTACGGAAATTCCTACGGGAGCAGCGGCTCCGGCACAATGGATATTCTTGGCAGCCTCCTGGGAGGAAGCTCCTCAGGTTCCGGCTCCATGGCGGGCACACTGTTCTCCGGACTTGGCAGTCTTGCGGGGCTGGATACCAGCTTCTTTGGCGGACGCTCCTTCGATGTGGAGGCAGCAGCCCAGTATCTGGCGGAAAATCAGTTTGACGCCTCCTCGCTCTACTGGCAGAAAAATAAGGACGGAAATCTGGTGATCTCCCTTCCCGAAGATCAGTGGGATCTGATTCAGGAAGTGCAGAAAGGCCTCTTCTATGATGATGGAACAGGCTATATAGAACTGGGAAGGGATGATACTTACTTCTATGACGATGAGCGTAATCTTCTTCCGGACACCGAAAAAACATGGCTTCATATCGGCGGTCAGCCTGTAGCCTATTTCTCTCTTGGCAGCACGGAAAAAGAGAACGGCTCGTATATTTATACAGGCAGGGTTCCTGCCAATCTGAATGGTCAGCGCGTGAACCTGATCCTTTCCTTTGATGAGGATGAAGCCGAATGGAATATCCTGGGTGCCCAGACCGACTATGCGGCGGATGAGACCGATACGGTCGCCCGAGGCCTTACGGAACTGAAGGCTGGTGACAAACTGGATTTCCTGGCAGACTTCTACAGCTATGAAGGGGACGTACAGGACAGCTATCTGATCGGCAATACGCTGGAAGTGACAGACGACATGACAGTTATGGATGCCTTCCTGGATGATCAAAATACGCTGATTCTGTATCGCTTTACAGACATGTATCAGCAGCATTACTGGACAGAGGTCCTGCCTCAGTAAAAAAGAGAAATGGTTAAGGCGCGCATCTGTCCGGCACCGGTGTGCCTCACGGATGCGCCCGGAGGGTATATATGATTAAAGCAGATAAGGGTTTCTGCCTGCTGCTGACCGGAGTGCTGGCCTTCGCAGCCCTGCCCGGGGGCGCAGCGGCAGAGGACCTCTTTTCCGGCCAGGAAGACATGGAGTACGCAGAAGACGGTATGTATGCGGAGGAGCCACAGTACATGGAAGAACCGCAGTACGTGGAGGAACCGCAGTACGTGGAAGAGCCGCAGTATGCGGAGGAGCCCTGGTTCGGGGAAGAGACCTACTATGAATTTCCGGAAGCCGCTTTGCCGGAGACCGGTGCAGCTCTTCCTGCGGATGCGCCGGTGATCGAGCCTTTGCCGGAGACGGCCGCCGCGCCCATGCATCCTTATACAGAGGAGGAGATTCAGGCCATGAACGGTCAGGGTGCGGTGATCGTTCGGCAGAACGGGATGGTCAGGCTGATCGACGGAAAAATATATGAAGGGAATGTGACCGATTTTCAGACGGCTTCTGCAGCCCTGCGGGGAGTATCCGGGATCCTGGGCCTGAATGACCGGTCCGCCTGGCAGGAGAACGGCGTGGCTACGGACAGGTTCGGCAACAAAATCTGGAGATTTCGACAGACACAGGACGGTCAGGAGCTTCCGCAGGCGGTCATAAAGCTTTTTACCGACGCCCAGGGCGTGACGACAGGTCTTGCCTGCAGCACAGCGGCGGATCTTCAGACCGGTCAGATAGAGCCTGTCTCAAAGGAGGCGGCAGAAGCCGCGGTAAAAAGCAGACTTGAAGGAGAAGGCCGCAGCGATGTGATTCTGGGCGACTGCACAAAGCTGGCAATGATTCCGGATCTGACGTACAGACAGTCCGGCATCGAGCCGCCGACAGTCCCGGTGTGGATGGTATATACCCAGGATACGCAGGGGACGAGCGCAGTCCATGAACCTGTCTGGCAGCTGCATGTGGTGAAGGCAGACGGAACATGGCTTTACTGCTGTCCTGTTCCGCATCCGGCCGGCGGGACGCAGGATGCGGATGTTTTTGCCGGGATGACGACGGAAGTATGGAGCGGTAAGGTGGAAAAGGCGGACGGTACCCGCACGCAGCTCAGCGTTCCGGTCATGAAAGACGCACAGGGTGTGCTCTGGCTGGGCGATATGGACCGGAAGATCATGGCAGCAGATTACTGGTCGTATATATATGGAAATTCCGGGGCGGTTCCGATGCCGGAGGAGCAGTGGGAGGATCAGCTTCTGCTGGCCTATACTTCTTTTATTCAGGCCTATGATTTTTATAAGGCGCTGGGATGGAGCGGACCGGACGGTGCCGATGCGCCTCTGCTGCTTTTGTGGGATTACTGCAGTGCGGATCGTTCTTCATCTGCCAAAACGGCTTACCTCGGCAGGCTTGGCGGATGGGAGGCTTTTGCCCTGAGCCGGGAGGAATGTACAGGCCAGGCGCTGGATCTGGTGGGAAACCTTTATACCCACAGTATCCTGCATGCGGCTGTCGCCACAGACCTGTACGTCAATGATTTCGGCGCAGTCTGTGAAGGCCTGTGCGATATCATGGGAAATATCATGGAAATGCTCAGCCAGAGAACAGAGGATGATACCTGGCTGATCGGAGAAAAGACGGGCCGGGTGCTGCGCAGTATGAGCAGTCCCGGACAGTATGAACAGCCGTCATATACCGGCGCGTTGTATTACCTGCCGGAATCCTGCCGTCCTTCATCTGTCAATGATTATGGCGGGATCCATGTGAACAGCTCTCTGCTCTCCATGGTCGCAGCCAGACTGTACGATGCCGGGATGCCGACCGAAAGCCAGCGCGATTACTGGAATACGGTTCTTCTGATGCTCACACCGGGGACCGATTTCTTTCAGATGACAGTCATCCTGCCGCTTGCGCTTAAGTTCGCCGGTCTCACAGATTACTGGGCAGTGCTGCAGGAAACCCTGACAGATATTCAGATGGGCTTTATGGGCGTGGTGCCCGGTCAGCCGGAGGAAGGCTGTGCCCTGATTCAGATGGCTGTACCCGGGCTGGGAATTTTCATAAACAGCGAGCCGGTTCTGCGCGCTGCTTCCGTCGGAGGAAGCGGGCCGGACTTTCTGAGCTATGAAGGAGACGCCGGGATCATCAGTCTGATGGTGACGCCGGGTACTTATGAGCTGTTTATGGATATTCCGGATGCCAGGACAGAGAACGGAGAGCAGCTCTCAGCATCCTATGACGGTGTACAGTGGAATTGCACTGACGGAACCGGGCCGCTTCAGGTGAGCCTGGAAGCCGGGGACGCCATTGTCCTCTCCGGTGACGGGCTGCAGGAACTTAACGAAAAGGCCATAAACGGCCTCAGCGGGCCTGGCGCTGCACCCCAGGCGCCGGATATGACGAATCTTCTGCCCGCTGCTCCCGCATTGCCGCAGCCGGCCGTATAAGCGGATATAGAAAAAGGTCGGTATTATTTGTGTTTTTTATGTGTTTTCTGTTGAAAAGCAGGTCAATCCGGTATATTATAAAAATGGACATTATATGAACAAATAATGTCGTTTGTGAACAAACATTGCTTTGGCGAGGAGGCGGTGAGCATGATCTGGATTGACCAAAAATATCTGGGGCAGAGGATGGGAGGATTTTCTCCCGTATATGAAATTCTCCCTCCGGAACACGCAGGAGATCTTAAAGGCTGCAGTATGCGTATTTCTGTTGATGACGTAATGATCAGTCAGGGCAAGATATCCATCCGTCCCGGCGTATGGGATCGGCTGCAGAGAGAGATGGTGTTTGAATTTAAGCTGTCGGGAGATCCGGTTCCCCAGGGGGAGGGACACCGCTATACAGAGGAAGAACTTCTGAGTCTTTATCAGAAGGAAGCCCTGGCATGAGAACTGAGGCTGAGATTCGTGCAGATTACAAAAAGCTGACGGAACTGCTGATCGCGCGGAATCTGACCATCACAACCATGGAGAGCTGCACGGCAGGCCTCGTTGCCTGTCTTCTTACGGACACGGAAGGATCCTCACAGATTCTGAAGGGCGCCTTCATCACCTACAGTAATGAAGCCAAGCAGATGCAGGGGGTGCCGGCCGGAGTACTGGAGAATTATGGTGTATATTCTCCGGAAACCGCCTGTGAGATGGCAAAAGCCTGCCGCAGGCAGATGAAGGCGCAGATCGGTCTGGGCGTCACCGGAACTCTTGGAAACGCGGACCCGGCAAACCATGATACAGTACCCGGAGAGGTCCACCTGGCGGTCTCCTGTGGAGATGCCCTGTGTTCCCGTACATACACGCTTCCGCCGATGCAGGAGCGTTATTTGTACAAACTCTCTGTCGCAGACCTTGCCCTGCAGATGCTGGAAGAAGCGGTCGTGAAGTGCATCGAATAGCAGCAAAAATTAAAAATTCCCTGTTGACAAAACAGTACCTGCTGAGTATAATAGCTTTTGCATCGGCGAAGCGTGGCTCAGTTTGGTAGAGCGCTGCGTTCGGGACGCAGAGGCCGCAGGTTCAAATCCTGTCGCTTCGACTGACAGAAGGCTGTAAACTTTATGGTTTGCAGCCTTTTTATTTTGTTTCAGATTGTAACTATTCAGATTATCGTGAAATGAGGAGCCGATTTGACCGAACAGGAAAAATACATGAAGCAGGCGATCCGCCAGGCAAAGAAGGCGCTGGCTCTGGAGGAAGTACCCATCGGGTGCGTGATCGTGCATGACGGAAAAGTGATCGCCAGAGGATATAACAGACGTAATACAGATAAAAATACGCTTTCTCATGCTGAGCTGAACGCTATAAAGAAAGCCAGCCGGGTCGTAGGAGACTGGAGGCTGGAAGGCTGCACCATGTATGTGACGCTGGAGCCCTGCCAGATGTGCGCGGGAGCTCTGGTACAGTCCAGAATTGATGAAGTTGTGATCGGGTGTATGAATCCAAAGGCCGGGTGCGCCGGCTCCGTTCTGAATCTCCTTCAGATGGAAGGCTTCAATCACCGGGTAAAAATCACGCAGGGGGTTATGCAGGAGGAGTGCTCCGCGCTGCTCTCGGATTTCTTCAGAGCACTCCGGGAACAAAAAAAGACCGGCGTAAAGCCGGCCTGTGATGAACAAACAACGTAAAAAAATTTAATGCGCGCCGCACTTCGAACTGCCGTCACAGACGTTACCTTTACAGTTAACTCGGCCCAGGCACCCTTACGGCACACAGAAGCTTCCACTTAGTGCTGCTGCATTCCTGCCCTGACACGGTTCATGGATTTCTGTTGCGTAAGACCCGAACGTCAACGCCACTTATAAAGGGCAGCTCCACAACAAACAGCCCTCAGATTGGCATCACCCCTGCTGTAGCGGATTGCAGGTACAGGGCACCGCTATCTCCCCGGCTGCGCATGCAGATTATACAACTGCCCCCCTTCTTTTGTCAAGTGTGATGGGGCCTGACCCCATGTACAAAGTGTGAACATGTTCACAGTTTATTAATGGGGCCTGACCCCATGTACAAAATGTGAACATGTTCATGGTTTATTAATGGGGTCAGGCCCCATAGGAGGAAGAGATGAGTAAGTATGATGATTTGAAGCGGTATCTTTCGGAGCTGGGCAGTGTGGCGGTTGCCTTTTCCGGAGGGGTGGACTCTACGTTCCTTTTAAAAGCAGCGCGGGAAGCGCTTGGGGAAAGGGTCATTGCACTTACGGCCACTTCCTGTTTCTTCCCTGAGCGGGAGCTGGAGGAGGCAAGGGCGTTCTGCAGGGAGCTTGGCGTCAGGCATATCGTTATTCATTCCGATGAGCTGAAGATCGAGGGCATCGCGGAAAATCCCAAAAACCGCTGCTATCTCTGCAAGAAGGAACTGTTTTCCGGTTTCCTGCGTGCGGCCGCGGAGAATGGAGCCGCCTTTGTTGCGGAAGGATCCAACATGGACGATAACGGGGACTACCGCCCCGGCTTACAGGCGATCGCAGAGCTTGGCATCAAGAGCCCGCTGCGGGAATGCGGTCTGTGGAAGCAGGAGATCCGTGATCTTTCCAGAGAGCTTGGTCTTCCCACGTGGAAAAAACAGTCTTTTGCCTGCCTCGCCTCCCGGTTTGTGTATGGGGAAACCATCACGGAAGAAAAGCTCGGCATGGTGGAAAAAGCAGAGCAGCTTCTGTTGGATCTGGGCTTTACTCAGTACAGAGTCCGGATTCACGGCAAGATGGCCAGGATAGAGATCCTGCCGGAAGAATTCCCGCACCTGATGAACGATCCGGTGCGCACTGAGGTGGCAGACACGCTGAAAAAGCTCGGGTTTACCTATGTATCCATGGACCTGACAGGGTATCGGACGGGAAGCATGAATGAGGTTCTTAAATAGTTATGGTTGTGATAAAACCGGCCTGGTACGACCGATTTGAATGCCTGGCAGACAGCTGCCCGGCGACCTGCTGTGCCGACTGGAAAATAGAAATAGACGAAGCATCTCTGGACAGATATTCCGCGATGAAGGGAGACCTGGGCTGGACCGTCAAAAATGCCATAGACTGGATGGAAGGGTGCTTTATGCTGAAAAACGGCCGATGCGTGCTGTGCACCCGGGAAGGCCTGTGCCTGCTCCAGAAAGAACTGGGAGAAGAGGCGCTTTGCAGCACATGCCGGAAATTCCCAAGACATACGGAAGAATATCCGCATATCCGGGAGCTTTCACTGTCTCTCTCGTGCCCGCAGGCGGTTGTCCTCGTCTTCGAAAATGCTTCTTTTGAGGAAGACCGGGGATACAGGACTATATCCGGCGGACAGGAAGAAACCCTCGATTTCGGAGATTTCGACGAAGACCTGTTCGGGAAGATCTGCCGGCTGAGAAACACCCTGTTTTCCCTGCTGCATGAGGATCCGGAAGACTGCGAAAAAGAGCATGCGTACAGACCTGATGAGATCAAGGCAGAGATCCTGGCGATGTCGGCAGCCCTGCAGGCCAGGACCACACTGGAAAATCCGCCTGCCTGCAGCGGTAGAGAGATCCTGGACAGGCTGACCAGGAGGAATCTCCCGGAACAGCTGCAGCTGTTTGAGAAGATGGAGACGATCGGCCCAGACTGGAAACTGATCATGGAAAGAATGAAGAAATACATGGAAAAAGGCGCCCGCGAGGATCTGCTGAATCCTCCGGACGCCCTTGAAAGACTTTCCGAAAATGCCGGCTGGGATGGCCCTGCTTTTTCAGTCATTGAAAAAAACCTGCTGGAGTATTTCCTGTACGTATATCTGCCCGGCGCTTCTTATGACGGAGATGTTCTGTCCAAAGCGTGCCTTGCGGTATTCCTGCAGGAATGGATGTTCCGTTTTCTGCTTTGCACTGCCGAAGAGGCCGGTTCCTTCAGCCTGATGGATGCAGCAGTGATCATCAGCCGGTTCTCCCGCCAGACAGAGCACTCAGATGAAAACCTGAACCTTCTGGAGGAATGGATCCGGGGGACAGTCTACAAAAGTTCAAATCCGTAAATTTTGCAGTCCCTGGTTCCCACAACCAGGATATTGTTGTACACAGCCGGAGACGCTTCGACATTATCGTCGCCGAAGTCAAAGATATCCAGAACCTTGCCCGTTTTCCCGTCCAGGAAGTACATGGTTCCGCCGCTGGTACAGTATACCACGCGGCCTTCACCCTCCGGCGTATAGACACATACCGGGGAAGACCAGGCATAATAGGCGGTGTGTTCCCATTCCACCTTTCCGGTCTCGGTATTCAGACAGGTCAGGACACCTCCATAGTGCGTTCCGGTCATGGCCATGGTCACATAGAGCCGCCCGTCCAGACCGTGCCTGCCGATGGCAGGACTGGAGATAACGCCTCCGGAAACGCCATCATCGCTGAAA
>Ga0310695_10010264_pt1 | contig 13755 bp, 9 predicted proteins | sample RumenRJG_04DNA_FD_203882 | JGI IMG/M metagenome (GOLD analysis project Ga0310695, IMG submission 203882) | Bovine rumen microbial communities from Lethbridge, Alberta, Canada - RJG_04 (v2) (version 2) | ecosystem: Host-associated > Mammals > Digestive system > Stomach > Rumen | place: Canada...
GTGAGGAAGCCGGCAGGCGTGCGTTTCCGTCCGAAGGAGCTGTCATGCCTCATAGACTATCGCTATGACGAGGGTGTGACCCGCATCAGCTATGTGCGCACCACGTTCCGTTTCAACTGCGACTGGAAGCGCAGGCTTTTCTCCACCTCGTTCGCTGCCTTCTGCGAGATGGCAGTAACCGGAGTCTCCGGAGTCTCCGGAATCTCCGGAATCTCCGGGAAATCCGGAACTTCCGGAAAATCCGGATTATCCGGAATATCCGGTCGCGATTCCTTCGACCAGCGTGACGCTTTCTTCGACAAGGTCGACTTCTTCCGCGACCCGGCCTTCTGGCAGGACTATAACATCATCGAACCCTCCGAACGCCTCGACAAGGCCATTGGCAAACTGATCAAGAAATACCCGACAATAAACGATAAACAATAAACAAATACCAATAACAAATGATGATAGAGAAAACCGTAAAGCTGCAGTGTAAGAACACTGGAACTTCCATCAGCGTGCCTATGGGGGCAACGCTCGAAGAGGTGTTCGCCCAGATGGGAATAGAGATGGCGCATGGTCCGATATGCGCCCGTGTGAACAACAAGATTGAGGGTATGCACTACCGCGTCTACAAGCGCAAGGAGGTGGAGTTCCTCGATATCACCTCGCCCAGTGGGCTCCGCGCCTACACCCGTACGCTGTTCTTCGTGCTCTGCAAGGCCGTCCACGACCTCTACACGCCCGCCAAGGTTGCCATCGACATTCCCGTGAGTAACGGCTACTACGTCGACCTGAACATTGGTCATCCTGTGACCCTCGACGATGCCCGTAACATCAGACACCGTATGCAGGAGATCATCGATGCCAATATGTCCGTGCATCGCCACGAGATGACAACCGAAGAGGCCATCAACATGTTCGAAGTCCTGCACACCCACTCTAAAGTCAAGCTGCTGCGCTCCGTAGGTGCTATCTTCACTACCGTCTACGACATCAATGGCTACTACGACTATTTCTACGGCTCGCTGCTTACGAGCACAGGTAAACTCTACCTCTTCGGCTTGGAGAAGTACTACGACGGTCTGCTGCTGCGCATCCCGTCGCAGGAGATGCCCGACGAACTGGGCGAGATGGTGCCGCAGGACAAGATGTTCGGCATCTTCAAGGAGCACCACCACTGGCAGGGCATTCTGGGCATGCGTACCATTGGCGACCTGAACGAGGCCATCGATTCCGGGCGCTCCAGCCTGCTCATACAGGTGTCGGAGGCGTTGCAGGAGAAGAAGATCGGAAAGATTGCCGACGAGATAGCCCGCAAGGAGGGATTGCGCATGGTGCTCATCGCCGGACCGTCGAGCAGCGGTAAGACCACCACCTGCAAGCGACTATCCGTACAGTTGCTTACCAATGGCATCAAGCCGGTGCCCATCTCGCTCGACGACTATTTCCTGGATCGTGAGCTGACGCCGCGTGACGCTACGGGCGACTACGATTACGAGAGCATCCACGCCCTAAACATCCCCTTGCTCAACCAGCACCTGCAGGCACTCTTCCGTGGTGAGGAGATAGAGCTGCCGCGCTTCAACTTCCAGAAGGGACTCAGCGAACAGAGTGGGCACAAGCTGCGGCTGCACGACGACGAGATCCTCGTGGTCGAGGGCATCCACGCCCTAAACCCTGAGCTCACCGCGCAGATTCCCGACGAGCTGAAGTTCCGCGTCTATGCCTCAGCGCTGACCACGATACTCCTCGACAACCACAACTACGTGCCTACGACCGACAACCGCCTGTTGCGTCGCATCATCCGCGACCATAAGTATCGTGGTGTCTCGGCGCAGGAGACCATACGCCGCTGGCCCTCTGTGCGCCGTGGCGAGAACAAGTGGATCTTCCCCTATCAGGAAAATGCCGACCAGATGTTCAACACCGCCATGCTCTTCGAGCTGGCTGTTATAAAGCGCCAGGCCGAGCCACTCCTTGAGCAGGTACCCGAGAGCTGCGTCGAGTATGCCGAAGCCTACCGCCTGCGCAAGTTCCTCGGCTACATACGCCCTATTCCCGAAGACCAGATCCCTCCCACCTCGCTTCTCCGCGAGTTCCTTGGCGGCTCCTCTTTTGAGTATTAGCCCTTCCGGCCTTTCCAGAATTTCCGGAATATCCGGAATCTCCGGAAAATCTGGAAAATCCGGAATCTTCCCACACGTTGCGACCGTTGCCGTGCTTGCGAGAATTGAAACTCAAGCAGATTACTTCGAGGAGTAACGTCATGGGTTATGAGCAGCGCAAGACCGTGGTGTGAGAGGATAAGTGAACACGAAAAGAGGTGAACACCTCTGATTAGTGTTCACCTCCTACTCGATTTCACACGACGATGTTACCAGCGCTCTTCCTCATTGTCCAGCTCTTCTTCGTCGTCCCAGACCCCTTTACCGTCGTGTCGGCGTGAGCCCCAGTCGTCGCCTTCATATTCTTCTTCGCTGGGCGTCACGGTAGCATTGCCGTCGCTGTCAGTCGTGATTGATCCAGTGCAGAGCCTTGCAGGGCTGAAGATGTATTGCTCCGTCGTGGGAGCCGTATATGCTTTCTTTTTCATAGTTTCTTCATCGTTGTTGGGTGATTATTTCATGAACACTTTCTTGCCGTCCTTGATGTAGAAGCCCTTCTGCTGCGGCTTCTGCACGCGCTGACCCTGCAGGTTGTAGATGCGGCCGTCGTCCTCTTCCTGACCATTGTCTATCACGATGTGGCTGATGCCCGTGGTGCCGGTCTCGTCGATGGCCACGCGAGCACCGTCGGTGCCGGCAGGCAGCTCAATGTAGGCGCGATAGGCCTTCATCGTCGAGTTGGCGCCGCCCTTCTGCAGCTTGCCAGCAGGCGACACACCATACTTTCCGGCCATCGACATGCCAGCGTCGTAGTTGCCGCGCAACCAGGCGCCACTGACCTCCTTGTCGTTCTGCTCCTTCGTGAGCACCACGTCGTCAAACGTCACGCCCTCGGCATCGATAGCTTCAGGCAGGTTGATCAGATAAGGAGTGCCAGCCTTCAGGCCACCGTCGAGCAGGCGTGCGAAGGTGAGCTCACCATTGTCAAACTTCGTCAGCGTGTAGTACTTGGCATCGTTGCCAAACTTCGCAGCAAAGGTATTATCGTCCACATCGAACGGCAGCACCACTGTGCCCCATCCCTTATTGAACGAGCGCTTCACCGTCACCTGCGCATAGCGTCCGCTCTCAGCCGTCAGGTCCTCAGTGTCGAACAGTGTCAGGTCGGCCAGCGGATTGAGCTTGAAGCCCACGAAGTTGTCTACATACACATAACGGCTGTTGGCATCGCCCACCATGATGTAGTAGTTGCCGTCGGCAGGAGCAGTGAACTCGGCCTCGATGGTCTGATTGTCGCTCGTGGCCGTGTAAGTGGCAATCTCGGTCCAGTTCTCATAGTCGGTAGACCACTGTGCCTTCAGTTTGTAACCGCTGTAGGGGAAGATGACGTCGAAGGTCAGCACGTCGCCTGCATTGGCAGCCAGGCGCGGAGTTATCAGCGTCTTGCCTGCAGCGTAGGTGCTGTAAGCAGCCTTGCGGTCGCTGTTCCACTCCCAACCGTTGTTGGTCCAGTCGGCAGGAATCTCAGTGTCGAAGGTCTCCACCCAAGTGTCCTCGCTCACCGAGTGTCCGCTCAGAGCCAGCGTGAAGGTGTTGTTGGTCGTGGCGTCTACCTTGTAGGTGATAACGAGGTTGCCGGCCTTCTTTCCCTGCTCGGCCTGGAGAGTCACATCGATGTCGAGTGTACCATTAACGGCGATGGTCTTGTTGTTGTCGGTCACGACAGTAGCCTCGAAGCCCTCAGGAGCCACGATGCTGATCAGTTCCATTGGAGCAGTACCTTCGTTCTTGATGGTGTAGCTAAAGGTCTTTGCACCCTTCTGGAGGCCGAACATCACGTCGTCGCCATTGTTCACAGGCGTAGCATCCTGATAGAGGGCGAACCTCGGAGCGACAGCGTTGACGGTGATGGTCACGTTCTCGGTCGAAGTAGCCTTAGCCTCGGCATCGTTAGCAGTCCAGTAAGCCTTGGCGGTGAACGCGAGCTGGCCACCCTCGCCAGCGCTGGCGTTGGTCACGCTGACAGCAATTGTTGTTTCGCCACCTGCTGCAACAGCCTCGGCAGCAGTAGCTGTGCCCACCTCGGTCTCGCCGATGAAGATCTTCACGGTCGGTGTAGCAGCGGTAGAACCAGTGTTCGTCACCGTCACGTTGAAGGCAGCAGAGAACTGGTTGTTGGCGTCAGCATCCAAGCTTTCTGTACCGTCAGTGCGAGTGAAATCGGTGATGTCGAGTGTGCGGGTGTGAGCCACCTCAACGTCGGTCGTAGCGGTTTCCCAAGCCACGCTGTTGTCGCTGTAGTACACCCTGATCTTAGCAGCGTAGGTTCCTTCCTCGGCAGGCACGTTGCCCGTCATGGTGAAGGGTGCCGAGCCATCCTTTGCGATGTCCGTAGCAGCGGCTGTAGCTATTTCGGTCTCACCGAAGAACAGTTTGGCCGTGACGCCTGTCTCATTAGCACGTAGGCTGTAGACAGTGGCAGAAGCCTCAACACCATTCTCTGTAGCTGGAATCAGCGTGGTGGTCGGGAAGGTTGTGGCAGATATATAAAGGTCGTGCTCAGCAATGGGAGTTGCGAAGTGCCAGCCACTGATGTTGTCCACATAGACACGGGCACCAGTAAAGCGCAGGTAATAGTTGCCTGCCTCAAGACCGCTAACCCTGAAGGTTTGGAAGGTTGTGGTCAAGTCGCTCTCACCCAGCGTTGCTACCTCTGTCCAATTCTTGCGGTCGGTGGAGTAGCTGACGGTAAGTGCTTCACTATAGTTGTCCCAAGCGGCACGAGCCTGATAAGTAAGAGCATCCTCAGCACCTGCAACAGTCAGCAATGAAGTGATGAACTCAGCTTCTGTGGTGTTGCTATTTGCAGCATAGCCGCTTGTGTAGGTCCAACCATTGCTGTAGAAGCCAGTAGGCTTGCTGTTGTCGGCGAAGTCGATGTTCAGGAATGTGGCGTCGATCACATTAGCGGTAAAGTCGAGGCTCACGTTAGCTACAGGCGCATTGCTGCTGATGGTAACGTTGCCCGACTTAGTTCCAGTCTGTGAAGCGTTGAAGGTCAGGCTGACGGTTAGCGTAGCCGTCTCGCCCGGCTCCAGCGTCACGGTCTTATTATCGTTAGAGAGTTCGCCAGCGGTAGTAGCCAGCGTAGCGGTCACGTCGCCCGTAACAGCGATGGTGCTGACGAGGTTGTCATTACCATTATTAGTAATAGTAAAGGTCTTGTCGGCAGGAGCCTCCTGCAGGCTCTGACCAAAGTCATATTTGCCGCCGCTCAGCGTCTCCTCGGTGGCGAGGGCGAACAGAGGAGCAGTGGTAGCCACACCGCCGTAGATATTGTCGATGCGAGCGTAGTAGGTACCCACAAACTGTATGAAGGCAGTCACGGTCTCGGTGTTGCCCAACGACAGCGTCTTGGTGGTGAACTCACCGTAAGTAAGGTCGCTGCTCAGGTCTTGCTCCGTCCAGTTGATGCCACCGTCGGTGGTGTAGCGGAAGGTGAGCTTAGCACTGTTATTGTTGTATTGCTTCGACAAATCAACGGTCAGGTTCTCTCCTGCTGCGATGGTCAGAGCAGGCGAAGTCAGCGTCGCATTGCCGCTCCAAGGTGCCTGTGCGTAGCCGCTGGAAGTCGTCCAACTGCCAGTGGTAGTCCATGTAGCAGGAATGCCGTCAGCGAAGTCAACATGCATCTTCGAAGCATCACGGGTCGTGCCGCTCAGTGCAATCACGATGTCGTCGATGCCGTCGCTCGTAGAGCTGATGGTCAGCGTGGCAGCGTGAGCGCCAATGTTGTCCTTCAGCTGCTTCACGATCAGCGTAGCTTCGCTCTTGCCAGCGATGTTGCCATTGGTCAGACCATTGATCTCCACAGCATAGTGGCTTGCCTGGTCGCCGCTGAGCGTAGCGGTGACACCAGCCAGCGTGCCGTTACCCTCGTTCTTGATGGTGAAGGTGTGGGTAGCATCTGCATCATTAGCCACGTTGCCGAAGCTGTAAGAAGCTGCGGCAGCAGTCGTGCCGTCGTAAACAGCCATAAACGGTTCGTTAGGCTCAGTGAGACCGTAGATGCGACGAATCTGAGCGCGTGAGCCAACAAACTGGAGTTGATATTCGCCAGTCTCTTCAATAGTAGCGTGTAGCAATGTCCAATCGGAACCAATATTTGTAGCTGATATAAGTGTAGTCCAATCACTATCCGATGACTTCTTATAATTGACACCTAAAGTATAAGATGAACCCGTTGATATCTGTTTAGCTTCAATCACCAAATCTTCACCAGCAATAGCATTCAGGCTTGCAGTCTCAATAGTCGTATTCGAATAGTTTGGATGTTCAACATACCCATTTGCACTCTTCGTCCAATAGTTACCAACTGTCCAAGAAGCAGGAATGTCGGCAGTTGCGAAATCAAGGTAGAGCTTGTTCTCGTCAACAGCTACACCACTTGCAGCAACGGTAAAGGTACCGAGCTCTGTGTCAGAAGAGTTCTTGGCAGTAACAATGATGTTGCCATTCTTATATCCCTTAGTCTCTACTGACATTCCGATGGTCAGCGTAGTGCTCTCGCCAGCAGCAAGTGAAGCCTTACCCAGAGCGGCAGTGAAGCCAGTGGGAACCTCACCAAGCGTGAGTGTCAGTGTACCGGTGTTGTCGTTCTTTAGGTAGTAGACCTGAGCCTCAGCAGTTGTGGTCACAAAACCGAAGTCCTTCGTTACGCTGGCGGCAGCTGCCGTTGTGCAACCTGCATCGGTGTAGATGCCAAACTTAGGATCGTCATTGTTCAGCTTAAAGCCTTCGAAGTTGTCGAGGTCATAATTGCTATCACCGAAACGGAACTTATAGTTGCCAGCCTCCAAACCTTCAATAGTGTAGGTGTACCACTGGTTCTGTGTCAGTCCACTGTAGCTGATAGTAGCGAGGTTTGTCCATGCACCATTGTTCTTGCTGTACTGAATATCCAATGAACGATAGGTACTGGTCATGCGATAATCGAAGGTCATGGATTGGCCTTCCTCTACTATCAAAGAAGGAGTTATAAGGTCGAAATTACCATACGAGTAAGAACCCTTCAGCATATTGTCTTGAAGCTTCCAATATTTGCTATTAGTGATTTCCCATCCATTAGGAAGTGAACTGCCACTGAAGTCCTCGCTCCACATTTCAATGCTCGTTGCACTGACAGCAAAGGTCACGGGGCTCAGGCCCTCGTTGCTCGGCGTAACGGTGATGTTGGCAGTCTTCTCCATGCCCAGGTTCTGAGCGTCGTAGACGAAGGTCACAGTGAAGGTTTCACTGCTCTTGCCAGCCACTTCGAGCGTTGAAGGCGAAACGGTGAAGGCGGCATTGCTCGAAGTAATGCTACTGATATTCAACTTCAGGTTACCATCGTTGGTCACGGTGAAGGTCTTGGTTATAGATTTGCCCACATTGCCGAAGGCGACTGTTTCGCCAACAGCATCCTCGCCCAGTGTCAGTGCCATTGTGGCGGGAGCAGCTGCATATACACCAGTGAGACTGATGGTGGCATCATTCTGGCCATCAGCCTTAATGGTGATAGTACCATTGTAGGTGCCAGCAACCGATGCATTCATCGTCACGGTGACGGTAATGTCATTACCACCTTCAACGATAGAAGTAGCAATGCCATCGGACAGGCTGAATACATTATCACCTGTGTAAGACACTGCAATGTTTTCCAAGGTGGCATTACCCTTGTTGCTAATCGTAAAGGTCTTTGTCTTTTCAGCTTCTGATGACTCAGCAGTAATTGTGCCGAAATCAAATGCGGTTTCAGAAACCTTCATCACAGGGCCGTCAATAGGGAGATAGGTAAATGTGGTCTTGGGCAAGAACGACTGCTTGTTAACAGTTGTTACGCTTGCAAGACTGCTGGAACTCGTGCCATATGCAGAAACGCCGCTCTCAGCAGAAACACCATAGAAACTTGATGACTTGTAGGTACCCTTAACCGTGTTATAAACACCGACGAGCAGGTTGCCACCATTGTATGAGTAAGGTGTGGTCAGAGTGATGTCCATTTCACTCTGCGTGCCATCTATAGAACCGTTGTACAGAGCGGTATAGTTATCGTCATTGAATGTGTAGCTGCTAATGGTGGTGTTCTCCACCTCAGTCATATAAATCTTGAAGTTGGCATTTCCCCAACTTGCAGAGGCAGGTGAAGAAAGGTAGAACTTCAGAGCCTTGATGTCGCTATTGGCCATGTTTGCCAAATCTGCAGCAGGAATGATAAACTCCACCTTATCGTATGCGTCAACATACATACCATAAATAGGCACGTAGCTATTTGTTGACGTTCCATCATTTACGGTAAGTGCCTTTGCCTTGGTAGGAGTAAAGCTTACCTCTGAAGTCCAATTGCTGACATCTGCACCGTCCTTGGCTCTAACAGCAGCATAATAAGTAGTCTCGGCAGTAAGGCCAGTCAAAGTGTAAGTAGCCTCACTTGCAGAAACGATGGTTCCATTATCGGGATTGCCACTTGTAGTGCTATAGCTCACATCCCAAGCGGTCTCAGTGCCACCTGCTGTCCAAGACAGAACAGCCGAACTGGCAGTAACATCGCTCACAGTGAGAGCCTTGGGCTTCTTCAAGCTGCCGTCGTCAACGTATTTCGTATAGGTGACGTCATCTAAGTAAGCATAGTTAAGCAGGAAAGCTACGTAAATAGGTTCTGCACCCAAATCTGTGCTGAATTCAAAATACGAACTCATGTTAGTAGCTGTAGTCTTATCGGCAGTAGCAAGAAGGTTTCCTATTGTATAGGTCTCCCCATCCTTTTCAGCAGCGTATATTTTTACAGTGCCACCGCTATCGTTACGTTTCCAATAGAAACTCAGAGTGCCAGAAACCTCAACAGGACAAACAATATAGACAGCCGTGTTTGAACCTGCATATATGCAGTTGCCACTACGGGCACCGTTGGTTTGTAACTTTAGCGTCTTTGACCATCCACTGGTTGCAATACCTGCATTCGAACCAGAACCGACAACAGTCCATCCATTGCTCAGCTTCATGGCGTCGTCGCTGATAGTAATAGCAGTAGTGCCATCGGAGCCATATTCAAAGCTCTCCGTCACTTGTGCTCCCACCGGACTGACTCCCGCTAATAGTGTGAGGAGCGAGACGAGTAGCCAGCGGCTCCTCAGTCTCAGATTAAATAATTTTTTTTTCATAAGCATTATTTTTGTTTGTTATTATTTTTGTATTTTATAGTATTTCATACTGCAATTCCGGATTGTATAACGTCAGCATAAAGGATTGAGTCTTCATTGTCCTCCATCAATACTGGCTCGATAAGACTGTTCAGTACATGACCTTCATGGACGAGATGGGCTGATTGCTTGAGCCATTCGTCGTTGTTTATCTTTGGAATAATAACTGCCACGTCTATGTCGCTCCATTGGTTTGGAGACCCTTTCGCATAAGACCCATACATCATCACTTTTACCTGATTGTTGAATCGTGGGGCTATTACTTGTTTATAGCGTCGGACGAGCTGGAGTGCTTCTTCGCGACTAAGTATTCTTGGTGTAGCCATTGTCTGAATTGTTATTCAGATATTCACCTTCAACAGATTCCTGCGGTATGACTCCTCTCAGAGCTTCGTGCATGAAGTGTTTTTCTTTCTTTTTATATGACTTATCCATACGGATGAGGTGCAATGCATACGCTGTAAGTTTCTTTTGCAATGCATCTACATTGTATGATTTTGGTATGTCCACGGAGATGTTAACTGTTGTAGTTGGCATGGTTATAGACTTTTGTTAGAGATAAAATATCGGGCAAATTTAATTATTTTATTTTAAATAATGTGCAAAAAAACAGGAAAATATTATTTTTTTTCGGAAAAAATGTGATTTTGAGAAAAAAATGTCACGGGCTTCACTACAAAGAGTGCAGTCCGTGACATCGGCTTAGGGGCCACCTCACCGTCACCTGTTGCATCTAATGCTCCTAAGTACACATGACGTATCAGGGGGTAATAGTTCTAATCCTCATCATCATCAAACACGTCGAATCCGCCTTCACGGGAACCGAAGTCGTCTGAATCTGTAATCGATTGTTTGTCATCTAATATTCCGGATAGCGCAATCATCTGCATGGTGGAAATTCGAATGATATCTACCTGGGGGATTATATATTTTTTTTTCATACTTCTTTTCTTTTTAAGTTGAACATGTAATGACCATTAATTACCCATGAATTATCATTAATATTATATGAAAAATTATATGGACCATTCGTGATAATTATATGTTTAAGAATAAATTCTCTGATTCTTGGCCTTAATATTACTTTATAACCATTTTTTTGCCGTTGATGATGTAAAGGCCGGGCTTCAACCCTGAACCATTAACCGCGAAACGTGAACCGTCCACGCGTTGGCCGGCAAGGTTGAAATAGCTGTTCTGGCCATTCTGCCTGTTGGCAATCTCGGCAATGGCTGTTGTCGTGTTGTCGCTAAACGCGCAGACGAGCTGGGGTGATGCGCCATTCACATTCTCTACTTTCAGGTAAGCCTTGTTTGAGGGAATCGCAACAGAAGATGGATCGAACAAGGCAAATGTAAGTGGATAACTGTTTTTCTTCATACCATAATAAGAATATCCATTTGTGGCAGCAAAGGTGTAACCAGTTTCGTTGACCAAGAATTCATTGTCTTCAACATCGGTACTTGTAGAAGCAACACCGATTCTGTATTCTGTGTATGGCTCTCCCTTCAATAGGATTCCCGTATTGGCGGGCACGTTCTGATCCAACTCTGTAAACTTCACCCAATTGCCATCTATTCTGGCGGCCTTGTAAGCCTCAAGACCCGTCGGCAGGTTAGCCTTGGTCAAATCCAGCATGCTGCTGCTTGCAAAGGTGGTGAAGCCGTTGTTGTCTGTAATAGCACTGACAGTGGGAGCAGCCGTATAGGTAATGTCATCGATGGCAGCACGATTAAGATGAATAGCAACATAACCACCTTCCGTAATCGTAGAGCTCGTCGTTTCAGTCATTGGATCACCTGTAGAATGACTTACGCTTGCATAGTTGTCAGAAGTGTTTACATAATATGTACTTCCAACTTTTATAGCTTTATACAGATTCACATAACCTGTCATTGAACCGTACGCTCTACATGACCAAAACGTAATGGTTGTACCAGCCTTTACAGCGGGAGTAATTAAATAATAGCTACCATTATAACCTTCCATTGATAAGCCGTAACCACTTTCTCCATGTCTATAAGTTGCACTCAACTTATAGTTACTATAAGCACTTATATTTCCCCAACCTTCTTTAACTCCAGTTAGGTTGCTGCTTCCATTTACAGGCCACCCACTTTCGAAGTCCTCTGTTACTTCAACAGCACCGCCAGGTGCAGGCCCTACGGCAGGTGTCGTGAAACTAATTTCTTCGCTCCACTCGCTATAGGCTGTTCCCAACTTAGAACGGATAGAGGCATAATAAGTAGTGTTGGATGTGAGTCCAGTAATCAAATAAGGTTTATTACTATTAGTGATATCTCCAGACTCGTTGCTCAAATCACCGCTTGTCGTGCCATATTTGATCTTCCATTTTGTTTCAGAACTACCATTGGTCCATGTCAGGTAGGTATAGTTTGAAGTGAGTTCCTTTGTTTTGAAAGCTGTAGGTGTAACTGGAGCGGTGACCGTAATATCGCAGGTAGCCTGCTTAGTAGCGTCGGCAGTAGACTTTACCGTGATTGTAGCAGAGCCGGGGGCCTTTGCCGTGACGACTCCCGTAGAAGAGATGGTGGCCACATCATTATCGCTTGACTCCCATGTCACTGTCTTGTATGTAGCATCATCAGGGGCAACGGTTGCCGTCAGTGTCTTTGTTTCACCTGCCAGCATAGTCCATGAGGTGGGGCTGACTGTCACACTCGTCACATCAATGGCTGCTGCGGTTGTAAAGCTCGTTTCAGTGCTCCAGTCACTATATGTGCCTGACTTCTTGGCACGAATAGACACATAGTAGGTTGTGCTGGGAGTCAATCCACTCAACGTGTGAGGTTTGTCCGTGAAGTCAGATGTAGTTGTGCTATGGTCACCTGTGGTTGTACTATAGCTAAGTTGCCATGTGCTCTCTTCACCACCATTAGTCCACGACAAATCAGCAGATACTGGGGTGATATTCGATGCCGTGAGACTCGTTGGGGCAGTAACCTCAACGGGGTCGCCACCAGCAGTCTCATAAGTGAATGTAGTTTGGGGCCTCGTCGCATTTCTTTGTGTAGTTCCTGAGGCATCATATAAACACAAATAGGCACCATAATTAGACAAACCCTTAAACTGAGCTGTGCTATTATTAGATGCTTTTTTAGTACAATATACTCCCACTACAAGATTTCCAGAATTATATTGGAAAGGGGTTGAAAATGATATTTCCAACTTGTTTGATGCGACACTAAGACTGCCAGAATAGACAACCGTAGCATCTTCGTCACCAATAAAATCATATTTAGGGGAAGGGTAACTTGCTACATCGGTTTCCTTTAGAAAAACTTTAAATTCCGCACCTTCCCATGTTACCGTCTCTTGATTTGTTTCATAAGTTAATTTTGTAATATTCTTACCTACAATATTGCTTATGTCACTGCTTAAATAGAGAATCTCACTTTTAACAAAATAGTCTTTTACATTGTTACCTGCAATAGGATTATAAGTGTTTACGGTTGTAGAACTTGTTTGAGTATATACTGTCAACTCATCTGCCCACGCAGAATTACCTCCCCCAATTACGAGGATTGCGACAAGAGCGAGCTTGCTTAGCAGGCTCTTTGGAAACAAGTAAAAAATCTTTTTCATAAGCATTTATTTTTGTTTTTAGTTTTTGTTGTTCAGTCTTTAGCGTACAAATTTAGCGTTTTTTGAGATAAAGAGACGCTTAGCTGCCTAAAAAAAACGGATTAGGGGGATAAATACGCAATTTATTGACATAAATCAATTGTATGGGGGTTAAAAATAGAGTGACCAATATAATGTATCTCCGTATGGTGATAAGTTCCTGACTCTCTTTTGGAGTGCCCTTTTCAGGGCAGAAATCGTTCAAATCATTACAAATCAAACAATAATTTTGAAAGATTTGATTAGATTTGTTAGATTTTAAACGAATTTTTCTATGCAAAAAACAAGTTGTTTACGTAGTCATCATAGATGCGACGAATTAAACGAATTCTGGCTGCGCTTGCAATTCGTAAAATTTGAAGGTCGCTTGCGACCCTTCGTGAAATTGATGAAAACCGTTAGCAATTCGTTTAGTAATCGTATAAAAATAAGTGGGTATGATTTTAACTAAACACGAAGAAACGAAGAAAGGAAGATTATTTCACGAGAACGAAAAACTTCGTATCTTCGTATCTTCGTGTTCCATTAATTATTTGTACCAAGTTATTTTTTTTGTCATCACTTAATTCGTCAAATTCTTGCGTTCCTTCGGTAGCAAGCGAAAGGCTACGGGTAGGCGACCAACGGTCGGGAATCCAGAGGTCGAGCGCGTTGTTTAAATTAAAGGGTGGGAAACTTGAGTTATGAGTCCACTTGAAAAAGTAGACATATACTGGCGAGTTATGAGAACAACTTGCAAAATGTCATATTTGGCACGGAAAAACGCTGAAGACACTGTTATT
>Ga0310695_10010265_pt1 | contig 13753 bp, 8 predicted proteins | sample RumenRJG_04DNA_FD_203882 | JGI IMG/M metagenome (GOLD analysis project Ga0310695, IMG submission 203882) | Bovine rumen microbial communities from Lethbridge, Alberta, Canada - RJG_04 (v2) (version 2) | ecosystem: Host-associated > Mammals > Digestive system > Stomach > Rumen | place: Canada...
GCACAGTTTGACGGAAAGCTCTACCTTGAGTTAGGCGGAAAATTGTTCGACGACCATCACGCCAGTCGTGTGTTGCCAGGCTTCAAGCCCGACTCTAAACTTAGAATGTTTGCCCAGTTGCGCGACCAGTTGGAAATTGTCATCGTCGTGAGCGCTGAGGATATAGAGAAGAACAAGGTACGTGCTGACCTCGGTATCACTTACGATGAAGATGTTTTGCGACTGCGCGACGAATTTATGCAGCGCGACTTCATGGTAGGCTCCGTTGTCATCACCCACTATAACGGTCAGCGTGCTGCCGATCAGTTCCACCATCGTCTGGAACGTATGGGCATCAAATCGTATTTCCATTATCTGATTGATGGCTATCCCCATAACGTGGAACTGATTGCCTCGGACGAAGGTTTTGGAAAGAACGACTATGTAGAGACCACTCGTGAGTTGGTCATTGTGACTGCTCCTGGTCCTGGTTCTGGTAAGATGGCTGTCTGCCTGTCTCAGTTATACAACGAGAACAAGCGTGGCATCCGTGCCGGTTATGCCAAGTTTGAGACCTTCCCTGTATGGAACCTGCCCTTGAAACATCCTGTCAACATCGCCTACGAAGCTGCTACTGCCGACCTGAACGATGTGAACATGATTGACCCGTTCCATCTGGAAGCATACGACAAAATTGCGGTCAACTACAATCGTGACATCGAGATATTCCCTGTGCTCAATGCCTTATTCGAGGGCATCTATGGAGAGAATCCCTATAAATCACCAACGGACATGGGTGTTAACATGGTAGGATTCTGCATCAGCAACGATGAGGCATGCTGCAATGCCAGTCGTGAAGAGATTATCCGTCGTTACTACGATGCCACCAACAAGTTGGCCGATGGTGCCGACAATGAGAATGAGGTTCACAAGATACAGCTACTGTTCAATCAGGCCAAGATCACAACCGCTTATCGTCGTGTTACCGTAGCAGCTGCCGCAAAACAAGAGTTGAGTGAGCATACAGCTGCTGCCATTGAATTGTCTGACGGAACCATTATCACAGCGAAATCGTCACCTCTTTTAGGTTGCTCAGCCGCTTTGTTGCTCAATGCCACCAAACATCTGGCAGGCATCGACCATGAGGCGAAGCTTATTCCTCAGTCGATGATTGAGCCTATACAGAAGACGAAGATTGAATATCTGGGAGGCAAGAATCCCCGTTTACATACGGATGAGGTATTGGTAGCTCTCAGCGTACTTTCTGAGAACGATGACCTTTGTCGTCGTGCTTTGGAACAATTGCCCAACTTGCGCGACTGTCAGGTTCACTCAACGGTGATGCTGAGCGAGGTAGACCGCAAGATTTTCAAGAAACTGGGATGCGGTCTGACTTGCGACCCCGTCAGAAAGAAGTCATAACAATGCACCTCTAACCTACTTATAATCATATGAAAAGACTAATTATCCTAGCTGTCACCGTACTGACGATACTGGGCAGCGTAAATGCAGAAGACAACGTGAACATCGGAAAGAGTAATATCAAACTGAAAAGTCGCATGATGACTCCAGAAGCCTTGTGGGCTATGGGACGCATCGGAACTGTAGAGGCTTCGCCTAATGGTCAACAGATAGTCTATCAGGTTGGCTACTACAGTGTCAAGCAGAACAAGAGCCATCAGGTCATCTGTATCATGAATGCAGACGGAAGCAACAATCGTCAGTTGACAACCAGCAGCAAGAGCGAAACTGATCCTACCTGGTTCGATGCTGAAAGAATCGTTTATCTGAGTGGTGGTGAGATTTGGATGATGAAAGCCGATGGTTCCGACCGCAAGCAGATAAGCAAGACAGATGGTCAGGTGGAAGGTTTCAAGTTTTCGCCCGACCGTCAGAAGGTCATCATCATCAAGTCAATGCCTTTCCATGAGGTTATCCAGAAGAATCCTGACGACCTGCCCAAAGCCACGGGTCGCAGGGTTACCGACCTAATGTACCGTCACTGGGACCACTATGTGGAAAGCATCCAGCATCCCTATCTGGCGAAATTAGAAATGAGAAATGAGAACCAAAGGTCGACGGCCGAAGGGAAAGTCAAATTAGAAATGATTTCCCAGGATATGGTCGACATATTGGAAGGCGAACCTTACGAGTGCCCAATGGAACCTTTCGGTGGTATTGAGCAGTTAGCATGGAGTCCTGATTCAAAGACCATTGCATATACTTGTCGTAAGAAGGTGGGTATCAACTATGCTACCTCAACCGACTCAGACATCTATCTATATAATATAGGTACGCGCGAGACCAAGAACCTTTGCAAGCCCGAAGGTTACGTTGCTCCTCAGAGCGACCCTTCACATACCAAGGCTGATCAGACTGTCAATAAGAATACCGTTCGTGAGAATCCTGGCTACGACCAGAATCCTCAGTTCTCACCTGATGGCAAATACATTGCATGGCAGTCAATGGCCCGTGATGGTTATGAGGCAGACCTCAATCGCCTGTGCATCTATTCATTGGAAACTGGCAAGAAGCACTATCTTAATTGGAAGAGTGATGTAGAAGGTTTCTGCTGGGCACCAGGAGAAGTGAAAAGTGGAAAGAAGAAAGTGAAAAGTGTGAAAGCAACAGACCCACAGTTCTATTTCCTCAGCGTATGGCATGGTTGCTGCAACATGTATATGGCCAACCAGAAAGGTGAGATTACACAGCTCACAGAGACTTGGGACGACTGGACCAGCATTCAGATGGCTAACAACGGACAGCGCATCCTGGCTACCCGTCAGAGCCTTTCTACTCCTACGGACATTTACATGGTATCACCCAAAATGAAGAAAGGTTCTGTGGTCAACGGTTCCGCTGACATTACCCAGCTCTCATTCGAGAACAAACACATTCTCGACCAGCTGACCTTCGGTAAGATGCAGCAATACTGGGTTCCTACGACCGATGGTAAGAAGGAACTGGTTTGGGTTATGTTGCCAGCTAACTATGAAGAGGGTAAGAAATACCCCACCCTGCTGTTCTGCGAAGGTGGTCCTCAATCGCCTGTTTCACAGTTCTGGAGCTATCGCTGGAACTTCCAGATGATGGCTGCCAACGGTTATGTCGTAGTGGCTCCTAATCGTCATGGACTGCCTGGTTTCGGACAAGAATGGAAAGAAGAAATCTCAGGCGATTGGACAGGTCAGTGCATGGACGACTATCTTGCTGCCATCGACTTCGCAGCAGACTCACTTCCCTTCGTTGACAAGAATCGTTTGGGTGCTGTTGGTGCTTCATTTGGTGGCTTCAGCGTATACTATCTTGCAGGTCATCACAACAAGCGTTTCAAGGCTTTCATCTCCCACGATGGTGCCTTCAACCTTGAATCAATGTACACGGATACCGAGGAGGTATTCTTCTCTAACTGGGAATACGACGATGCCTATTGGAATAAGAACCGTACCAATCGTGCTGCCAAGACTTACGAGAACTCACCTCACAAGTTTGTTGACCAGTGGGACACCCCCATTCTCTGCATCCATGGTGAGAAAGACTATCGTATCGTATACAACCAAGGTATGGGTGCCTTCAATGCAGCCCGACTGCGCGGTATTCCTGCAGAGTTGCTCATCTTCCCAGACGAAAACCACTGGGTATTGAAGCCCCAGAATGGTATTCTGTGGCAACGTACTTTCTTTGACTGGTTAGACCGTTGGTTGAAAGACTAAAGAACAAATACGAACATAAATATGAATGCGTAGCTCATTGGCTACGCATTCATATTTTCCGATTATTCAAAGGTGAATATGTTGATAAACCCTGTAAGTTTGAACACATCCTTGATGTCCTCATTCACATGGCGCATCACCACGGTACGACCACTTGCCTTGGCACCTTTCAGGATAGACAACAGGATGCGCAATCCACTCGATGCAATGTATTCCAGTTTTGCACACTCAAGGATGATATCCTTTTCCTGCTCAGAATAGAGCGGACTCAAAACCTTCTCAACTTCTACTGCAGCAGTAGTATCCATCTCTCCGTCTAACGTAACGACAATTTTGCCGTCCACTTCTTTCATGTTAATTTCCATACGCTTCTTTTTTTTACTTACTTATAGTTTTTCCTTAATGTCAGCACATTGCAATTTCCCTCACGCTCATAATTGATGGAATCCATCAGCTCGCGTACCAGCAAGAGACCCAGTCCACCAATCGGACGTTCTTCCGCTGTCAGTGACACATCAGCCTTTTCCTTCTGGGTGGGGTCAAATGGTTTTCCGTGGTCTGTAATGATTATCTTCAGACGCATGTTGTTAGCCTTCGCTGTCACGATAACATCGCCCTTAATTTCTTTTGGATAGGCATATTCCATCACGTTAACTACAGCTTCCTCAACAGCCAATCGGATATTATGTGTCATCTTCTCGTCCAGCGACAGCGCAGCACACACCCTTTTTATGAAGTTATTTAAATCACGGATTTCTTTGAGATTGTTATTCAGCACAATATTCTCATCCAAAATATATGCGTTTTCTGGACGGTGATATCGAATGGCAAGCATCGTCAAGTCATCGCTCTGTTCTGCATCTTGGACAAAGTTCTTTACCGTTTCTTGCATATGCTCCACCAACATCTGACAAGACTCCATCTCCACAAGCGTTTCCTTCACTCTCCTCAATCTGAACATTTCACGCTGTTTATTCTTGGCCTCTGTCAGACCGTCTGTATAAAGAAAGAGGGTTGTACCATTTTCCAACTGTGTTTCCTGCATCTCATACTTCACGTCATCAAACACGCCCAATGGCAGATGCGGATTCGCATCCAAGGAGCCCCGTCCAACAATAATGGGACGGTCGTGACCTGCATCACAATAGCGCAAGCGTCCCGTTGGCAGGTCTAATACTCCCACAAAGAAGGTAATAAACATGTTCGACTCGTTATGATCGCAAAACACTTCATTCAGCGACACCATGATATGAGCAGGATTGTTGCCCCTGGACATTAAGCTACGAAACTGCGAATGAACCTGTGCCATCACCATCGCAGACGGGACTCCCTTTCCTGATACATCGCCAATACAGAAAAACAGTTTCTCGTCACGGATAAAGAAGTCGAACAGGTCGCCTCCCACCTCACGGGCAGGTAGCAGCATTCCATAGATATCAATATCATTCCGTTCAGGGAATGGCGGGAACACCTTCGGCAGCATGGACTGTTGTATCTGTTGTGCGATATGTAGTTCACTGTCTATTCGTTCCTGTTTCATGTCAGCCTGATGCAAACGGTATATATTACGGTACGAACGATGCACGATAAAGCCTAACAAGAAAAAGCCTACCAGCATCAGCAATGTGATATAGATTCTGAGCGCATCCAACTGACCATAAACCTCCTTGTCATAGCCTACCAACGCCAATATCCAATAGGGCGACTCCTCCATGCACAACGTATAGATATAGCCTTTATCCTTCATCTCGCTGTCGTAAAACTTTATCACGCTGACATGCTCGTTGATGCTGGGTTCCCTTTCAATAGTGCTGTCGTTAATCAGCGATACTACTTTGTTTCTACGCTCCACACTAACCCTCTTTTCCGGTGGACCTCCTACCAGCTTTCCTGTTTCCGTCAGGAACAAGTCGAATGATGAAGGATTATATCGCATGGCATTCAGCATGTCGCCTAACCATTCCAACGATATATCCAGTCCACAAATAGCTATCAGCTCACCTTTCTTGTTCAGCAACGGGAAAGAATAGGTGGTCAACGATAAAACACCCGATGTATTCTTATATTCATAAGGATCACTCCATAATGGTTTCAACTCTCTCTGTATTTTCTTGTAAGCAGGATGCTGTGTATAGTCGTGTCCATCCTTTCCGCCCAATTGTTCCTTTACCAGACGACCTTCCTTTTCATATACATAAGGCTCAAACAAGCGGCCCTTCTCAGGATAATAGTTGGGCACAAAGCATAGGAATCCGCCCACTATCTTATCATCGTCATTAGCACGTACAATACGAGTCAGTACACTGTAAAGCGAGTCAGGGCTGTGCAGGTTATGCTCCACATCCCATAAATGGTCTCGCATCACCTGCTCCGTAGAATTCAGGACCTGTCTTAATGAATAAGCCTTAAAGTTCAACACTGTCAGCACACGCTCTTCCGTTTCTTCTTCCAACAAGCCATGCGCATAATAGTATTGCAGGGCAGATACCAGTTCCAACAACAGAGCTGACACGACTATCAGACTCAAATTGCGCCATCCGCCACGCGATATCATTCGCATGATCAAGTTGTCTTTGTGCTTCTGTTTCATCATTGATTCGCATTAGTGAGGGCAAAGATACAAATAAAATAAGAATAAAGAATTAAGAATAGAGAAATATTTTGTACCTTTGACTGCGTCGAAGGCTTTTTCGCTCGGAAATGCTCAAATATATTTGGCATTTCACTCACTTATTTGTACCTTTGCAATCAAATTTCAAAAATCAAATAAATATTTAAGATGACTCAAGCAATTCAGAAAACTTTGAGAGACTCAGCAGCCATGCGCTGGACAGCCCTTTTGCTGTTAGCTATGGCCATGTTCTGTTCATACATCTTTATGGACATTCTCTCCCCCATCAAGGACCTCATGCAGGAAACCCGTGGATGGGATTCTACCGCCTTTGGCACCATGCAGGGTTCTGAGGTATTCCTTAACGTCTTCGTATTCTTCCTCATCTTCGCAGGTATCATCCTCGATAAGATGGGGGTCCGCTTCACTGCCGTGCTCTCTGCAGCCGTTATGCTGGTAGGAGCCTGTGTCAAGTGGTATGCTATCAGCGAATCATTCATTGGCAGTGGACTGGAGACTTGGTTTAACAACAACCTCAACTATATACCTGGTTTCGACGAACTGGGTGTTTCACCCTTCTATGAGGGTATGCCCGCCTCTGCCAAGTTTGCAGCCTGTGGCTTCATGATTTTCGGTTGTGGTTGCGAGATGGCAGGTATCACCGTTTCCAGAGGTATTGTGAAATGGTTCAAGGGCCGTGAGATGGCGCTGGCTATGGGTTCAGAGATGGCTCTGGCTCGCCTGGGTGTTGCCACCTGTATGATTTTCTCGCCCTTCTTTGCCCGATTGGGTGGTGAGGTCAGCGTTAGCCGTAGCGTAGCCTTTGGTGTGGTGCTGATGTGTATTGCCCTCATCATGACCATTGTATATTTCTTCATGGACCAGAAGCTCGACGCACAGACTGGTGAGGCTGAGGAAAAGGACGATCCCTTCAAGGTCAGCGACATTGGCAAGATTCTCAGCGACAGTGGTTTCTGGATTGTCGCCCTGCTCTGCGTGCTCTACTATTCAGCTATCTTCCCCTTCCAGAAGTATGCTGTCAACATGCTCCAGTGCAACCTGACGCTCACCCTTCCTGATGCCGATTCTTTCTGGGCACAACCTGATGTTACCATCGTCCAGTATATTATCATGCTCCTTGTGGCTGTTACTGGCTTTGCCTCTAATTTCCAGAAGAAAGCCTCAAGCAAGTATGGTTTGCTCGCTATAAGCATCATTGCCCTTATCACCTATTGTTATATGGGCTTCATGCGTCAGTCTGCTGAGTCTATCTTTGCAGTATTCCCCTTGCTGGCTGTGCTCATCACTCCTATTCTGGGCAGCTATCTCGACCATCATGGCAAGGCAGCCACTATGCTCGTGTTAGGCTCTTTGCTGCTCATTGGTTGTCACCTCACCTTCGCCTTTGTTCTTCCTATGTTCAAGGGTAATGCTGTGGGAGGCATCATCATTGCCTATGCCACCATTCTGGTGCTGGGTGCCTCTTTCTCTTTGGTACCTGCTTCGCTGTGGCCCTCAGTGCCCAAGCTCGTTGATGCCAAGGTCATCGGTTCTGCCTACGCCCTTATCTTCTGGATTCAGAACATCGGTCTGTGGTTGTTCCCCCTGCTCATCGGCAAGGTGCTTGATGCCACCAACCCAGGAGTCACCGACCCCACCCAGTTCGACTATACCGCCCCACTCGTCATGCTCGCCTCACTGGGTGTAGCTGCCTTGTTGCTCGGTTTGTTGCTGAAGGTGGTTGACAAGAAGAAAGGTATCGGACTGGAAGAGCCCAATATCAAGGCATAAAAGTAAAGGAAAATATATTTCATCCTTATACAAATCATCGTGAGCGCGTCGCTTGATTCGGCACCCTCACGATGATTTTTCTGCGTCTTTCGATTCCTTGCGACTCTTTAGTTCATCGATATAGCCAGCTGTTACGATACCAGAAGGCAGGGCGATGATAGCAATTCCCACCATTGACGAAATGATGCTGATGACGCGACCTATATTTGATATAGGGTATAAATCGCCATAACCTACCGTGGTAAGCGTGCAGGCTGCCCAATAGAAAGCATCGAAGAAGTTGCTGAAGAGATATTCACCCGTTTCAGGATTGATATCTTCCTCAGCGTTGAACATGATGAGGGCTGTGATGAAGATATAGAATATAGCCAATGAGAAGACGGTCCAAAGAATTCTGCTCTGGCGACGAATCACAGCTATAATGATCTCCAAGGGCTCATAATAGCGGATTATCTTGATAACACGAAGCAATCTGAGCAGGCGCGACACACGAGCCACCTTGAAAGTGGGACTGAGCATATTGAAGGTTGGTAAGATGGACAACAAGTCAATGATGGCCATCGGCGTAAAGGGGTAAATCAAGAAAGCCAAAACCCGATTGTGTTTGTAGCGCACGTCAGCAGTTATCCATCGAAGCAGATAATCTATGATGAAGCATAACCCTGAGAACAAGTCAAAATAGAAAAAGACTTTGTGATATCCTCTAAACATCAAAGGCAAGATGCCGATGACAATAGCAGACAGCATGGTCCAGTCATACAGACGAGAATAGATACTCTCATTCCTCGGTTCTATTATTTCTCTGATTTGTTCCCTTACAGTCATAACCATAGTCTTTTGAATACGTTGCAAAGTTACGAAAAAACGAGGGAATTGCAAAAGGAAAACCTAGTTTTTCTTTTCTTTTCCGAGTGCAAGTAACTTCAGCAGAGCTAAAGATAGGAAAAAAAATCAATAAACGGTCATTTGTAGAGAAAAAAAGAAGAAAAGTCATCAAATGGGACCTACTGGAAGCGCACAATCAGAGGAAGATGGTCGCTAAAGCCTCGCTGATAGCGCAACCCATTAAAGGTGCGAAGGGGTTTGACACCTCCGTATTTCTTGTCTTCCTGAAGGAGGAAGGGGGAATCGTTAACGTAGGCCTGCGAGACGGAATCGCGCAGAGCACGAGAAACCAACACATGATCAATACTGCGCCACTGACCTTCATAACGATAAGTGCCCGCTGCACCATGAGTGCCCTGAGCTTGATGGGTCATGTTATAGAGCCCGTTTTCCTGCAAGAACAGGAGGGAAGGACTATCGGCATAGTCGTTAAAGTCGCCAGCCAGAATAATCTTGGCATCATTGGGCAAAAGACGGATGGCTTCTACAAGGCGTTGCATCACCAACAGGCGATTGGGACGTGTAGGTTTCTCGCCTCCAAAACGACTGGGTGCATGGACGACAAAGACGTGCAGGGTATCGCCACTGATCACTTCGCCCTGTACATAGAGGATGTCGCGAGTGGGACGCATATCTTTCAAAGGATTGACATGCAAATAATCGTAGCAAATGGGACGGAAGGAAAGGGGTTGATAGAGCAATGCCACATCAATGCCTCGCAGGTCGGGCGACTGGGTCATGAGGTATTCATAGCCAGCACCACGCAACAGTGAACGACGGGTAAGGTCGAAAAGACACGAGTCGTTTTCCACCTCAACCAATGCCACGAGGTCAGGCACTCCTTGTTGTTGACAAGAAAGAATCTCCTGTCCGATATTGTTCAGTTTTCGCCAATAGCGACCTGGCGTCCACTTTCGTTGCCCCTCTGGTGTCCACTCCATATCCTGCTTGAGGGAGTCATGGCGACAATCGAAAAGATTCTCGCAATTCAACTCTATCAATGTCAGCGATTGGGCAGACATTGAATGAGTAATGAGTAATGAGAAATTAGTAATTATGAATACCATGCATGCCCAGCGATACAGTCCTGCAACCTGCATTATTTTACCAATAATGTAATCATAATTACTCATTACTAATTACTCATTACTAACTTTTCTTATCTTCCACCCGATGGAAGTTACGAAGATGCTCATCAGTGGCGAGAGATAGTTGAAGAAACAATAGGGAAGATAGGTCAGGGTAGCAACACCAAGCACAGTGCTTTGCGTAAGACCACAGGTGTTCCAAGGCACAAGAACAGAGGTAACGGTAGCACCATCCTCACAAGAACGACTTAACAATCGGGGCTCATAGCCCAACTTTTGGAAAGTATCCTTAAACATCGAACTGGAAAGCATGATGGAAAGGTACTGGTCGGCAGTGGCGATATTGCAGAATATAGCTGTACCCACAGTAGAAGCTACGAGTGAAGCCGCACCTTTGGCAAAGCGGAGCACAAGGCGCATCAAGTCTTGCAACTGTCCTGTAGCTGTGAGGGCACCTCCGAAGGTCTGGGCACAGATGATGAGCCAGATGGTAGGCATCATACCCGCCATACCACTGGTACGTACCAATTCGTTGAGCACACTATTGCCCGTCTCGATACTGCTGCTGCCATAACAGATACGCATCATGCTTTCATAGAGTCCTGTTGCTCCAACAGTGCTAGAATCATCAAAAATTCTGAGTATCAAATCCTTCTGTACCAGCAAAGCAACAGCAACTGCCAAAAGAATGGCCATAAAGAGCACCACCACAGAAGGCCAGCGACGGGAAATCATGACACCCGTCAAAACGGGTACGACAAGTAACCACGGAGAGATGTAAAAGGTATTCTGAAGTCCTTCCATAAACGCATGAACAGAACCATGACCTGATACATCCATCGTGAATCCTGCGATAAGAAAGATGGTAAGTGAAATGCAGAACGTGGGCACCGTGGTATAGAGCATATAGCGGATATGTGTGAACAGAGGGGTGCCAGCCACACTGGAAGCCAACACAGTGGTATCGGAAAGCGGTGAAAGCTTGTCGCCAAAATAGGCACCCGTAATGATAGAGCCTGCTATCCACCCATCATCGAACCCATGTGCCTTGCCAATGCCCATAAGGGCAAGACCGATGGTAGCAACGGTTGTCCACGACGATCCTATCATCAGACTAACCAATGCACAAAGCAGACTACTACTGACGAGAAACACCTCAGGACGAATGATTTGCATACCATAATAAATCATGGTGGGCACAATGCCTGAGACCATCCACGTACCTCCAATGGCGCCAATAAGCAAAAGGATAATGATGGCAGGGGTACAGCTGGCTATCTTATCAGTAACATCCTTCTCCAAATTCTCCCATTTCAGACGCTTTGAGAAATGGCCTACCAGCACGCTGACAGCAGAGGCCACCAGCAGAGAGACCTGTGAGGCACCATCTAATGTTGCGTTACCGAAAACGGCAACGCAACACGTGATGAGTACAATAAGTACCAGAAATGGGATAAAACTCACTTCTTATTTACTTTTCACTATTCACTGTTCACTATTCACTTTTTAGCAGACCTTCTCGAGGCGCTTCATCATAGCAAACATGAAGATCGCTGCTACGAGACAAACACCCAGGAAGACGCTCCAACAAATCCAGAGGGGAACAGCACCCCAAAGGAGTCCACCAACAAGTACCAACTGATTGCCAATGGCAGTAGCCACAAACCAGCCACCCATCATCATACCCTTATACTTGGGAGGAGCAACCTTTGATACGAACGAGATGCCCATAGGCGACAGTAACAGCTCGCCAAAGGTCAGCACAAGATAAACAGAGATGAGCAGATTGGGGGTAACATCAGCCACATGGATAGCCATCGGTTTGCCATCAGGACCAATCTCTGTCTGAGGCATAGGCAGTCCGAACGAACCAAATGCCATCAGGGCATAGGCCACAGCAGCCACAATCATACCATAGGCTATCTTGCGAGGAGCAGAGGGCTCTTTACCCTTAGCAGCCAAAGCACCAAAGATAGCCATAGACACAGGAGTCAGAGCTACTACGTAGAAGGGGTTGAATTGCTGGAAAATAGGAGCAGAAACAGGTATCACTTTCTCGCCATCATACTGGAAGAACAGGAAAGCAAGAGCGGCCAGAATAACAATGATAGAAATGAACTTGCCCTTACTGGTCTTCGACTGGAACAGAGAGAAACCAGCATAAACGATGAAGACAATAGCCACCAGATTCCAGACATTGAAGCACATTGCCTGAACACCTGAAGCACTATCGGCAGTGAACTCATCAGCAAAATAAGTCAAAGAGAGTCCGTTCTGATGGAAAGCCATCCAGAAGAAGATGACAACAGCAAAGACGAGGCAAAGTGCCACGATGCGCTGTTTGGTGTCTTCCTTAGAGAGCTCTTCGACAGGAGCAGCATTAGCTGCAGCAGTCTTCTTCGTACCACCCTCTGTATGACGGAAGGTAGAACGGAAGATGTAATAGATGGCAATAGAAAGGATAAGCGAAGCGCAAGCCACAGCAAACGAGAAGTGGTAAGCATCGTTAGAGCTATAGCCCAACGAGGTCTCTGCATACTCCTTAATCTTAATGGCAGCAGTAGGTGCAAACAGGGCACCGATGTTAATGGCCATGTAGAAAATAGAGAAACCAGAGTCGCGCTTGTCCTTATACTGCGGATCGTTGTAGAGGTCGCCTACCATGACTTGCAGGTTACCCTTGAAGAGACCTGTACCAAAACCGATGAGCAACAGAGCAACCAGCATGACTATCAAAGCCACCATGTCACCACCCAAGGGCACGGAAAGCAGCAGGTATCCCAGGAACATGATGATGATACCTGTGGTGACCATACGTCCGAAACCGAACTTATCGGCCATCATACCACCAATCAGCGGGAAGAAGTAGACAAACATCAAGAACGAACTATAGATAATACCCGCAGTACCAGGAGTCAATCCGTAGTTTGCTCTCAGGAATAACGCAAAAACGGCAAGCATCGTGTAATAGCCAAAACGCTCGCCCGTGTTAGCCAATGCCAACGCAAAAAGACCTTTCGGTTGATTCTCGAACATAGTTGTAATTATTTTATTTTAGGATTTTTCGTCTTGATGATATCGAACAGGTAGGTTGCCTTGATGACTATCTGTCCGAAGTTAGAACGTCCGAAGAAGTCGCTCTTTGAATTCTTATAGATATCGCCCAAGCCATAATAGTAGCGCCCCTCCACGATGAAGTGACCTACCTTAGGATGGGAGAACTCGATGCCACCACCTATGGCAATGCCATAGTCGAACTTACGCTCAACAGCCATCGTGTCCTGTGCCACCACCTTTGAAGAGCGTTCTGTCTGGGTGGCCAATCCTGGCACCAGGTTGGACTTGGTGGATTCGTTCATAAAAAGACCTAACTGAGGACCCAATTGGATAAAGCCTTGCAAGCCTTTGCGCTCTCGTCCCCACCCCAATCGAGCCATCAGTGGAATCTGCACATAGGTCATATGGCGCTCATACGACAATGGATTAGTCTTCGCATCATCACCCACATAATAAACGGGCTGGTTGTCCATGTCCATGATATTCTCTTTCCAACCCGTCTGTGCAATGTTCACCTCAGCAACAATGGCACAGATGCTTTGGAAATATTTCTCACAAGTATAGCGAATGGTAAGACCACCCGTCATGCCTCCCAACTGCTTCTGAGGAACCTCAGGCACAAAGCCTAC
>Ga0310695_10010266_pt1 | contig 13753 bp, 6 predicted proteins | sample RumenRJG_04DNA_FD_203882 | JGI IMG/M metagenome (GOLD analysis project Ga0310695, IMG submission 203882) | Bovine rumen microbial communities from Lethbridge, Alberta, Canada - RJG_04 (v2) (version 2) | ecosystem: Host-associated > Mammals > Digestive system > Stomach > Rumen | place: Canada...
GATGCTGCCACTGATGCCTGTCGATACATTAGTGCCACCGATGGCCACGTGGTTGTATTCGATGTCGGTGATGGGGTCTGGTGCATTGCGGAAGAAGTCCATATCGGCATCGGGGAACGGGCTGTCTCCCGAGTCGCCATTGACCTGCCACCACTCCTTGCCCTCACCGCGCAGACCGTCTGCCGTCAGGACGAAAGCCAGTGCGTAGTTGCTCTTGTCAAGGTCGAGGTTGAAGGTGGTTGTCGCGGTGTAGGCTATCTCCGTCTGCTCCGTATCTTTCCAGCGTGCCGTCAGCTGCAGGTCGGCCTCGGTGTTGCGGTCGAGCATCTGCTGGAAGGTCGTGCTGGCGTGATAGTGGTAGTCGGTAAGGATGTCGCCCAGATAGGGGTCGCACTGCAGGTAGCGGTCCATATAGCAAGTAGGCACACCGCCCTGCAAGCCGTTGACAAGCTGTTCGTAAGCCTTGACGACCATCGGGTCGGGGTCGGTATGTACGGCGATGCCGATGAAGTCGTCGGCGAAGTCGGTTTCCATGTGCTGCATTCCGGCAATACCGCGCGGACAGTTGGTACACCATGTGCCTGTGAACTCTTCCACCACCGAGCGGCGCTGAGCCTTGCGGTCAATGGCGATGAGGCGCGATTTAGCCTCGGTCATCTCTTCCGCCTCGTTCGGCTCACCGTTCACCTTCGTCACACGAACGCTATACTCGTAGACGCCATTCTTTGCCGGCACCGTCAGCGACAGGGGCAATATAGCCGTTGCATTGGCTGCTGAGAGGGTTTTCGGCAGTTCGTAATGCATCTCGCCCTGCTGCTCGTTGCCGACGGTGATGACATAGTCGATGCTGTTCACCGCAGCAAACCCCATCGAAGCAATGGTGGCCTGCGTGTTGCAGACGGCCCCGCAGAGGTCGGTTGCGTCGTAGGCATCGCCAATGGCTACCGCGTGGTTGGGCAGTGTAGGATTGCTGATGAGCAGCTGCATTCCCAAAGAACCGTATTTCGACATTGAGCCAAGGTCGTTCCAGGACAGTACCGACTTCGATGTGCGGATGATGAACGTATTGGTGCCGTGAGCCGAATTGGTGTAGAGCACGGGGTTCTTGTCGGCATCGGTCTGCGCTTTGTTCATTCGGAAGGAAAAGCCGATAAAGACACCTGTCGTCCCAACGAAGGTGTAGGGTTGCGGTAGAGTCACCTCGGTCATTGCCTGGTCGTGAGTGCGGTCTTTTACATTCTCTTGCGGCACGTCCATCACTAAGAGGTCGGCCTTATCGCCAGAGACAGGTTTGCTGGACGACATCCACACCTGCAAATCGGTGATGTTGGTCTTGTCGTTGAGCCAGAAACGAATGCCATGAACAGTGGCCCCGCTCAAGATGGCGCGAGCACCAGAATAGTAGGCGCCGCAGTGGTAGGTTTCCGCAACGCCAGTGCCGACAGCTGTCAGCGGCATCGGTTCGTCGTAGACGCCCCACCAACGCTGATACTGTGCGTGGACCGACAAGACGGTTGTCAGCAACAGGGTGAGCAGCAGATATGTTTTTTTCTTCATCTTTATTTCTTGTTTGGGTGTTTCGATATTCCGGTAATTTAATTATCAATTCTCAATTATCAATTCTCAATTGTCATTCTTCCTCGTCTCCTATCCACATGATGTAGGGGTCGACAAGCTGGACGACAGGTGTGGTTACGATGCTGCGCGTCATGTAGATGACGAATCCGATGAGCGGACTGCCTATCCATGTGCCACCGTCCTCGAGCGCAGCATAGTGAGTGCCTACGAAGGGGTTGTAATAGATGCGAGCCTTCATCGTAGCTGTCGGCGAAGTGACCACCGCACCGTCGCTCTGGAAGAAGTAGAATATGTCGCGGTTGGCCCCTTCTTCATAGAGTACCGTGGCCGAATGGAAGGTCAGCTCGCAGAGACCTTCGTTGAACTCCACAGGCAGGTCGTTGTTTTCCCAGTTGTCCGAGTTGAGGAAGTTCATGAAGTAGTCGTTGCCTACCTTTTTCAGTCGGAAGCGGAAAGCCTGTGCGACACCACCCTGACCTGTTCCGGCGAAGTAGTAGTTGCCCAGTACGTACTGCATGTCGTACTGCGTGATGTCGAGCTGGCTCTCAAATCCTCCGCACTCAAACTCGATGAGTCCGCGGCGTATAGCATTGTTCGGAGCACGGTCGACATTGATAATCATACTGTCGCCCACCACCTCGGCATGAATCCAATCGTCGTCGATGTTCAGGTGGATGGGCAGGTCGTGGCGGATGTAGAGCGAGAACCGCTCACCCGCTTTGGGCGAATGATGACTGCTGACGGGCAGCGAACCCAGTGCCATGCCCCGCTGCTGTACGGGCAGTTTGCGCTGAGCGCCGTCGGCATGGATGATGAGCAGAGCCGTACGTCCCTCGAAGGTGTTGTTGTCCTCGACGGTGACGTTGATGACATTGCCTTTGACCGATGCCGTACACCAGTCGCTCTCCAGTTCGGCCGTTATCGTTCCGAAAGCCTGCACCTCCACGCTTCCCGTCCTTCCAAGCGGTTCGAAGATGAGATCGCTGCTCAGGATGGTGATGGTCTCTGTCAGGTCGGGGTTGTTGTCGTCGCCGCCACAGGATGATGTTGCTGCAGCAAAGCCGCAACACACGAGACAGAGGGAGAGCCTATAGAATAATTTCCTTATCATTGTTTTTACCTTTTGTTCCTTTGTTTCTTACCTTTTCCTCAGTTTCTCACCTTTGTCAGCGAGCGGATGTTCTGGATGAGCGGTGAGTTGTTGACGAGCCATGCCCCGTCGTCCATGACAGCTGCCGTGAGCTGTCCCTCTTCGTTGGTGTAGACCATCACGAGCAAGGCCGAGTCGCAGTTGTAGAGATGCGGATTGGTGGCCTGGAAGTTGAAGGCCGGATAGTATTTGTTCTTGTTCCACCTGATGGTGAACGATGCGTCGTCGGCCAACCAGACGTGGCCTCCATCGGTGGCATAGCTGACGAAGTAGACCGTGCGTCCGTTGTATTCGCCTACCACCTGTGGCTTCAGGTGGAGGTCGCCCGTGGTGTAGTCGTAGGTCAGAACGAGCGAGAACATCGGGCTGAGCCCTTTCATCAACAGTGTGCCGTCGATGCGATTCAGCTCCAGTCGCACCCTGACAGAACTGTTGGTGCCATAGCGCAGCGCATAGTTGCCCTCGTAGTCCTTAAGGGCCATTGTCTGTTCGTCGAAGGGAACGCCCTGCAGCGTGATGCTCTCGTAGCCTTTGTCCAAACAGGTCAGCTGTTGCGTCTCGGTGTCGAAAGCGAACGTCTGCACCGTTGCATTACCGATGCGCATTGGACGATAGAAGCGGATGCCATAGTCGGTGTAGGTGAAGCAGTTGGTGATGGTGTCCGTTGGCGTTGCCACTGTCAGGCTCTTGTTGCTCAGGTTGAACTTCCCTTCTGTATCGACACCACCAATGTTGCCTGTGAAGCGCTCCACGAAGTGGTCGAAGATATTGATGGTCTTCTCCGAATACTCGTCGGCGGGAGCCTTCAGCCGTCGCAGGTACATCGTGTTGCGCGTCTTCTTGCCGTAAAGTACAATCTGGTCGTCGGCAATGCTGTCAACGACGAACTCAAACTCGCCCCCTTTCGCCTCATACTCCGTGGCACTGGGTGTGGAGAAATAGTGGAGTAACGGATTGTAGGTGTCGAAGGTGAGCACCGGTCCGTTGTCGTTGGTCATCTTATAATAAGAGGTATAGGTGGAGTCGGGCACGAGCGAACAGGCCACGGTGGCCGTCAGCGAGTCGAACTTCACGGTGTAGACGATGCCTCCATAAGCCAGGCTGCTATGGGGATAATACTCAAACTCCCACCCATACTCGGCGCTGCGAAGCAGTTGCTTGACGTGTTGCATGGTGTTGACCAGTCGTTCAGAGGGCGACTCCGAGAAATAGTCGTCCTGGTCTTTCAGACAGGAGGAGAGCATCAGAATGCCCAACATCAGCCCGAGGCCGGTTCTTACCTTATTATATATATAGCGTTTCATATCTCTGATGATTATTCGTTGTCTATTTGGTGAGGTCGTCCAGGTCGATACGCCCCATCGTGATGTCCTGCTGGCGACGCTGCACCACGGTGCGCAGCGTGACGAGGTCGATGCCGAAGTTGTCTATCATATACGCATTGACGATGTCGAACTTCGCCATGATGAGGCGTGCACCTTCCGTGCCAGCCATTTCGAGCCATCGTTGCCAACGCTGTTCGCTGTTGCAAACGTAGGTTGAGAGCATCTCGGCGAAATCCTCCTCGTGAGAGTGCTGAGCGTAAGCGGTGATATAGCCGCGCGGCAAGTAGTTGTCGTTGTAGGGCGGTTCGCTCCATTTGTCGGCCACGTAGCCAGAGCCGGTGATGAGCTGGAAGTCGGCCGAATAGTTGACCGTCTGGTTCATGATGTGCGTAAACTCGTGATGGATGGTCTTCAGGTAGTAGCGGTTCAGCTCGTCGGCATCCTTGGCATACTGCTCCACATAGTTCGTTCCGGCAAGGAAGATCTTTCGTCCCCCCTCTGCCGTACCAAGGATGAAGGTGCCGTTGTTCTCGTATTCCCATTCGCCCATGGCAAAGATGAGCTTGGGGAAGTAGGCTCTGGTAAACTCGATGCCGCCCACCTCGTCGTAGCTCTCCAGACACATATACTTGACGATATGGGCCAGTTTGATGGCGGCCTCGTAGCGAGCGGGAATGACATAATAGTCCATGTCCGACTCGTTGTCTTCGTAGCGATACTTAAACTCGATGTTGTACGGCGCTACATAGTTGCGCTCGAGCCAGTAGTCGAACGGAGTGTAGTCCACCTGGTCGATGGTGATGACACTCTCCTTACTCAACTCTTCTTCCGAGCAAGAAGCGAGCAGCCCCGCCCATCCCATCAGGATGAGCCCTGCTATCCAGCTCTTGCATCTTATCTTTTTCAATGAATATATGTTCATAATCATACTCAATGTTCAATGTTCAATGCACAATGTTTAATTACCTCGGATTCGGAACCACTCCGGCAGCGCGGGGTTTCAGCGGAATCTGCACAGCGCGGCGCGGGTCGTCAACACGCAGCACGTCGGTACGTCGCTCAGGAACACCCAAGGCATTGATGACGCGACGGACAATCTCTATGCCGTAACGCTTCACGTCGTACCAGCGCTGTCCGGTTTGCAATGTCTCGATGCGGCGGAAGCCCAACACACACTGCAGCATCGCCTCGCGCATACCGCCCTCCTCACCGATGTCGAACTTCGGATTGAGGTGTTTCTTCAGCGTCGACGCAATGCCCAGTTCGTCGCTATAGCTATAGTCGATGGAGTTGTAGAACTCCTGTATCATCTCGGGTGAGAGAACCAAGTCGGTCTGCACGAAGTTCTGCATCCACATCGTCAGGTCGGCTGCAGCCCGTTCGTACTGCCCCGTCATGACATAGGCTTCAGCGCGGTTGAGCAGCGTCTCGTCGCTGGTGAAGGCGGGATAGACGGTGCGGTAGTAGCCCGTTCCGGCCACGGCATCGTAGTACTCGAACATATAGGGCAGCTTCCAGAAGATGGTCTTGTCGAGGTTGGTGGCGGCATAGGTGCTCATCTCCTGATAGAGCGGAGCCGAGCCCCAGATGTTTTCAGCCTCACCATCTTCGTGCTCTGCCAGGTATTTTCCGTGTGAATAGCGCGAGAGATAGCGATAAGGACCGAAGACGATGCCCATGTACGAATAGCTCGTGAGCAACATCAGGTTGGCGTTGAGCGATGCGTCGATATAGTGTTGCGTGATGGCATCATACTCTTGCGGCATAGTGGCCATATAAGCCCAGTCGCGCAGCATGGCAGCCGGAGCGCTTCCTAAGCAGCGGTTGGCATAGTCGATGGCTTTCTCCCACTGCTCGTAGTAGAGGTAGAAGCGTGCTGCGAAAGCATAGGCCGCCTTCTGGTTGAAGTGGTATTTCGGCACGGCATAGTTGGACGTCACCAGCGGAAGGGCCTCCTGGATGTCCTTGTCTATCAGCTCGTACACCTCTTTCACCGTTCCGCGTGGTGGGTTGTCATCGAGCGTTTCCGACGATTTCAGCATATAGGCGATGCCAAGGTCGGTCTGACTTGTCTGCTGGTTGTAGGCCAGGCAGAACAGGTTGGCCAGCATGAAGTGGGCATAGGCTCGGCAGAGCAGTGCCTCACCGCGACAGGCACGGAGTGTCTCCGTGGTGGCGCCCCCCATCTCCTCAATGGCTTCGAGGGCCTTGTTGGCCGTAGCGATACGTACATAGCAGTCTTCCCAGAAGCGTTCCGGACTCTGGTTGTCGCTCTCGGTGACGTCGAGCCAGTTGTACACCTGGTCGGCAAAGCGGCTCGTGTTAGGATTCGTCTCGCCGTAGCTGTCCATATTGTCCGACATCAGTTCGGCCACGTAGAGCGGGTCGTTGCTCAGATAAGCCGACGTGAGCAGACCCTGTATCTTCTTCTCCGACGTCAGCTCCGTGCGGTTGTCGGGCAGCTCGTCGAGATAGCTGTCGCAGGAGGAGAGGGCTGATAGTGTTGCTGTAATACAGCAACAGACGAGGACCTTGGGTAGTGAGAAATATCTATACTTCATCTTTTCGCTTTTTTTCTTTTTCAATCTTTCAACTTTTCACATTCTTACAGTCCGAAACGCAGTGTGCAGGTGAGCTGCTTCGGCATCGGAACAGCCACACCGCCGGCATTGGTGAACTCCGGATCCTGTCCGTTCAGCTTCTTGTCGGCATAGAGCAGGAAGAGGTTGGTAGCCTGCAGCTTGATGCCTAACGACTGGAAACCGAACTTCGCGATCCACGTCTTGGGGAAGTCGTAGCCGAGCGATACCTCCTTCATGCGGATGAAGTCGCCCTTGGCGATGCGTACGGTCGAATAGTTGTAGGCACTGTAGGCATACTGCAGATTGGTGTCGTTGCGATTCTGTCGCGAACTGGCGATGACCGGAACGTCGGTGTGCTGTTCGTCGCCAGGCACCATCCAACGGTTGCGGAACTCTTTCGGCATGGCCCTGAGGTCGTTGTAGCGATTGGCGAAAGCGGCATCCAGGCGGATGACGTTGCCAAACGAGTAGGTCAGGAAGACGTTCAGCGTCAGGCCTTTCCACTTGAAGACATTGCCCAGCGAACCCATGTCCGTCGGGTCGGCACTGCCCGAATATTTCAAGAATTTCAGTTCTTCAGGATCGGTCTCTTGGAAGTAGATGCCCGTAACGGTGCGATAGCCGTTCACCAGGAATGTGGGCAGACCCTCTCTGTTCAGACCGGCAAAGGGGATGGAGAAGATGCTTCGTACGGGATAGCCTTCCAAGGTGAAGCCCGAACCGGCCACGAGGTCGATGAGTCGCTCGGCTGAACGCAGGCGCGTCACCTCGTTCGAGGTGTGCGAGTAGATGAAACTCGTGGTCCACGAGAAGTCTTTCTTGCGGATGTTCACCGTCGAGATGCTCACCTCGATACCGCTCGACTTCATCTCGGCGATGTTGGCATACTGCTGCAGTCCAGCCGAATAGCCAGCCGTCAAGGCGGGACCGATGAGGTCGTAGTTGTTGCGTGTATACCAGTCGAACGAAACGTTCAGGCGGTTGTCCCACAGTCCGGCCTCGAAGCCGAGGTTCAGCTCGTGCTTCTTCTCGTAGGTCAGCTCGGGGGTGGCAGGTTGCCAAAGCTCATTGCCCGTCTCTTTCACACTGGTGAAGGGGCGCCACGGGTTGTACGGACCGTAGATATCGGTAGAGTTGGTGACGCTGGCCGGACCGCGGTCGGCGGTGAGCGAATAGCTGGCTTTCAGCGTCAGGTGGGTCAGCGGATGCAGTTTCTCGAACCAAGTCTCCTCGTGCACATTCCACGCTGCTGAGAGGTTCCACGTCGGGAGCCATCGTGCCGACCTGCTGCGTCCCAGACGGTTGGTGCCTTCGTAGCGGAACGTGCCGTTGACGGTGTAGCGTCCCTTATACGAATAGGTAGCGTTGGCAAAGAAGGCAGCACTGCGTTCGCGCGTGTTCGTCAGTGTATAATAGGTGTTGTTGCGCTCAGCCATCTGCTTGAAGGCAAGATAATTGAAAGCCGAAATCTCGCCATCGTCGAAGAGAAGACCCCAGTCGCGGTCCCAGTGCATGTGACGGTTCACGTAGTTCACCTCCATACCACCGTATGCATTGACGATATGCGTGTCGTGGAACACATCGTTGTAGGCTGCCGAAGCACGGAAGTCGTAGCCGAACATGCTGTTGTCGGTGCGCTCTAAGATACCTCCTACGGGCAGGATGCTCACAGGCAGGGCGAAGATGTTGTCGGGGTCGACGTAGAGATAGCGGTTGGCATCGCGGATGGTCGAAGTGTCCATAGCGCGGTAGGCCATTGCCTGGTTCGACTCGTCGAGAATCTTATGCTCCTGTGTTGTGGCCGAATACTTCACGGCTCCAAGGGCTGTCAGCTCTACCTTCATGATGGGCTTGTAGGTGAGCTTGCCCTGCAGACGGAAGTCGGTGACGTTGAGGTCGATATAGTTGTTGTCCAGTTCGTGGAAGATATTGAACGGAGCGTAGTTGCGCGTGTAGAAAACATCAGGGTCGAGTGTGCGCGAAGAGTTGAGCGCATACGAGTAGGGGTTGATGTCGAACGAGCGACTCACGGTGCCCGCCACGGGGTCGGTTGTCTGGCTCAGCGTTCCGGGGGCCTCCTGGTTGCGGTAGGAGGCACTGCTGATGACGCCGAACGTCACCTTCTTCGATATGTTGAAGTTGGCGTTCATGTTGGCTGTATAGCGCTCCACACCGCTCTTCTTCGTCCATCCCGGGTCCATCATGGCACTGACAGAGGCGTAATATTGCGCCTTATCCGAACCGCCCGACATCGAGACAGAATGGGTGTGCTGGATGCCGTTGCTGAAGAGCAGGTCGAACCAGTCGGTGTTCCTGTATTCGGCAGCCCTCAGATAGGCGGCTTTGGCAGCGGGAGTGTTGTCGAGGGCGAAGGTGCCTGTGTGCGGGTCGTACTGCGAGAGCATCTGGTACATCTTGCCATAGATACCCGTTTCCGAGGCATTGGCCGTCTCGGCATAGTTGAGATAGCCCTTCTGCTGCAGCTCTTGGTAGACCGACATCTGGTCTTGCGAGTTCATGATGTTGAACGTAGCGTACGAGGGCTTCAGTCGCATGGTATACTCGCCGGTGTAGTTGATGCGGTTCTGTCCGGCCGTACCCTTCTTCGTTGTGACGACAATCACGCCAGCCATAGCGCGCGCACCGTAGATAGAAGTGGCCGAACCGTCTTTCAGAATCTGGAACGACTCGATGTCGTCGGAGTTCAATCCGGCAATGGCGCTCGATATCAGCGTGACACCTCTACGATGTCTTCCATGATCACACCGTCGACCACCCATAGCGGTTTCGACGAGCCGTAGATGCTGGTAGCACCGCGCACACGAATCTTCGGGGCAGCACCGAACGTACCGCTGACGTTCTGCACACTGACACCGGCAGCCCTGCCTTCCAAGGCGCGGCTGGCGTCAGCCACACCGTCGATCTTCGCATCGGCAGCACTGACCTTCGTGGACGAGCCGGTGAAGAGTCGCTTGTCCATCTTCTGCATACCCGTCACCACCACTTCCTCCACCATGATGGCGTCGCTCATGAGCACGATTTCCATCTGCGGCTTGGGCGAGAGTGTCTGTGTCGTCATACCGACATAGCTGACAACAATCTTCTTGCCCGCCGGTACGTCGAGCGAGAAATGGCCGTCGAAGTCGGTGGTCGTTCCGTCTTTGGTGCCTTCTACCATGATGGTGGCTCCGATGACAGGCTCGCTGTCGTCGTTAGCAATGACGGTGCCTTCCACATGTGTCTGTGCCAACATGGCTGTCAGAGCGGCTAACCACAGCGTGAAGGTGAACAAAAGTCGTTTGTTCGGGTCGAACTATATCAATAATTTTTGTTTCATACAGGTTAGTAGATAGCTCTTTCATCCCATAAGGAATGACAATTCATAAGCGGTGCAAAGATAAACAAAAGAATCGTAAAATGCAATAGCTTTTCATTACAAATAAGGGTGTTATTACAAATTATTAACAACATCCGCTTGAAATCAACTCAATCCTGCATAATAATAAAGATAATATTCGCTTTTGTAAGTTTTTTTCAACCTGCCGTTTGATTTGTTTACAAATAGCATAGATGACTGCTCGTCAGCATGCAAGACGCTGATTGAAGTGCAGGAAACGGCAAATGCCAACACTACCTTATTAATGTAGTGAGACTACCTTATTAATGTAGTGAGACTACCTTATTAATGTAGTGTGACTACATTATTAATGTAGTGAGACTACTTTATTAATGTAGTGTCGCGATTTGCCGCAAACGGCAATTCGTTTTGCCACAAACAACATTCCGTTTTACCGCGTAGACTCATGCTGTAAGTCGCTGACGAGGATTGCGGTAGGTTGTCTTTAGGTTTTAAAATGCCTATAAACATGTTAAGATTGTTAAAGCGGACGAAAGGTTTGCAAATTATTTCGTATTTTTGCAACAAACAAACGAACCTGACGTATGAAACAAAGTAAAAGCATTCGCATCGTGACAATCATCGCCCTCGCTATCATGGCTTTGTGCGCTAAGGCACAGGAAGCCCAACAGTGGTGGGGCTATTGGAATACAACCATGGGGCTGCAGCAGGTGGGCGAACTGGCTCGCGGCAGCAATGTGATGGGTGTCCGACTGACGGCACAGAACACAAAGGCCGTCGGTGCCAAGTTGCACGCCATCCGCTTCTATATCAGCGACAAGTCATCGGTCGTGGCCGCACGTGTGTGGGCCTCGTCAAGACAGTCGGCTGGCAACAATCTGCTCGACATAGAGATACCTGTGGGCAATCTGCAAGATGTCAACAACGACGGCGAGCCGACGACAATTGTCTTAGACGAGCCTATCGACCTGTTGCAGAAAGGCAGCCCGTATGCCAATATGTACATCGGCTTCAGCATCTCGATGCCCGAGACGGGATCGTTCACGCCCTGCCAGATGATGGCTTCGGGGCAGTCGACTGGTGTAGCCAATGCCAACCTCTACGACTGGAAAACGGTAGAGAACACCTGCGGACCCCTTGCCATGCAGCTGCTTATCAGCAACGACGATATTCCTGAAACGGGAGCAACGGCCTTGATTCCGGAAGGACTCATTGTGGTCGGCAGCGAACCTTTCACGGTAGATATTCCCATCCGCAACGACGGCATGGAGGGACTGCAGCGCATCGACTACGAATGGCTGATAGACGGAATGCCTTCATGGGAAAACAGCTATACATTCCCCGAGCCTGTCAACGAACTGGATGCAATGCCGACAATACCCGTCACCATCACGCCGCCCAGCGAGGCCACCTGGCACAATCTGGGGCTGAACATCCTCGCTGTGAACAGTAAAAGCGTAGGAGGATTGGCTGAAGAGAAGCCGATGCTCGTGGTAGACCAGCTGGGCGAGAAGCGTACGGTGATGGAGGAGTTTACCGGAACGTGGTGCCCCAACTGTCCGCGCGGTACGGTGGGCATAGAGAATCTGACCAACATTTTCGGCGAACGGTTCATACCGATAGCCGTTCATAATGACGACCCGATGACCATCGCCGACTACGATGACAGCAAGTTCCGTCGTGGCGTAACGGGTGCGATGGGTGGTTTCCCCGCTGCCACTGTCGACCGTACCTTCAAGTGCGACCCGTATATGGGCTACGAGCTCCGCTATGAGTTTACCACCGACAAGATTGTTGCCGAGGCGCTGCAGCGCAAAGCGGTGGCCGACATCGAGGTGGCGGCATCGTGGAGCTCCGACGGAGAGAATGCCGTTGATGTTTGCGTGCGTACTACTTATTATTATAATAGCGACGAATGCAACCATGCATTGACGCTTGTGCTGACAGCCGACGGGCTGACTGGCGACGAAGCGAAGTGGCTGCAGGTGAATGAGTTTATGGGACGCACCGACTTGCCAGAGGATATGTCGCGCTATGTCAACGGTGAACGTAGGATGAAGGAAATCTACAACCATGTTGCTGTGGCAGTGGCTGGCGTGGAGAATGGCATCAGCGGCAGCATCTCGACACCGCTCGTCAGTCAGCAGCCGCAACAATTCACACAGACGCTGACCTTCCCTGCCTCATTGCGACAGGACGACATGCAGCTCCGCGCTGTAGCGATGCTCATCGACACCACGACGGGACAGGTTGTCAATGCCGCTGTCAGTGAGCCACTGAGCCTACCGACGGGTATTCGGAACATTGAACATTCAACATCGGACATTGAAAATTGTTACGACCTTCAGGGCCGACTGGTATATCGTGGGTACGAAGGTACTTCTCGTGGGTACGAAGGTGCGAAGGTACGTGGGTACGAGAATAGCGATGAAGGTAATCTCGCACCTTCGCACCCCCGCACCCCCGCACCCCCGCACCCTCGATGAAGAAGGGTATCTACATCGTCGGCAACAAGAAAACGGTGCTAAGCCGATGATGTGAAGCGTACAAAAAAGTCGACAGGCGGTTATTCAGTCAACAAACGAACCATCAGACGTGCAGCCTCTTCAGGTGCTCGGCGGTTGCCAAGTGCCTGACGCACACGTTCATAGCCTGCGAGCATCTCGCGGCGACCTTTCTTGCCTGGCGTGATGCGGCGCAGCTGCTTGCGGATGTTCTTCACCGAGAAGCGGTCGGCCAAGAGTTCGGGCACCACCTCTTCGTCGGCTATCAGATTGACGAGCGAGATGTATTTGCAATGGATGATGTGATTGAAGGCGAAGCGGATGAGATGGGGTACGGGAGTCTTATAGCACACCACCTGCGGAACATTGAAGAGGGCCGTCTCTAACGTGGCCGTCCCACTGGTGACTACAGCCATCGTGGCTTGGCTGAGCAGCTCGTAGGTCTTTCCGAAAACAATTTCTGCCGAATAGTCTTTCATGAACGGCTCATAGTAGGATGGCTCTATTCCAGGCGCACCAGCTACGACGATGCGGTAGCCGCGATAGACAGACGTTGCCTTGAGCATCGCCGGCAGATTGTCTTTGATCTCTTGGCGGCGCGATCCTGACAATAGCGCGATGACTTTCGTGGGTGCGATGACTTTCGGGGGTGTGATGACTTTCGTGGGTGCGGAGGTACGTGGGTGCGAGGGCGCGAGATTACCTTCATCGCTATTCTCGCACCCCCGTACCTTCGCACCTTCGCACCCTCGATTATCTCTCTTCTCTTCCAAAAACTCCCTCACCTCATCGGCCGTTGGATTGCCGACATAATGGATGGGATAATGGTGCTTTCCCTCGTAGAAGTCTACCTCGAAGGGCAGGATGGAGAACAGCTCGTCGACGTAACGACGGATGCTCTTGATGCGCCACTCCTTCCACGCCCATATCTTCGGAGAGATGTAATAGTATATTCGAGGTTGGGGGGTACGTGGGTGCGAGGGTGCGAGATTACCTTTATCGCTATTCTCGCACCCCCGCACCTTCGTACCTTCGCACCCTCGATCATCCCTCCTCGATAATTGTTTCGCCACCCGCAGGTTGAACCCGGGATAGTCAACGAGGATGACGACATCGGGCTGCCAGGCCCGAATGTCGGCCACGCACTCTTTCTGCGCCCGCAGAATAGTAGGCAGGTGCATCAAGACCGGGATGAAGCCCATGTAGGCCAGCTCGCGGTAGTGGCGCACCATCGTGCCGCCCTCAGCTTGCATCAG
>Ga0310695_10010267_pt1 | contig 13752 bp, 9 predicted proteins | sample RumenRJG_04DNA_FD_203882 | JGI IMG/M metagenome (GOLD analysis project Ga0310695, IMG submission 203882) | Bovine rumen microbial communities from Lethbridge, Alberta, Canada - RJG_04 (v2) (version 2) | ecosystem: Host-associated > Mammals > Digestive system > Stomach > Rumen | place: Canada...
CTACCGTCAGTTGCTGCGCCGTGCAGCCGCCTGCCTTGTATGCTGCTATGGCATGGCAGCATACGCAACAGCAGCCAGCGCTTCGCCCCGCGTGCTGCCCCAGGAGACGGCAGACCGCTTTGGCCGGCTCTTTGTGGTCTACAATGACCGTGTCTGCCCCATGGAGACCTATGCCCTGGACTTCGCCAAGAAGCTCTATGGCAAGCGTTCCTACGAGGGGTATAGCGCCACACAGGTTCTGACGGGCTTTGTGTTCTTCTATCATGACTGGACCCGGGAGCCAGTCATCAAGATAAAGGGCAGCGAGATGAAGCAACGCCTGAACTTGCCCGACTATGCCAGTTTTAACAGCCTGTTCAACCAGCATGGCTACATTCTCGGTCCGCATCTTCAAGACAAGGATGTGCGCAAGACGGACGAGAAGGTGTCACTCATCATGGAGCTGCACCAAGGCACACCGCTCAAGATTTTCCCCTACACTCTCCCCTCCTCCACCATCACCTGGTATTCCCCCACCAGTAGTCTGCCCGACTCGATGGACACAGAGCACCGGAAGTACATCCGCGAGGTGTTCACCCTGCTCAATGGGGAGATACAGGCAGGCCACTACGAGCGTGCCAACCAGTTTCTGGACAAGATGCTGCAGTATCAGCAGACCTTTGGAGAGCGTTCCCTGCCCAGTCCGATACGCGTAGAGGCTGAGCATATATATAATAAGGTACCCTTTGCCACCATCCTCTTCATGGTATGCCTTACCATAGGCATACTGGCTTTCGCACTACAGCTGTTCGGAGTAAATGCAACGCCACACTTCGACAGGAGGTCGAAGAATGCGTGCCACACGCTGCCCTTCAGGCTGGAGAAAGGGCTGCTGGCAGTAGTGTTTCTGGCACTAACCTGCTGTCTGGCGCTGCGCTGGATCATCACAAGGCACGTTCCCATGGCCAACGGCTATGAAACCATGCTGTTCCTGGCTTGGGCTGTCATGCTGCTGGCCTTCGCCGCCAGCAGGAAATTCCCGGTCATGCTGACCTTCGGTTTCCTGTTGTCAGGCTTCTTCCTGCTGGTCAGCCACATCTCGCAGATGGACCCGCAGATTACCCACCTCATGCCCGTGCTCAACTCCCCGTTGCTGACCATCCATGTCAGCATCATCATGATGGCTTTCGCCCTGCTGGCCCTGACCTGTGCCACCTCGCTGACAGCCCTCTGCATGCGTCGCCAGGCTGAGCACCTGCAACTGTTGTCGCTCCTGCTGCTCTACCCTGCCCTCACCTGTCTGGGCTTCGGCATCTTCATCGGTGCCATCTGGGCGAATGTGTCGTGGGGCACCTACTGGTCGTGGGACCCCAAGGAGACGTGGGCGCTCATCACCTTCATGGTCTATGCCATTCCTGCCCACCAAAAGACCTTTCGCTTCTCACTTTTCACCTATCACCTCTACATGTCGCTGGCATTCCTGACCATCCTCATGACCTACTTTGGCGTCAACTACCTGCTTGGGGGCATGCACTCGTATGCCTGATGACAAAACAGCCGTTTTTCAGTCTTTCTTATATCATTAAGGAGAATAACTATGAGAAAGATTATTGTGACCGTGGCTCCAGTGTGCCACGTGGGCAAGGAGATTCCTGCCGAATGTAAGAACCCGCTGACTCCCGAGGAGATAGCGGAAGACACCATCAACTGTTATAAGGCCGGTGCCTGCGAGGTGCATCTGCACACGCGCGACCTGCAGGGCAATCCGACGTTCGACTTGGAATAGGACAACAGACGGCGACGAACGGCAGCCGTCACCTGGTTGTTGGCTATCACCTCCTTGATGAGCGACGAGTCGGCAATATGGTTTACTGTTACCTCAGGAATCAGTTCCTGGAAAATCTTGGTCAGCGGCTCCACCAGAGCCATTGCTGTGTGTACACAAATGACGTGTTTCATAATTCTATGTTTTAGCGATTAGTTTATTGTCTGACTGCAAAGGTAAGAAAAAAAGTTAATAACAACGCATGATTAGCAAAACTTTTCGTACCTTTGCAGCCGTGAACGCAAAAACGAGAAGAATGCAACGCCACACTCCGACAGAAAGTCGAAAATTGTATCGCCCCACTCCGGCAAATAATCGGAGACGGATAGCATCCAGACTGTTGTTGGCAGTTTTCCTGCCAATGCTGCTCTTCTCGTCCCTGCATATCCACTCGGACCAAGCGCTGACGCAAGACGAATGTACTGACTGCGTAGCCCACCATTGCGGCGGACACATCGGCCAGCAGACGCTGTCGTTTGACGACTGTGTGCTGTGTCAGTTCCTGACTCTGCCCATGGCCATAGCCAGTGTAGCCGCAGTAGTTTTTATAAATATAATATGTAAGCAACGCCCCAACACACACAGGCCTCTGGTCTGGAATACGTTTTGGGGCCACATCGTCACTCGCGGTCCTCCCTTTGCCTGATGCCAAGCTAAAGAAGAGAGAGAGATTGCGAGACATCCACATATACTATTTATAAAAAGTCATTACAGAATGAAAAGACATCATATCATTCTGCTACTGCTGTGCCTATGTACAGCGGTGGCAGCACAAGACAGTATAAAGACAAATCATCACCACCACACAGAGGACACGACAGACGTGTTCTTCCGCCACATGAAGCTGAACGAACTGGTGGTGACAGGCGTCACAGGAGACACCAAGCTGAAGCACTCGACCGCGCCAATCAACATCGTGAGTGCAAAAGACTTACACTCTACCGCATCAACCAATGTCATAGATGCCATAGCCCATCAGCCAGGCATGAGCCAGCTGACCACAGGCAGCGGAATCTCCAAACCCATCATCCGTGGTCTGGGCTATAATCGAGTCGTCGTCATGAGCGAGGGTGTACGGCAGGAAGGCCAGCAGTGGGGCGATGAGCACGGCGTGGAGGTCGATGGCGGCGCAGTTCACTCGGTAGAAATCTTGAAAGGCCCCGCCTCGTTGATGTATGGCTCGGACGCCATGGCTGGTGTAGTCATCCTGCACAGCCAGCCTATACAGCCCGAAGGTGGACTGAGCGGTAACATAAGTACTGAATACCAGACCAACAACGGCCTCTTCAGCTACTCGCTGAACATGGCGGGCAACCAAAAGGGATTTGTGTGGGACGCCCGTTTCAGCGACAAGATGGCCCACGCCTACAAAAACAAATACGATGGCTATGTGCCTGGTTCGCAGTTTCGCGAAAGGACCGGCCGGCTGATGCTGGGACTGCAGAAACAGTGGGGACACTCACGACTGACAGGGTCAATCTACCACCTGACGCCAAGCATTGCCGAGGGCGAACGCGACGAGGACACGGGAGAACTGGTGCACGCTGAGGGATGGACAGACCACCAGTACTCGAAATCGCTACCCTTCCAGCAGGTTAAGCACTACAAACTGGTATGGGACAACTCGCTGAATCTGAAAAACGGCTATCTGAAAGCCATTGTGGGCTACCAGCAGAACCGTCGTCAAGAATTTGAGGAGCACCATCATGAAGGTGAAGAAGGAGAGGAAGAGCACGAGCATGAGCACCACAGCGCTGACGAGCCATCACTTTTCTTCAAGTTGCATACACTGACATACGACGTGCGCTACCTGACCCACGAGTGGGATGGCTGGAAACTGTCGGCAGGCGTTGGCGGCATGTGGCAAAAGTCGCAGAACCTGGGGGTGGAATACCTGATTCCTGACTATCGACTGTTTGACATAGGTCTCTATACGACCGTCAGCAAGACCATAGACCGCTGGACGCTGAACGGGGGTGTCAGATATGACCACCGACGCTTGCATGGTGACGCGCTGGAAAAAGACGGGGAATGGCGTTTTACCGACTTCTCCGACTTTCCGTCGGAGTGTGGCGGTGCATTCAGCCGCCACTTCAATGGCATAACAGGAAGCGTGGGAGCCGTATGGAACATGAACGACCATCTGAACCTGCGACTGAACGTGGCCCGCGGATTCCGCACACCAAACATGAGTGAGCTGGCATCGAACGGTGTTCACGAAGGCTCTCTGCGCTACGAGGTAGGCAACCAACAGCTGAAGGCCGAGTACAGCCTGCAAGCTGACTTGGGATTGGACTTCACCTCACGCTATGTGTCAGCCCAACTGGCTCTGTTTGCCAACCGTATAGACAACTACATCTTCATCAAAGGTGAGCAACAGACCATCACCACCGAGGGCCATGACTATCCGCTATACGCCTACACACAGGGCGATGCCCGTCTGCTGGGTTTCGAGGCAGGCGTTGACTTCCACCCCATCCACTCACTGCACTTCGGCAACACGTTCTCGTACGTGAACGCACAGCTGCTGCACCAGCCCGAGGAAACGCGCTACCTGCCCTTCACCCCTGCCCCACGCTGGACGTCTGAACTGAAGTGGGAACTGGCCCACCACGAACACACCACCGTGGGCCACCACCACGAGCAGGACCACCGCCACTTCACGTCGAAGATTGCGTTGAACAACATCTACGTTGCGGCAGGACTGGAGTGCTATCTGCGTCAGGGCAACATCTATAGCGCTGACAATACCGAGACGGCTACTCCCAGCTACACGTTGGTGAATCTGTCGGCAGGTACGGACATCCTGTGGAAGCACAAGAAGGTGGCTGAGTTCTATGTCTTGGCCAACAACCTGTTGAACCGTGCCTACCAGAGCCACCTGAGCCGACTGAAATATACAGACATCAATCACGTTACCGGACGACAAGGCGTCTACAACATGGGACGCAACGTGACGTTTAAACTGGTCATCCCCATACAATTCTGAAAAGAAAGGCCAAAATCTTTGGCCTTTTCTTTTTTTTTGATTACTTTTGCATCCATATTTACTAATGACAAAGAAATGGATATTACCACAAGATTTCTAAATTACACTAAATTTGATACCCAGTCGAGCGAAGATAGCGAGACTGTACCCAGTACCAGCAAACAACTGCTGTTTGCGGAATACCTGAAGAAAGAATTGGAACACGAAGGATTGGACGACGTCGAACTGGATGACAAGGGCTACATCTATGCCACGCTGAAAGCCAACGTCAAAGGCAACATTCCCACCATCGGTTTCATCTCGCACTACGATACCAGCCCCGACTGCTCGGGAGCCAACATCAAACCCCAGATTGTGAAGGACTACGACGGTAGTGACATCTTGCTGTCGGAAGGTATTGTCAGCTCACCGATAAAATTTCCCGAACTGTTGCAGCATGTGGGTGAAGACTTGATAGTGACCGACGGCACTACCCTGCTGGGGGCTGACGACAAGGCCGGCATAGCCGAAATCGTTCAGGCTATGGTATGGCTGCAAGAACACAAAGAGGTGAAGCACGGCAAGATTCGCATCGCCTTCAATCCAGACGAGGAAATCGGCATGGGCGCCCACCACTTCGACGTAGACAAGTTCGGATGTGAGTGGGCCTACACGATGGACGGGGGCGATGTGGGCGAACTGGAGTTCGAGAATTTCAATGCCGCCTCGGCCAAGATTACCATCAAGGGCGTCAGCGTTCACCCAGGATACGCCAAGGGCAAGATGGTGAATGCCAACGCACTGGCTGCAGAGTTTGCCAAGATGTTGCCTGAGGATGAGACACCTGAGACCACCGAAGGCTATCAAGGGTTCTATCACTTGCTGGGCATCCAGTCGAACATTGAACAGGCTAAGCTGTCGTACATCATCCGCGACCATGACCGCGACCGCTTTGAGGACCGCAAGCGCTTCATACAGAAGTGTGCAGAGCAGATGAACCAGCAATACGGCGAAGGCACTGTTGAGTGTCTGGTCAACGACCAGTACTATAACATGAAGGAGAAGATAGACCCTCAGATGCACGTCATCGACCTGGTGCTGCGTGCCATGCAGGAGGTGGGGGTCTCACCAAAGGTAAAACCCATCCGCGGTGGTACGGACGGTGCTCAGTTGTCGTTCAAGGGACTACCCTGCCCCAACATCTTCGCCGGCGGCATCAACTTCCATGGTCCCTACGAGTTCGTACCCGTCCAGTCGATGGAGAAAGCGATGCAGGTGATTATCAAGATCTGTGAACTGACAGCTGGATATAACGATTAGCTGACAATCATATTATGGCAGAAATTCCTCCCCTGATCAATGACCTTGCCTACATTCTCATGTCGGCAGGCTGTGTCACGCTGATTTTCAAGAAACTGAAGCAACCTTTGGTATTAGGCTACATTGTTGCAGGTTTTCTGGTTAGTCCCCACATGCCTTATACGGCATCAGTCGTAGATACTGAACACGTACAACTATGGGCAGACATCGGTGTCATGTTCCTACTGTTCTCGTTGGGTCTTGACTTCTCATTCAAGAAGATTCTGAAGATGGGTGCCTCGCCCATCATCTCTACCATTACCATCATCTTCTGCATGTCCATGTTAGGAGTACTGGTAGGAAAACTGTTCGGCTGGTCCAGAATGGACTGCATCTTCCTGGGAGGTATGCTGGCCATGTCGTCAACGACGATTATCTATAAAGCCTTCGACGACCTGGGGCTACGCCAGCAGCAGTTTGCCGGACTGGTCATGTCGGTACTGATACTGGAGGACATCCTTGCCATCGTCATGATGGTGATGCTGAGTGCCATCGCCAGCGGCAACAGCCCTGACGGAGGACAGATGCTGGGATCTATCCTGAAAATCGGATTCTTTCTGATATTATGGCTGGTAGTGGGTATCTTTGCCATCCCCGGTTTCCTGCGCAAGGTACGCAAGCTTGTCAACAACGAGGTGCTGCTGATCGTATCCTTAGGACTCTGTTGTGCTATGGCCAACATCTCCTCACAAGTCGGTTTCTCAACGGCCTTCGGTGCCTTCATCATGGGTAGCATTCTGGCCGAGACTATTGAGGCGGAACGCATAGAGAAACTGGTAGAGCCTGTCAAGAACCTTTTCGGAGCCATTTTCTTCGTGTCCGTTGGTATGCTCGTAGACATCCAGATCATCATCAACTATGCCGGACCTATCTTGCTTTTGGTGCTGACCATTCTGATTGGCCAGAGCATCTTCGGTTCGATAGCCTTCATGCTGGGCGGTGAGTCGTTGAAGTCTGCTATGCGCTGTGGATTCTCGATGGCGCAGATTGGTGAGTTCTCGTTCATCATAGCTTCGTTGGGACTGTCGTTGGGTGTCATCAGCGATTTCCTCTATCCGGTAGTGGTGGCAGTATCAGTTATCACCACTTTCCTGACACCTTATATGATACGTCTGGCGACCCCCGTTTACGGTGCCTTGGAGAAGCGCTTGCCCAGCAAAGTCATCAAACTGCTGAACCAGTTCTCCATGAGCCATCCCAGTTCGAAAGAACAAAGCAAGTGGAAGCGACTGGTGAACCAGATGATAGTCAACACCATCGTCTACTCCATCCTCACATCGGCCGTCATTGCCACCATGTTCACCTTCTTCCTGCCGTTCATGCGAGAGCTGTTCCATAGTTGGGAGATGCACTGGTATGCCAATATCATCACTGGTGTGCTGACAGTGCTTTTCATCTCGCCCTTCCTGCGTGCCATGATTATGAAGAAGAACCGTAGCGAGGAGTTTCAGGCTCTCTGGAACGAGAGCAACATCAACCGATTGCCCCTGCTGTTCACCATTCTGGTACGTGTGGTCATCGCCGTAGCCTACATTTTCTACATCTGCCACCATCTCAGCCAGCTTTCCAGTGCCATCATCATCACCATTGGACTTGTAGCCGTAGCACTAATCGTCGTCTCGCGCTCCATCAAGCAGCGTAGCATCAAACTGGAGCGACTGTTCATCACAAACCTGCGTTCCCGTGAGATTGAGGCCCAGGTGCACGGCAAGAAGCGTCCTCTGTACGAGGGTAAGCTGCTGGACCGTGATGTCCACATAGCCGAGCTGTCCATTCCCATGAACTCACAATGGATGGGAAGCACGCTGAAGCAACTGGATCTGGGCAAGAAATATGGTGTTCATGTCAGCAGCATCCTTCGTGCAAACTTCCGTCTGAACATCCCTGACGGCGACTATGTCATCTTTCCTGGCGACAGGTTGCAGGTCATCGGCAGCGATGAACAGCTGAGCAAGTTTTCACATGCCATTGAGACCGAAGTCATCGGTGAAGACTTCGACATGGAGAATCGCGAGATGAAACTGCGTCAGCTCATTCTGGCTGAAGACAGTCGCTTCGTGGGAAAGACACTGATAGAGAGTGGCATCCGTAAGTTGTTCAGCTGCATGGTCATCGGATTGGAGGAAGGGAAGGAAAATCTGTCACCAGTCAATCCGAAACGCCCGTTCCAGGCAGGCGACATCATCTGGGTGGTAGGCGAACAAGAGTCGCTCGACGCCCTGATGCAGGCTTAGCCTCTTAATACCACTGTACAGCATTTGAGAAGCTGCTACGCTTGTCGTATTTCAACGCATCGGCAAGCGTGGCGGCATTGCATCGGAACGAGAAGTTATAGCTGGTATACGGAGCAAGGGTAATCTGACACGACATATTGAAGCAGTGCAGGTCACGCGAAAGACTGGCCGTTGTCATGGAGATTTTCTTGTTCTCAAAGTCATAGCCTGATGCAAAATTGATGTTCCAACCCTCAGACAGGCGGACACTGCCCGACACGTTCAGGTTCTGGGTGAACTTATACGGATAGCGCATGGTGTCATAGTTAAAGTTACCTGCCGTATTCTCTCGCATGGTGATACCATACCCGAAGTGCAGCGACCAAGGAATGTTGAATGTCATGTATCCGTCCTCATCAGTTTCAGCATTCACCGTTTCACGCTCTGCTGCGTGTTTGCCGGCCTCCAACTTGTCGTCCAGGTTGGTATCCAGTCCGGTGTCATACTTTTCGTTTTCCTTGTTTTTATCCTTGTCTTTATCCTTCTTGTCGCGCTTCTCGCCACGCAGCCACTTGAAGAAGTTGGCCACTTTCTTGTTGTCCAGCGTATAGTCCAGGTTCTGCGACATACCCTGGAAACGGCCGAACCTACCCTTGCTATACTCTGTACGGGTACCGATATAAGGTGTAGCCCCCACGGAGTCTGCTTCGTAGGCATAAGTAGCAAAGACGGCATTCATGCTAAACGTATAACTTTTGGTAACCTTGACACGCAACGTGGTGTTCAAGTCACTCCACGGACGCTCCTTGGCGGCAAAGTTGTACGACATGGTTGCACTCAGGTCGTCAATAAGGCTCACCTTCTTGAATCCCGTCGAGTCATCGTCCGACTTGACCTTCATCTCCAGGTTGTTCGACAACGTCAGTGACATGCTACCTGCCATACCCTGCCCCGGTGCACCATACACCATACCTTGATAGCGATTGTAGTCCACCGTCGTCTTATTGCCTTGAGCGTCCACCTTGTCATAGGTATCCCAGACGCCATAGCGCGATGCCGAGAAGTCCGGATGGTAGTTAAACGACAGCGAAGGGGTCAGCACGTGGCGTATGGCCTGTATCTTGTCTCCGAACAGTTTGCGGCTGGGCACGTAGAATCCGTAGAGTTTCGTAGATGCCGACAATGACATGTTCCACTCATAGTTGTTGTAGAATCCCTGTACGGTATCCACCACCTCACGTTGCTTGTCCACATCCCATGAACGTCGTTGCTGTTGCAAGTACATGCGGTCTGTAAAGTCGAGCGAAGGATTCAGGTTCAAGTAGTTGAAAGCCATGAAACTGGCAGACATCCTCACCTTATGCTGCATACCGTTCTTCCAATCCCGACTCAGGCTCGACTTCATGATTTTGTCCTCCTTGGTGTTGATGCTGTTAGTCATGCTTCCCGTGTAGTCCATCGAGATTTTTTCATACCACCGCTCGTCACCCACCATTTTCTTGCGCTTGAAGGGATAAAAACGGGCTATGGACACCGTGACGTCGGGAAACTTGATACCGATAGTCGAGTCGCGCATATTCTGCTCCAAGTTAAGGTTGGTAGACAGGTGCATCCCTATGCTCGAAAAGTCGACACCCAGGGCTACAGACGACGTACGTGTCGACTGGGTCAGGGCCTGCGGGTTGTACAGCGAGTTCAGGTTGTTGCGATCAAAGCTCGTCGAAGCATAGTTGACGCTGGCCGTCAGTGTCCTGTGCGGATTGGCCTTCGGATCCTGCGTATGGTGCCACTTCACGGAGAAACTGGTGGTTTTCGAATAGTCTTGCATATTCTTGTCGCCAGTCTTCGTGACCTGATAGTCAAAACTGAAGGTACCGTTGTAGCGGTAGCGTTTGCGGTAGTTCGTCAACCCTCTGACAGCCCATGAACCCTTGGTATAGATGTCGCCCAGCAGTTTCAAGTCCATCTTGTCACTGATGGCAAAGTAGTAGCCACCATCGCGCAGATAGAATCCTCGTGAGGTCTCGTCACCGTAGGTCGGCATGATGAAACCACTGGAGTAACTCTTTGTGAAGGGGAAGAATCCATAGGGGATGGCAAAAGGCAACGGCACATCGGCCACCACCAGATAAGTTGGTCCGAACACCACATCCTTGCCTGGGCGCACCTTGGCACGCGACATGGCAAAGTAGAAGTCCGGATGGGGCTGGTCACACGTGGTGTAGCGTCCGTGGTAGAGAAACATCTCGCCATTGGCATCACGCTTCGACTTCTCGGAAGTCATGAAACCGTCGTCCTGAGCAGTATAGACATTGTTGATGAGACCTTTCTTCGTCTTGAAGTTGAAAGACATCGTATCCGTCTCGTACGTATCGTTACCCATCTTGAATACAGGCAATCCGTACTTCTGTCCCGTCGAGTCCTGTGAACCCATGGCGTGTACCAGGCTGGAGTCCATTGACATCTGTATCTGGTCACTCTCCAGATCCATATTCTCATACTTTACATGCGAATTACCGAAGAGATGGGCCATTTTGGTGTCACCTTCATAGACCATCGAGTCCTCAGCCGTATATTCCACAGGGGCGTCGATACCGTTCTTGCGCTGGCGGTTCAGCGAGTCAGCCCTCAGCGAGTCGTCGATTTGCTTATTGTGCTTCCAAATGAGTTTCTGCAGAGAATCCATCTGTGCCGTATCGCTCTTTAACGAATCACGGCTCAGCGAGTCCACCGCGGATGCCGCATTCTTGCCCGACGCCTTCTTACGTGAAAGCTTCTTCACCGAGTCTGCCGGAACGGAATCTTGGGCAATGGAGTCGCTTGCACTTCCTCCGCTGAGCGAAAAGCGCAAATTATGCACATCCGCCAGGGCAAAAACAATGACGAACAGCAGTAGAAATACAAGGGTCTCTTTTTTCACGGCTGCAAAATTACTAATAATTTATGGAAATCCGCGTCCCTTTCCCGCATTTAACGTAAATTATTACGAAATCAACGTCTTTTATCACTCGAAACGTTCTGCCCATGCCAGAAACTTCAGCACCCCCTCGTGACCGAACTTCTCCAGCGACTGAGCTGTCTCTGCCACTGTCAGCACACGGTCCAGCCGGGACTTCGAATAGAACTTGTCGGCGTAGCAGATTATCTGCTCCTCCAACGTTTCCGGCTCATAGCCAGGCAGACCTGTGCCGGTATGGCGTTCTGCCACACGGGCATGTCGGGGAAATCCCTCGGCACGGAGTATCTCGCCACCTATCGGGCCGTGCCTCAAGTAGGGCTCTGTCCCATGACAATGGATGCCGGGGGCGTCACAACGGTAGATGCCGATGTCGTGCAACATCGCCGCCTCCTCCATAAACTGTACGTCCACAGGCAGTTCCTTGTGCTTTGCCACGATAGCCAGACAACGGTCTGCAACCTGTCTCGAGTGTATCATTAAAATCCTGCGGAGCTCATCGTCCGCAGGATAATATTTATCAATAATAGAAAGGTAGTCCATTTTACTTTTCACTTCTCTCTATCCAGCCCAGGTTGTCGCCGCGACGCACCTTTGCGCCCTGCTTGGCTACCACCTCAACCAGTTTTCCGCCCAATGCTGCCTGGATGGGGACAATCTCGCCCCACGGAGCCTGAATGTAACAGAAGGTGTCGCCCTCCTTATACTGCTGCCCCACAAAGGGTTCCAGACAAGGCTCACAAGCACCCTCGCCCGAGAACTCGTAATACACCTGTCCGGCAATAGGAGCCGTCAGTGCATCGGCCTTGGCGTGCTTGAAGGCAGCCAGTTCCTCTGCGCTGAGCTGGGTACCCAACTTGGCATCACGGGCCTTCTGCAGGTCAGCCAGGAAGTTCTTCTTGGCCTGGCCACTCTTGAACGGACGATACTGCTCGGGGTGCATAGCCAGTTCGAACAGCTCTTCGTTGTCCTTGCCGTAGTCCCAGCCATTCTCGTCCATCTCCTTCTTAAAGCCATCAAGCGCATTGGGAATGAGGGTGTGTGGATCAGCATCGGTGAACTCACGGCCCTGCTTCTTAGCCAGTTCCACGAATTCGGGATCGATGGTACCAGGCACCTTGCCGCTCTTGCCAAGAATCATACCCCAGATGGCATCGTCCATCATGACGTAGCGTCCCTTGCCCTGCTCCATAGTGAGCAGGTTCATCAAGGCAATATTCTTGGTGTACTGCGAGAATGGCGTTACCAATGGGGGATAACCCACGCGCGGCCATACATACTCTACTTCGTTGAACAGCTTGACCAGCATGTCGTCCATAGAGAGTGTGGGTTCTCCCTTCTTCTCACGCAGCTTGTTGATCATCGACTGGATGGGACCGAGGTCGGCCATCATAGAGCCCATCATGCCACCCGGCAGGCCACTGCCGAGCAAGAGGCTCGACATGTGCTTGTTGGCAGGATTGATGAAGCAGCCCAGCCAGTCGTCAATGAACTCCTGGGTCAGACTGCGAGCCTGCATATAGGCATTCATATTGATGTCTGCCACCTCAAAGCCCTCGTTCTTCAGCATCGACTGCACGCTGATGATGTCGGGATGCACCTTGCCCCACGACAGGGGCTCTATGGCTGTGTCGATGATGTCGGCACCGTTGTTGCACACCTCCAGGATGCTCGCCATCGACAAGCCCGGTCCAGAGTGGCCGTGATACTGTATCACGATGTCGGGATGCTTGGTCTTGATGTCCTTGGTCAGCGCGCCCAACAAGGCGGGCTGTCCTATACCTGCCATATCCTTCAGACAAATCTCCTCGGCTCCGGCAGCTATCACCTCGTCGGCTATCTTCGAGTAATATTCTACCGTATGCACAGGCGATGTGGTGATGCACAGCGTGGCCTGGGGTATCATGCCTGCCTCCTTGGCCCACTTGATGCTGGGAATAATATTGCGCGTGTCATTCAGACCGCAGAAGATACGGGGAATGTCCACGCCCTGAGCCTTCTTCACCTTGTACATCAGGGCACGCACATCGTCGGGCACGGGGTACATGCGCAACGCATTCAGGCCACGGTCCAGCATGTGAGTCTGGATACCGGCTTCATTGAAGGGCTTACAAAACGCGCGAACGGCGTCGTTAGGGTTCTCGCCAGCCATCAGGTTCACCTGCTCAAAGGCACCGCCGTTGGTTTCCACACGGCTGAAGCACCCCATGTCGATGATGACGGGAGCTATACGTTCTAACTGGTCCTTGCGAGGCTGGAACTTTCCTGACGACTGCCACATGTCGCGGTAGACGAGACTAAACTTAATTTTCTTTTTCATTGCTATTATAAGGTTCTTGTTTACTCAATATTTCTGCAAAATTACAAAATTATTATGAATATCCCATGAAGAATTCTAAAATATTTTCGTACCTTTGCACAAAATTACTCCAAAAACGATGAAAAAGGCTCT
>Ga0310695_10010271_pt1 | contig 13749 bp, 11 predicted proteins | sample RumenRJG_04DNA_FD_203882 | JGI IMG/M metagenome (GOLD analysis project Ga0310695, IMG submission 203882) | Bovine rumen microbial communities from Lethbridge, Alberta, Canada - RJG_04 (v2) (version 2) | ecosystem: Host-associated > Mammals > Digestive system > Stomach > Rumen | place: Canada...
CTTTTACACGGTAGAGCGCGACGTCATCGTCTGCGATCAGGATTTGTCTCTTTCCGTTGACGGAATGGAATTTTTCATGACTTTTCAGCTTTAGCAGTTCCCCTCAGTCTCAAGATTTCCAAACATCAATACAGTCGTGATTTATCCGAACCAAAACGATTCTATATCATTTCAACTTGACTGGTATCATAGTTGAATATTATATCTTAAAGCGCCTCAATAATCCAGTCTTTTTCGGATTAAGTCGAAAATAATTGACTTACTGCTCCTATTGATTGCAAAAAACATGCGGGATGCCGGTTCGCATCCCGCAGTTCATTACGCGCTTATGATTTTACAAACGAAGCGGCGCCGCTTGCGCTGCGGCCGTCGTCCGCCCAAGTAAGCCCGGAATCCGTCATCTGGAGATATCCAGTGCCGTTGTTATAGTCCATAAGGCTGGTCTCATTCCCCTTTTCATCCACAGTGACCGTTTTCATGGTGCAGTTGCTGTAGTGCATGACCGCCCTTCCATCAAAGGATCCGCTGAAAGTCCAGGTGGAATACTCCGACGCACTGTTTGGCCAACGGACGGAAACATTGAATATGTCCGGCCCGCCGGAGATGGTCATAGTCCCTTTCTTGGCGACACTCTCAACATACGATCCATTATAAAGCGCCGAGTAAGAAGCGTCCTGGTCGGATACGGTCACGACCGCCGTCCCGGGATCCTTCTGTCCGCTTACGGTGATCTGGGCAGAAGAGGTCTTTACCGACCCTATGTTATTGCTGAACTTGCAATACACCTTCCAGCCGTTTAAACTGACTGAGATGTTTTTCAGTTGCAAGGTGCCAGTGTTGCCGTTGATGATCTCCACCCCGGCGAATTCCTTTGCCGCATCGGCGTAATTGATGTCCCGGGAGCCGTCAGGGCTGACAAAGTGCCACTCGGCCCAGATGGCGTCTTCGTGCCGGGCAACAAAGAAACAGCTGCCCCCGGCATCCACCGTCTCTCCGGTCGGACTTTTGGTCACCCTCGGCGAACCGTCTGTGGAGTTGGTGACCGTAATGGCTGCTTTCGTTGTGGTCACGGCGCCGTTGTTGTTGCTGAAGCGGCAGTATACTTTCCACCCGTTCAGAGCCTCCGGTATGTTCTTGAGCTGCATGGTGCTGGCATAGCCCTTGACGATCTCCATGGTGGAAAATTCTTTTTCCGCATCGGCGTAACTAAGGTCCCGGCTGCCGTCCGGGCTTACAAAATGCCATTCGGCCCATACTGCGTTTTCATACTTGGCCACGAACCAACAGGAGCCGCCAACAATCACCTTTTCGTCCGTAGGGTTCTTCGTCACCACCGGCTTGTTGCTTGGAGCCTGAGTAGGTGCAGGCGTAGGCTTGGGTGTGGGGGCGGGCGTGGGCGCCGGAGTAGGCGCGGGTGTAGGCGCAGGAGTTGTCGCAGCCGCAGGGGCCTGCTGTTGAGTCGCCGTCGAAGTTGGGGCGGGTGTATTCGTGGGTGCCGTCGTCGCTGTGGTTTCAGGCACAATCTGCGCAGAGGCCGCCGGATTCGCGCTCACCTCCGGAGTCGGCGTTACAACTACGACGTCCGCCTTTCCCCCATTTGGTCTGGATCCGCAGCCGCTAAGCAGCAGCATCCCTGCCAATAAAATGGGCAATACCCTCTTGCTGATCACATTCTTCATTGCATATTCTCCTTGAACCCATCTGTCAGTTTATATCTAAAACGGTCTGATCGTTGTTTGCTGTATTATATCACACGACATTCAGAATGGAACCTGACAGCATGCAGATTTAAGAACTTTTAAGATTTGCTGCCGAGAGAAACCCTTTTGCTGATGTGGTTATAAAAACAGACCCTCCTGCTTGTATTTCAACATACAAGCAGGAGGGTTGATCGCGCGATATTTTCTTAGCACACCTTGCTTATTGAATTATGGATTATAGCGTTCTGGCTTGAAATCCGACCTTTTCCAGGAAACGCAGGAGTCCGTCCGGAATTGGAGTATCTGCACGCAGATTGGTTTCACCGAGGATAACCGGTTTATTTGTCCCGTGATAATCGCTCCCGGAAGTTACAAACAGATCATATTTTTCCGCAAAGGCAAGCATCTCCACCTGCAGGCTCGGAGTAAACTCGGAGTAAAATGCCTCCACACCCTGCAGGCCGAAATCCATCAGCCGGCGGAGGCGACGATCCATCTCCTCCCCTATGATCAGCTGCTCGCCGCTCCCATAGGAAGGATGCGCCAGAACAGGGATTCCTTCGCCGTTTAAGATGCCGGCAATTGCTTCCTCCGGGCGTATATACTCATTCCGAAAAGAGATCTTGTCCATATAGTTTTTAAAGGCCTCTTCCTTGGTTTTCACATAGCCGTATTTGACCATCAGATTCCCAATATGCGGCTTGCCTGGATTGTCCAGAGAATACAGATGCTCCAGCTCAAAATCAGGGAACACAATATGAAAGCGCTCTTTCAGAAAGTCAAGTCGGGCCTTGACTTTCTTCATCCGATAGGAATGCCCAAGTTGAATGATCTGCTGCATGGACGCCGCCATTGGATCATAATTGTAACCCAGGATATGATACTGCCCCTGCTCATCCTTGCAGGAAAACTCCACGCCGCAAATGAATTGGGGGTCTTCGGGCCGCAGCAGCTCCTGCATGATCTGGCAGCCCTTGATGGCGTCATGATCCGTAACGGAAAAAAGTTTGAGACTTTTTGCCTTTACGCTACCAAGTACGACTTCCGGCGGTTCCGTACCATCGGATACAGTGGTATGAATATGCAAATCGATTGCAGCATGCTGTTTCATGGAAGGCTTTTTCTCCTGTTGTTGATTCAAGCTTTTTCTGCTGACAGTATACACCAAAGCAAAGATTCTTCGCAAGTTATGTTCTTAAAACGTCCCTTGCTTCTTAGGAAGAATCTTCTGCCGAACAGGTTCATAGCTTTGAGCAGGGAGGGAATACGATGAAAGTAATACATACACATCCTACCACTTCTGCTGAGGAGCGCAGGGAACGTTTGAAGGACATCAAAAAAATCTGCGCAAAACAGATTCAGCCCAGCAATTCCGAAAAGAGGGTCGGCTGATGGCATGGGCCGTATACGCCCGGCAATCTGTGGAGAAAAAGAACAGCATCTCCATCGAAAGTCAGATCGAATTCTGTCAAAAGGCTGCGGGCCAGGAACTCAAAACGTATCTGGACTGCGGGTATTCCGGAAAAAATACCCAGCGTCCGGACTTTCAAAGGCTTTTCAAGGATATCCAGGACGATAAAATTGAAAAGCTCTATGTCTACCGCCTGGATCGTTTTTCCCGCTCGGTAGCGGACTTTGGAAAGCTGTGGGATACCCTGCGATCCCACAACGTGGAGTTCGTCAGCATCAACGAAAACTTTGATACTTCCACGCCTATGGGTCGTGCCATGCTGCATATCATCATGGTCTTTGCCCAGTTGGAGCGGGAAACTACGGCCGAACGGGTAAAGGACAACTATTACCGCCGGGCAAGCCTCGGTTCCTGGCCTGGCGGGGCAGCCCCATACGGTTTCAACATTGGCCGCTGCATGGACAAGACCGGGAGGGCTGTCCCCACCCTGGACATTGATCCGGAGAAAGCTGAGGTCGTCCGGAAAATATTTCAGGCGTATGCGGAAAAAGGAGCTTCTCTTGGCTCGATAGCCAAAACGCTTAACCGGGAAGGCATAGCCGGGCCTAAGAGGGAAACCTGGGACAACGTCTCCCTCTCGCGTTTGCTGCATACTCCCTGCTATGTGCAGGCTGATGAGCAGGTCCGGCTGCATTACCAGGGACTGGGGGCGGTCATATCTTCACCACCTGAAGATTTTGACGGTGTGCACGGTGTTCTGGTCGTTGGAAAACGGGACAAGTCTGAAAGAAAGTATACAGATGTCAAGGATCATTGTGTTTCCGTTTTAAACAGCGTCGGCTTCATATCCTCCGATCTTTGGCTCACGTGCCAGGACAAGCTGCTCAGAAACGCTCAGATCGGCAACAACGGCAAGGGTTCGCACACCTGGCTTTCCGGGCTGCTGAAATGCGCATCCTGCGGATACGCGCTTAAAATCGCCTATAAAGAGAGCGGCAAACGATATCTGCAGTGCAGCGGAAAATATAATGCGGCAAAGTGCGGTGCTGCGATAGCCGCTGACCTGAGTGCTTTGGAAGCTGAGATTGCCGCACAGATCCAGAGGTTGTTGGACGAAGCGCCCGAAGAAGCCGTTGAGGCGACGATAGACAACTATGCCAGCCAACTGGATGAGATCGATCGGCGAGTTGACCGTTTGATCGACGCCTTCTCTGAAAGTGTGAATTTGAACACGGCATACCTTCAACGCGCGCTTTCCCGCCTTGAATGGGAACGCCAGGAGATTCTGGAGGCAAGGAAAAGGCATGCGGCACATCCAGCCCTTCCCGGCAAAATCATTTTCAATGTCCTCTCTTTTGAGGATAAAAAAATCGTTGCCGCACAGTTCATCCGTAGGATCGATGTGGGCAATGATTCTGCAGAGGTTTTCTGGAAGGTGTAGCTGCTTTACCGAATCAGGGGCTGCAGTTACTGCCCCATTTCATCCTTCTCAAATCGAAAAGCTGCCAAATAAATGACGGCTTTTTTGTGCATTTTGCAGAATTACCCTATATCAGATTGAGAGAGATTACGGAATTTGGTATTCTAATCAAAACGATGAAAACGGCAGCATTTCTGACTGCAGCGAGAGGATTGCAATGGACAAACCAGCATCCGCCGTCCTGTTGGCCGGCGGCTTCAGTTCCCGCATGGGGTGCTGCAAAGCGGGGCTTGATTTTCACGGTGTGAGTTTTTTGCAGCATCAAATCAACAAGCTGCGCAGCCTTGGCATTGAAGATATCGTCGTCGCCGGCAGTGTGGATGCACCGGCGGGCTGCCGAAGCGTGCCGGATATCTATCCCCACCGCGGTCCGCTCAGCGGGATTCACGCAGGGCTGTTGACGATCAAGGAAGATGCCGCCCTTGTCCTGGCCGTGGACACGCCGCTGGTGCCTTTGGAGCTGCTGCGGGAACTGATCGATACCCACACGGCGGGGATCACGCTCGTCACCTGCGCTGATGAGCCGGAACCGCTGATCGGCGTCTACGACAAATCCTTGGCCGGAGTCTGTGAGGAGGCGCTCCGAAGCGGTAAACTATCCGTGCGCCGCTTCTGTCATGAGATAAGCTATGCATCACTGGTTTACGACGGTGAAGCAACGTTGCTGACCAACTGCAACACGCCTGAAGATTATAAAATGCTGCTGGATATGGAAACGAGGGAAAGTAAGAATGGGTGAATGGAAGAAAACATTATGCAATCTGTGCGCTATGACCTGCGGTTTGGAAATGGAAGTGGAGGGCAACAAAATTGTCAGCGTCCGGCCGGACCCTGACAGCCCCAGCAGCGAATGCTACTGCTGCCGCAAGGGCAGGACAGCCAAATACTTTGTGGAAAGCAGCGAGAGGCTCCTGTACCCGCAGAAAAGGGTCGGCGATCATTACGAACGCATCAGCTGGGAACAGGCCTATGCGGAAATCGCCGCAAAAGCCAACGCGATTGTCAAGGCCCATGGTCCCCGCTCTGCCGCCGTAATCGGCGGAGGCGGTGGCGCCACAGGCGCAGCAGCCGCACCGGTGCTGTCCTTTATGAAAGCCATCGGGACCCAAAATATATTCAATCCGATCGGCGTGGAATTCATGGGCTTCTACTGGAGCTGCGGTCGGATCTTCGGCGACCAGTTCCACCCTCTTGAGCCGGACGACAAAAACTGCGAGGTCATCATCTACTGGGGGAGCAACTCCTATGTCAGCCACCAGATCCCAAACGCGAAGAAAATCATCCGGGAGTTTTCAGAGAGTCCCGAGAAGATGGTCATTGTTGTCGATCCGCGTCTTTCGGAAACGGCTCGCATGGCGGATATGCACATCATGCCTCTGCCGGGCTCAGACGTGCTTTTCCTGCGTGCTTTGATCGCACTCATTTTGGAAAAGGGCTGGCAGAATCGAGACTTTTTATACCGATATACAAAGGACTGGGCACAGACGCGCGGCTGGTTTGCGGACTTTGACATAGACGGCGCATTGCGTATTTGCGGCGTTCCCCGCGGCCAGGCAGAAGAATTCGCGCATATTCTCACAACAAATAAATGGGGAATGCATCAGGATTTAGGTCTCTTTTTCGGGCGGCAATCCACACTGTCGAGTTACCTCTGCCTGGTGCTGATGGCTGTGTGCGGCACACTTTTAGTGCCCGGGGGCAACGTCCCGCCGGTGCGGATCGTGACGCTGGAAAACTCTGACGAACACGATCCCAAGGTGTGGCGGCTTCCTGTCACCAATCGCTTTCCTGTTGCGGGAATGTACCCGGAGGGCGCGCTGCCGGATGAAATCCTGGGCGACAACCCGGATCGCATCCGATTTGCTGTCTGCAATCTCTCAAACCCCCTGCGCAGCTATCCGGACTCTCAAAAAATGGAGGAGGCTCTGAAAAAGCTGGAGCTGTTTGTGGCCATTGACTGTCAGGAAACAGAAACCACTCGTATTGCGGATTATGTGCTGCCCAGTCCCAGCGTGTATGAAGTGGGCGGTGATTTTGATGTGTTCGCTTTTCACTATCCGGAAGTGATGTATGCCTCCCGCAGAGCGGTCGTCAAGGCGCCTGGTGAAGTGAAAGAAGACGCCATGATTTATGCGGAGCTGACCCAGGCCATGGGATTGATCCCCAAGATCCCACAGTTTCTCTATGATGCGGCTGAGGAAGCCGTCCGCACGGGCGACCGGATCAAATATTTCATGAAAGTCGTCGGCTGGATCGCAGCGGGCGGCATGAAATATTTTGATCAGGCTGCCACCGTTATTGCTCTGACCCTGGGTAAGGCTATGGGATCTGCCGGACATGCTATGAACTGGGCTGCTCTTATGATCTCAAAACTTTCCAATCGTGCCATCATGGCCGTAGGGCCGGACACAAAGCAGCATCCGCTGCTTTCAAAAATGCCAGTGCTTAAGGATTTCTGCATCTATGACGCCGCCTTCCAGTTGGTGGACGAGCACCCGGAGGGAGCAGTTATCGCTTACAGTGACACGGAGCACCTGATGCAGCGACACATCAAGCACAAAGACGGCAAGCTTCACCTGTGGTGCGAAGAGGTCGATAGGGCTCTCAAGGATATCACACCGGAGAAAGAAGCGGAGGCTCTGCGTCTGAAAGACGGCTTCAACATGATCCTATCCGCCGGCAGGCACTCGGACGGCGGTATGAACACCTCCATGAGAAATCCCGCCACTCACCGTTACCGCGAGACTTATACGCTGGCGATGAACCCGGAGGACGCAAAAGAACTTGGCTTTACAAACGGGCAGATGGTTCGTGTCAGCACCAGCAAGGGCTCGCTGACTATTCCCGTAGAAACCACATGGCAGACCTGCAGAGGCTATTGCCTGATCCCTCATCACATGGGCCTGACCTATGAGGGGAAAACCTACGGCACGCATATCAACTTTCTGACTGACCACAAGGATATCGACACGCTGACCGGCAACGCCCGCTGGCGCTATACGCCCTGCCGGGTAGAGGCGGTTTAAGGGAGGAGCGGACATGAACGAAGTTGAATTGATCATTAACGGCAAACATGTCGCCGCCCCCGAAGGCTCAACGATCCTGGAAGCGGCTCGTCTGAACGGGATCGAGATCTCCACCCTATGCGCCATGGAGGGTCTGAAGCCCAAGGCGGCCTGCAAACTCTGTATGGTAGAGATTGAGGGTGAGGAGCCGGAAAAGCTGGCCTGCGCCACTAAGGTAAAGCCCGGCATGTGTATTGCCACGGATTCCCCTTCCCTGTTTTCCAAGCGCAAGGCGCTGATCGAAGAATTGTTCCAGCAGCACACGGTGGACTGCCACCACTGCCTGCGCATCGGCTCCACGAAAGCAGAGCATTTTGATCCCAAGTTCTGTGAGAGCTGCTTTTTCTGTGACTGCGTACGGGACGGCTTTTGTGAGCTGCAGAGTCTTGCTCTTCGCTTCGGTGTTGACAAACTGCCCTTTGAAATTCAGGAACATGATTTCGGGATGGATAGCTCCACCGGTTCGGTGATCCGCAACATGGACAAGTGTATCAAGTGCCGCCGCTGCGTGGAGGTCTGCGAGCGCCAGGGTGTGGGAATCCTCGGACTGCGCAAACGGGAAAAGGGCCAAACTGTGGGCGCGAAAACGGATATGCGCAACGATGGCTGCATTCGCTGCGGCCGCTGCGTGGAGGTCTGCCCCACGGGCGCGCTGTTCATGGCAGAGCATAAAGACGAGATCCTGTATTATGCTCATCAGTATGGGACGCAAACCGTGGCGCTCCTCTGTCCTGATGCAGTGGAACCGCTGGAGAAGCTATACGGCGCAGGCTTCAGCTTCGAACAGGTGGCCGCAGCGCTGAAAAAGATCGGGATCGACCATGTTTTTGACGGTCGGGATGCGGAAGTTCTGTCTCAAGAAAAAGCTGCGGAGCTTCTGAACGGGCGTCTTGGGAAAGGGCCGCTGCTGTTGACCGAAAAATATGCAGCCAAATCTTATCTGCAAACCCGTTTTCCGGAGTTATCCGAGCGCTTTGCTTTCTATGATTCGCCGCTCAAGTGCTTCTCGGACTTTGCAAAGACAAAGTTCCCCGACGCAAAACTGATCTTTATCAGCGCAGAAAACGGCTGCGGAGCAGAGGCCTTGGAAACCGGAGCGGTGGACTATTTTGTCAATCCCCGCGAGCTTTATCGAATCTTCCTCCGCACAGGCGGTGCGCCGTCTCGTCGATATCCAGTCAAAGTGGAACACATTCCGGTGGAGCTCACATCCGCTCCATATAAAGACTTCCTCGCCGAATCGGTCTGGAGCATACACGGCAGCTTGACGGAGGTGGAACTCCGCAAAAAAGGTCATACCTATCTCGGGCTTCTCTGTCCCAATCTGCTTCAGGCAAAAAAGGCAATCGAACATTTGGATGAAACTGACGCGATCCGTATCCTTGCCTGACAGAAACCCCTTCTTACAAGAAATAAACAAAATGAGACAGCATCTGCTTAACATGCAGGCACTGTCTCATTTCGTTTTTTCAGCAACTCGGATTGATGAGCCATCCGAGAGAGGCGCACATTTGCGGCCTCTCGGATGGCTTCCGTCTTTTGCCTCACCGGCGGCTATTTGATCACATTGATCAGTTAATTACCTTCATTCTGCATTCTCGTCCATCGTCTCCAACAAAAAACTCACCGGTCGAAAGCCGTCGTTGCAGGAGATCATAGCGGACTTCGGATTCTTCATCCAGCCGTCATAGAAGTTCTCCCCGCCGTGGGCCAGCGTCATGACAAAGGGTGAAACCGTATCCCAGGCGCTGCCGCAGAAGTCCTTCGGCCGCTCCCAGCCATTACAGATAAAGGTCTGACCGAGCCGCATCGTACAAGCATGCTCAATGGGATTTTCATATTGCTCCATCAGATCGTCGTACCGGGCGATCTTTTTTACTGTGATTCGTACCTTCTGCATGTTCTCTTACCTCACATTTCAATTGCGTTTCTGATTCATCTTCATTCAGTTTGTGAACACCGCACTCAATACAGATCATTTCTTATGTTACGGCTCAATCTCCTGCCGGTTCAAGCCTGGCGCGGAAAGAGATCGCCCGCGGCGTTGCGATACCGTCGAACTGAACGATATGCGCCCCTTTGACCGTGTCGATATCCACAACCGTTCCGGGGCCCATGATCGAATGCCTGACCCGCTGACCGATGGCAAAGGTCTCCGGCTCCGCCTCCGGCAAACGCTTTTCGTTGGCGGCGATATAATCCCGTGCGTCCCGGATGAGCCCCTCCCGGGGCGGCTCCGTATACTCCAGGAGCTTCGGAGAAATATCCAGGAGAAATCGGGAGGGATAACGCGGGGAACCGTCAATATTTCGCCCCTCAGCCTCGGAGAGGAACAGGCGTTTTTCCGCCCGGGTCATAGCCACAAAAGCCAGCCGCCGTTCTTCTTCCATACCGGGCAGAGTGCTGGTCTTTCTTGAAGGAAAGATCCCTTCGTTCATCTCGCAAAGAAAAACGTAAGGGAATTCCAAGCCTTTTGCGGCGTGAACCGTCATCAGCTTGACCTTATCGGCGCTGCTTTCCGCATCGCTGTTGGTGAAGAGCGCTACATGGGCCAGATAATGCTCCAAGGTCGCCTCTTCCCCACAGCTGGTTTCGTACTCGTATACCGACTGCTTCAGCTCCGCCAGATTGTCAAGGCGCTCCTGGCTTCCCTCTGTGCGCAGCATTTCCTCATAACGGCTGGCATTCAGGAGATCCGAGAGCACTTCGGAAACAGGGCGCTCCGAGTAGTCTGATGCGAAGGCTTCGATCAGCTTTATAAAACCCGCAGCTTTTGTCCCCTTGAATATCTCATCCTCCAGCCTGCGGCAGAGGGCATCGTAGAGAGAGCAAGCGTGCTTTGCCGCATATTCCTCCAGAAACCGCATGCGGCGCTGGCCCATATTGCGTTTGGGCGTGTTGACGATACGGCGAAAGGACAGATCATCTTTATAGGCGATCATCCGCAGATAGCACAGGGCGTCCTTGATCTCCATCCGTCCGAAAAAAGGAACGCCGCTGTAGATGGCATACGGGACCTTTCGCTTCTGCAAGATCTCTTCGAGAATGCGCGTCACATAGTGGGCACGGTAGAGTACGGTCATCTCCCGGAAAGGCACTCCCCTGTCATGGAGCTCCTGCATCTGAAAAGCGATCCACTCAGCCTCCTTTTCGGCATTGGCCGCATGGTGACAGAGTACGCTCTCTCCGCCGGGCAAAACAGGGATCAGCTCCTTCTTGATCCGGCTGCGGTTTTTGTCGATCAGGGAGTTGGCTGCAGAGAGGATCTGGGGCGTGGAGCGGTAGTTCTGCATCATCATGATCGTTCTTGCTGCGGGGTACTGCTTATCAAAGTCCAAAAGATACTTCACATTGGCGCCCCGCCAGGTATAGACGGTCTGATCCGGATCGCCTACGATAAACAGGTTCTTGTGATAATCGCACAAAACCTCCATCAACTGATACTGCAGCAGGTCGATGTCCTGGAATTCGTCGATCATGATATACTCCAGCCGCCGCTGCCACTTGAGACGGATCTCCGGATTCTCCCGGAAGATATACAGCGAGAACTTGATCAGATCGTTATAGTCGAGGCCGAAGCACTTTTTCTCCTGGTACAGATATCCGTAGAAAATGATATCATTGGTGGACGCAGCCTGCAGGTATTTCTCATGCAGGGTGTCCAGAGACATAGTGATCATATCCAGATAGTATTCCGGCTTTTTGAAAAGCTTCTGGATCTCGATCATATCCCGGGCGGTGGAAAAGGTCATGTCCCGGAGCGTCAGCCCCCGCTCCTCGTAAATGATCTTCAGCATGGAATCGATATCGGAATTGTCCAGTACCAGAAAGCTCTTTGGATATTGTACGGCGTAGCTGTCCTCCTGCAGGACCGAGACGCAGAAGCCGTGGAAGGTATTGATATAGCCGGTATCGTTGTCGCCGGTCAGATTATGGATCCTCTGCCGCATCTCATTGGCAGCCTTGTTTGTAAACGTGACGCAGAGGATGTTCCCCGGTAAGATACCCATTTCATTGACCAGGAACGCAAAGCGGTTGGACAGCGCCCGCGTCTTTCCGGAGCCTGCTCCGGCAATGACCCGGACAAAGCCCTCTGTCGTAGTGACCGCATCCAACTGGGCCTGGTTCAGATGTTCAAAAGTCATATGCTCCACTCCTCATGTGGTAATTTCCCCGGTTGAGAAGATTTGTTTTTTCTGCGAGCGGCGCTCATGCCGTCTCTCCCATCTTCTCCGTCAGATCCCGCAGGCTTTTGTCGTGCTGAGCCTGGGAGATCGCGCCATGCTCCAGAAACATATCCAACATGTTCTTTTGATTCAGATACAATTGGTGGTTCTTTTCTTCCCGTGTCATGGTTTCCCACTCTGTATGTTCCGGCTTGAAGTCCATTTTGCAAATACCCGCTTTCTCGGCGTTTTTGGATCATATGATCATATTGACACAAGCGCTGTCCCTAAAACCGGACAATGCTCCGAACGCGCTCCAACATCTTTCAATCTGTGTTCCGAATCATGAAAAATCACTCTGCTGATTTGTTTCAGTATATCATCGATAAGGTCCGCTGCAAAGGGCTCTTGTTGCCAAGGCTCACAAAAATTCCGCATTGCAGGCACGCAGGTGCTTTCGATTGAATTGGCAAGCCGGTTAAAAGTCATATTATATATTGATTGAAAACAATCTATTCGCATGATATGATTTATACAAGCATTATGCCGAATTGAAACGTCCCCTCGCGGCTGTGAGAAAACGAAAGGGCTGAGATGTACTATATTTTTGTTCACGGTCTGTCCGGCTGGGGCAGCTATGAGAAGATCTATCGCCGGGTCCCCTACTGGGGCATGTTCGGTGGGGATCTGATGAAATATCTGCGGAAACAAGGTCTTCCCTCTTATGCCGCTTCTGTCTCCCCTGAGGGCAGCGCCTGGGATCGCGCCTGTGAACTGTACGCCCAGCTGACCGGAACTGTGATCGATTATGGCAAAGCACACAGCGAGCGCTGCGGTCACAAGCGATTCGGGCGCGATTTCTCCCATCAGCCTCTGATTCCGAACTGGCAGAATGGAGAAAGGATCGTCCTGCTCGGTCATTCCTTCGGCGGCACCACAGTTCGGTTGTTTTCGGAGTTGCTGGCCAACGGCTCTGCAGAGGAACGCGCAATAACAGATGAGCAAGACTTATCCCCTTTATTCCGCGGCGGCCAGGGAGACCGGCTTCACGCAATCGTCACGCTGGCTGCGCCTACAAACGGCACTACCGCATACGATCTTAACGATGATCCGAACTTTGATCCTAACTCGATCAAGCTCTCCCTGTGGGACAGGTTTTGGGGAAATTTCTTCAGCAACCGAAAAACTGCCGATCCCGACGGGCGTGCGAAGGAGGATTACGCGGCCTACGATATGCATATCGATCAGGCGCTGGCGCTGAATGATCGAATCTCTACCCTGCCCTGGACATACTATTTCGCTGTTCCCTGCACCGCCACGAGGGTCGGCGAAGACGGCGTCCATCTGCCGATCCGCTCGATCATGGAGCCAATGTTTTGCAGAAGCTCTCTGCGCATGGGAAGGTACATGGGCTCGACTGTGGGAGGTCTTTTGATTGGCCCTGAATGGCGGGAAAATGACGGATTGGTCAACACTGTTTCCGCCATGGCGCCCATGGACGCCCCCGGTATTGCTTATGATCCCGACCGCGTCCGACCCGGTATTTGGCAGCTTATGCCCACCTATCACGGGGATCACATATCCTTGCAGGGTGGGATCATAAAAATCAACAACATTCGTCCCTTTTATCTGAAGCTGCTGAAGATAATAAACAGTTTGGCGGATAAGGAGATGTGAAATCATGGATCGAGCTTTGAAAACAATAAACAAGGAAACCATTAGAGCGTACGCAAAGGAGCTCTGGAGCCGCGTTCCCGGTAATATACTCAGCGAAGATATGGGAATCGACCCCAGGTATTCCGGTATACGGATGTACGACGCCCCGCTTGTAGGCTTTGGGTCGGCGAACGATCCCCTGTTTCAGACATATAAGGCGCCGGACGTCATCGGACCATGGCATATGAGCCCGAATGAGTGGCTCCCGGAA
>Ga0310695_10010272_pt1 | contig 13748 bp, 1 predicted proteins | sample RumenRJG_04DNA_FD_203882 | JGI IMG/M metagenome (GOLD analysis project Ga0310695, IMG submission 203882) | Bovine rumen microbial communities from Lethbridge, Alberta, Canada - RJG_04 (v2) (version 2) | ecosystem: Host-associated > Mammals > Digestive system > Stomach > Rumen | place: Canada...
AAAAAATTTCTTAAAAAATTAATAAATTTTTAAATCATTTAAAAATTTATATTTTATATTTGAAAATTAAATGTCAGAAAAAGAAAGCTCCTTAAAAGAATCCAACGAAGAAAAACAAATAATTAAAGAAGAAGGAGAAAAAGATTTCAAGAAAAAGCCTTTGATATATGATAAATTTTTAGAATTAAAAAAAAAGCATGAAAATAAAGAAGAAACTAATCAAATTCAAATAAAAGAAGAAATTCAAACACAATCAAAAAAGATAAGAGTTCCAAAAATGATTGATAATTATTACATAGAGAAAGAAAGTAATAACTTTGATTTAGAAAAGAAACCTTCAGAAAATGAAAATATAAGTCGTACTAATAGTATAATATCAAATAATTCTACTAATAAAAAAGATTTTCTAGATTTAAATGAATCTGTTGTTAATAAATTAAGATTAATGGTTTCTCAATATTCTTTCAGTGCAGATAAAAAAGATGATTTATTATCAAGTGTAGATTTTGATATAAATCAATCTAGTAAATTAATAAAAGATTATGAAGTATCTCCTTTTCCAGAAGAAGAAAACGAAGAAGAAGAAGATAACATTGAAGAAAACAATATTAATAATATTTATACAAATATTAAAAAATTAAAAAATAATATTCCTTTATTAAATGAAGGAGAATTTATTAATATAGAAAAGGAAACTCAGCCTTTAATTAAAGAATATGAAAAATTTTTTAATTTTAAAGATTCAGGAGATATAATAATAACTAAAAAAGAAATAATGCAATATAATGAAACAAGTATTGATTCAATTAATGAAAATAATAATAATAAATATAAAGGAAATAAAAATTCTCAAATATCAAAAGGAATTTATTTTGAATATGATAATAATAATATTGAGGATGAAAAATATTTAAATGATTTTATCAAGAAAAGATGGAAATATCTTGTTAAATTAATTATTATAGAAAAAAATAGAAAAGTTGATGAATATAGAAAATTTATTATTAGTGCATTAATGAAATATCAATTCAAAAAAAATAATAAATTAAAAATAGAAGAAATAAATTTTAATGATTATAATAATAAAAATATTATTTTAAGAAAACACAAAGAAAGAAATAAAAATTTTAATAATATAACAAATATTGATTTGATAAAGAATGAGCCTTTACCTGATTTAATAAATGAAGATGAAATAATTGATGATATAAAATTATTCAAAAAACAAAAAAAATTAAGAAAAAATAGAGAACAAATAGAAACAAAATTTTTGACAAAAAAAATAGATGTAAAAAGTAAATTACGTAATTTATTTAAGAAATATAAAGAAAAAGAAAATAAAAAAGAAGAAGGAGATGAAATGAAAGAAAATACTAATGAAATAGGAAATCAAAATAGAGAAATAATAAAAAATATAAATGAAGAAGAAATAGAAGAAGAAGAGGAGTATGAAGAGGAAGAAGCAGAAATAGATAAAAATATTAATAAAATAAAATATAAAAATAAAAAAGATGAATTGGAAAAAAGCCAAGTTAAAGATAATATAAATAAAAAAGCAAATAATTTTAAAAATAATAGGGATATTAATGAAGAGGAAGAATATCAAGAAAAAACGAAAGAAAATGAAGAAGAAGAAGAAAAAGAAATAGGGGAATGGATTGAAGAAGGAGAAGAATTTGAAGAACAAGAAGATAAATTAGAAACAAATAATGTTCAAAATAAATCCAAAAATAATAAAAATAAAATTAATGCCAAAAATATATATTTAATTAATAGAAATAATAAATTAAATGATAATGAGTTTGAAAATGAAAATTTAAATACTGAAGAAATTAATGACAAGAATAAAACACAAATAAAAAATAAAATGATAGACAAAGTAAAAATAAAAAATATTTTTACTCAAAAAATTAAAGATATAGAAATAAATATTAAAAAAGAAGAGCCTAAAGAAAAAAATTATATTAAAAAAAATAATGAAATACATATGCCAATAAAACAAAAAATTGTTAAAAAAATATTTATAAAAGAAGGAATAAAAGGAAAAGAAGAAGTTCCTAATGAAGAAGAAATTATTGAAGATAAATATTGTAAAACACCAAAAATAAAAAGAGAAAAAATAGAAATATATGATAAATATAATGAAAAGTTGTTAACAAACGAAAAAAAGATTAAAAATAAAAAATTAATTAAATTATCAAATGATGATAAAAATGAATTAGATGAAGAAATATCTCCAATAAAAAGTGGTAAAAAGAAAGAAAAAGAAATATTATCTGAGCCAAAAGGAAAAAATATTATTAAAAAAAAGGAAATATTTGTTCATAAATATATGACAGAACCATCAAAAAAGTTAAGTTATAAAATAAGTGAAAATAATAAAAAAGATAAAAAAGAATTAATTGAAGAAGATGAAAATAAAATAAATAATAAGGAAATAAATTTTCCAAATAAAAAAGAAATAATAAAGGATGAAATAATGACAATACAAAATATTAAAGAAGAAATAAATGATAAAGAAATCATCAATAAAGAACAAATAGAATTGCAAGAAAGAGATATAAATAATGAAAATATAATTGGTTATAATAATAAATATAAAAACGATTTAAAAAATAATGGGAATCTAAAAATCGAAATTATTGATAAAAATAATGAATTTATAAAATATAATATGAAGCCAGATAAAGAATTTAAAGATATAAATTATGAAATTAATAAAGATTATCAACCATTTGAGCAATTAAAAAATTCAATCATTAATATAAATGATAATCAGCAAGATAAAAACTTTTATTTAAATAATAATATAACAAATAACAAAGAAAATGAAAATATAGATGATGATGAAGGAGAAATTCATAAAAATGAAAAATTAAAAAATAATAATATTTATATAAATGAAATCAACCAAGAAATTTTAATAGAACCTAATTCAAAGAAAGAATTAAATAAAAGCTTTGATGATATTGAAGAAAGTGAAAATGTAAATAATTTTCAAAAGAAAGATGAACAAGATAAATATAAAGAATATTCTGATAAAAATTATTTATTTAAAGAAAGTAAAGTAATAAATTCATTAAAAGAAGATGATAAATATTTATCAAATAATAAGTACATATATGAAAAAGTGAATGTCAAAAATAAAGAAAAAGGAGAATATGAAGGAACAAATAATAAAAATAATTTAGAAATAAAAGAAAAAAATATTAAAATAACAAAGTCAAATGTTGATAATTCAATAAATGAAACAAATTTCCAAATTCAAGGAAGTGAAGAAAATATAAATCCTGATTATCTAATTAATAAAAATAAACATCTAGAACAGGAACAAAATATAAAAAATATAAATAATAATATTAAATTATATCAGCATAAAATTCCAAAAGAAAATTTTAAAAATAAAAATACATTAAAAACAAAGATTAATGGAATAAATTCCCAAAATATCAAAGATAACAATGAATATGATGATATAATAGATAAAAATAAAGAAATAAAAATAAAAAATAATAGCATTATTGAAATCTTAGATGAAAACAAACAAAATAATGAACAAAATATAAGAAACAATGTGGATTTAATTAACTGTAAAGAAAATCAAAAAGAGAATTCAGAATTTGAAAAATATATTAATTGTTTAGGTGAAAAGAAAAATGAATTAAAAGATGAAAGTCAAATTAAAGTGGAACAAAAAGAAGAAATGAAAGAAACTTATAATAAAGCAAATAAATTCGATAATAAAAATGAAATAAATGAAGAAACTAATATTTTAAAAACTGAAAAGGAAAAAGCTGATATAAAAAATATGAAAGTTAAAAATATAAATATTGAAAAAGAAAATGATAATGAAAAAAATAATAAAGAAAATTTATGCTATCAATTAAACATAAACTTAGTTAAAATTTCAGAAGATCAAAATATTAATAAAAAAGCAGACAAATTAATAATAATTAAGGATAAAGAAACAATAAAAAATGAAAATAAAGAAAAACATAATAAAGAAAATAGTAATGAGAAAGATAATTCATATAATAAAACAAATTTAGAAAAAATAAATAAAGGTGTAATAACTAACAATAATCAAATAAATAACAATGAAAAGATTATAAATAATATAAATATTAAAATAGATAATATTAAAGAAGATGAAAATATTAAAGAAATAAATAAAGAAAATAATAATAAAGAAAATAAAAAGGATTATAGAGAAGAATTTAATGAAAAAATTTATATTAAAAATAGTGTATTATATAAACAAAAAAAGATAATAGGAAAAGAACAAAAAAACAAAGATGAAAAAATAAATGATGAAAAAGAAAAAAATTTAATAAATGAAGAACATGGAAAGAAAAAATTAGAAGGAGAAAAACCTAATATTGATATCAAAATTGAATTTACTGATCAAAACAAAAAAGAAGAATTTGCCACAAAAAATACTGAAATTGATAATCCAGACTCAAAAATGAAAAGAAATCTTACGAATTTAAATAATACGATAATTAATAAAGAGAAAAATTTATTAAAAGAAAGTGGTATAAATAATAATAAAAATATTAGTATGGAACAAAAAGATGTTAATATTGATGATTTTAAAGATATAAATGATGAAAACATAAAAAACAAAAATGAAAAAGAAATACAATTAATTGAGCCAAAGGATAAATTCAATGAAAGATTAAATAACTTAAAAATAAATAATAATAATAAAAATATTATAGAAACTGAACAAAATATTAAAAAGCAAAATGAAATAGAGAAAGAAGATGAAAAAATATATAAAAATAAAAATTCTAAAGAAAAAGAATATAATTCAGAAAATAACTTACAAAATAATATTGAAAATAAAAAAGATATTTCAAATAAGAGAGATAATGAAAAGAACATTGGAGAAGATAAGAATAAAAAAATATCTCAAATAAAAAATGCAAACGAAAAAAATATACAGAAAACAAATAAAAAAATAATAAATGAAAATGATAATAGGAGCAAACTTAAAGAATATATTTATAATCAAAATTCAAATATTAAAATAGATAAAAATAAATTAATTGAAAAAAATGAAGAAAATAAAGAGCCTCCAAATAAAGATGAAAATATACAAAAAGAAAAATCAAAAGATAAAGATAATGAAACTATTGAGACAATATCATATAAAAACAAAGAAAATGATAAAGAGGAGAATGATAATGATGAAAATAAAATTGAAACTAATAATGAGAAATATAATGGAAATAAAAAGATTAAATCTGATTTTAATGAATTGAAAAAAGAAATTCAAGTTAAAGTAGAAAAACAATCTGATTCCAAAATAAATGAAATGCAAAGGAAAAGTAATGAAGATATAAATAAAAACAATGAAAAATATAAGCATAAAAATTTTGATAAAAATAAAATTTCTAATGAAATTTTATTAGACAATAAAATATTAAAAGACAAAAATATTGAAGAAATTAAAGGAAATAAAGAATTTTTAGATAACAAAGAGCAACTTAAGGAAATTCAAAAAAAAGATATGGAACAAGATAATATAAAAAAAGAACCAAAAAAGCATGATAAAATCTTTGAAAAATATGAAGATATAGAAGGATTAAAAAATAAGAATAGTATTAATAAAGAAAAATATAATATGGATGAAATAGAATTAAAATTAGCCAATAAGTTCAATGGACAATATATTAATAATAATATACTAAAGAGAGATTTGGATATTAATATAAAAGATAAAGATAAAATTGTATTAAATGAAAATAATAATATTGAAATAGAAAAGTATGTTAAAAAGGATAAGGATTATATTGACTTAAAAAATAAAAAAGAAAAACAAAATACTTCCTTGGAAATAAATAAAGAAATTCAAATAATTAATGAGGAAAATGAATTTAATAAAGAATTAAAAAATAAACCAGATATAAAAATAGGAGATAATGAACTTAAAAATACAATTGAAACAAATATAATAAATGATAATAATTTAGGGATACAAATTAATGATAAACAATTAAAATTAAATGAAAATAAAGAAAAAGAAAAATTAAATGAAGCATATACTGATAATATTGGAAATGAGGATAAAGATAAACGAGAATTTTATTTAAAAAAAAATCAGAAAAAAGATATCAAAATTCAGGATAATAATTTAGATAAAAAAGAAGATAAAAAAATAACTGAAGAAAGTGATAATAAAAATAAAAATAGAAATCAAATAAAAAATGAAGGTGATATAAAAATAAATGAGACAAATAATAAAGTAAAGAATTCAGATAATAAATATAAAGGGTTTGTTTATGATAAAAATATAAATAAAAAAATAAATAATAATGAATTAATAAAAGAAAATAAAGAGAATAAAAAAGAAAAAATTAATACAAATACAAATGAAGTTAAAGATATAATTAAAGATAAAGATATTAATAAATTAATAATTAAAGATGAAAATGAAATTGAAGAAAAATCAAATAATAAAGAAAAGAAAGATATAAATAAAATATTTGATGTAAATACTAAACAAGAAAATTATAATAAAAAGAATAATGAAAATAAAACAAAAGAAAAAACAACCTTAGACAATAATAATAATGAATATTATAAATATATTAAAGAAAATAAATCTAATTTTAATGATTCCTTAAATGAAAATAGTTTAAATGAAATAGAAGAACAACTAAAAGGAAAGGTCAATGACAAAAAAAATGAAATAATTGATATCAATAATATTAATAAGAATAATGTATATTTTCCAAAGAAAACAACAAAGATAATAAAAGGAAATGATGAAAATATAACAAATAAAAAGGAATTGAATGAAAAATTCATAGAAGAAGGAATAAATAAATTCATTAATAAGAAAGATAAAAAACAAACATTTACAAATATTAATATTGAAGTGGGTGATGCTCCACATAATTTAAAAAAAATTGATAATAATTTAACAAAAGGAAATATTGAAGGATTAGATAATTATAAAACAATAAAAGATACTAAAGAAAATGTTAATAATAATATTGGATTAGAAAATGATACAGAAAATAATAAAGTCTATTTTAATAAACAAAATAAAAATAAAGAAAGATCAAATATAATATCAAAATTAAAAGAAGATGATAATATAAAAAAAGAAAACATTGAAATAAATGATTTGAATGAAGAAGACTTAAAAAATAAAAATGAAGAGCAAAATAAAAAATCAGATAACAAAAATAATAAATTAAGTAAAGAATTTGAAATTAAACATGATATAAAAGATATAAATAAAGAAAATTCAAATGAACAAGAAAAAATAAAAAACAAAAATTTAAAAGAGACAAAATTAGAAAAAAATATAAATATAAGCTTTGATGAAAATAAAGAAAAAGAATATTTAAATAATAAATCTGAAAAAAAAGAAATAAAAGAAAAAGAAAAAGAAATAAAAATCAAAGAAAAAGATAAATATAAAAAAGAGTTTAATAATATTGAAAGTAAAGAAGTTGAATTAGATAAGAAAGAAAAAGAAAAGATAATTGAAGAAGGTGATAATAAAATAATACAAGTTCAAGAAGATATAAAAATAGAAGAAATAAATGATAAAATAATAAATAAAAATAATAATGATATTAAAAATAAAGTATTAATTAATGAGCCAAATAAAGGAATTAAACAAATTAAAGAAGAAGGCAAAAATATGAATATTGTAAAAATTAGAAATGAAATAAATGAAACAAATAATAATGATTTAAATAATGAGGAAAAAGAAAATAAAGAGGTTAAAAATGAAAAAAGAGAAAATAATACTAAAAATAATGAAAACATTGTAAATAATAATAATGATAAAAATAAAATTACTAATTATAATTTGAATGGATTAATTAATGAAACCAAAGAAAACAAAGGAGATCAAATAAATATGAAAACTAAAAGAAAAAATGATATGAAAAATGTTAATGAAAAAGAAAAAGAGAAAAATGAAAGTGATGAAATAATTAAAAATAAAAATTTAAACCAAGTAAATATTAATGCACCAAATAATGATATTTTAATAACTAAAGAAAAATCAAATGAAATAACAAACAAAGATAATAAAGAAAAAGATGAATTTTTAGATAATAATATAAATACTGAAAATGACTTCATAAATAATAATGAAAATAAAAAGGGAAAAATTGATAATAATATAAATCAAAAAATAGAAAAAGATATAAAAGGAAATAAAATAAATATTTCTGAAGATAAAAAATTAAGTTTAAAAAAAGATAAAGATGATAATATAGAAAAGAAAGATAAGAATTCAAAAGATATGAATAATTATAATAAAGAAAAGCAAAATGAATTTAAAAAATTAAATGAAGAAAAGCAATTAAATAAAAATGAAAATAAAATAATACCTATTAATAGAGAAAGTAAATTAGATATAAAATTTGAAGAAGGGACTAATAATATTCAAAATAATGAAGAAAAAAAATTAAATAATTTAGATGAAATCAATTTCAAAAAAAATATAAATTCAAATGAAAATAAAGAAAATTTAAATAAAATATCTAAAGGATTTAATGGAGAAATTAATGATAAAATTCAAGATGATGTTAAAGATAAAGAAAAATATAATTTAGAAAATAATAAACAAAAATGTATAGAAAATGAGGATAATAATTTAGATAAAAAAGAAGATAAAAAAATAATTGAAGAGAATGAAAGTGATATAAAAATAAATAAAAGTAATAAAGAAGTGAAATATCCAAATGATAAATCTAAAGAATTAATTAATTATAACAATTTAAAAACAAAAGAAAATGAGATTGAATTAATAAAAGAAAATAAAGAAAAAAAAGTTAATATAGAAGAAACTAAAAATATGAGTCAAAACAAACCTTTTAATGAACCCTTAAATAGTTTAGAAAATGAAATAAAAGAAAAATCAAATGACAAAGGGAAAGAGAATGGAAATAATTTATTAAATATAAATAATAAAAATAAAAATGATATTCAAGAAAATAAAGAGAAAGAAGAAATAAATAAAGAAAATTATAAAAATAATGAAAAAAATAAATTTGATTTTAAAGAATTTAAAAATAAAAGCAATGAGGATATTGAAGACAAATTAGAAACAAAAATAAATGAGATATTAGAAATAACAGATGATTTTTCAAAAGAAAAAAAAGAAACAAAACTAAATGAAGAAAATAATAAAATCGATGAAAATATCAATAAAAAAGAAAAAAATATAAAAGATAAAGAAAATAAAGTATATAAGGAATTAGAGAAAATAAAAATTATTGAAGAAATAAATAATAAATCCAAAGAGGAAGAAATATCATTAAAAGAAAGACATGAAAATAATATTGATAAATTAAATAATATATTAAAAAGTAATATAAAAAATAATGAAGAAGAGATTTATAAACAAAAAAATAATTTAGAAAATATAACTTCTAATTATAAAGAAGAAAAGAAGAGTATTAAAGATATAAATTCAGATAACTTTGAAAATAAAAAAGAAATAGAAAATAAACCAAAACAATTAGAAGAAGAAGCTCAAATAAAAGAAAAAGAGAAAGATAAAGATAGACAAAGTAATATTAATTTAAGTAATTATGAACCTAAGCTTGAATCAAAAAATGAAATTGATATAAATCTAATGAAAAATAATTTTGAAAATGAAAATGAAAAACCAAAAATTAAAGATAATATAAATAATAAAGAAAAATTAGAAGGTTCTAATTTTGAAATAAATAATATTAATAATAATAATAATGAAGATAGTGTTAGTTCAGATAATAAAAAATTAATTAAAGAAAATGAGGATAAAAAAATTAATCAAATGAGCAATGAAAAAGATATGAAAAAAGATAAAGCAAGTAATGAAATTTTAAATGAAGAAAATAAAAAGAATAAATTTGAAGGAATCAAAGAAGGAAAAATGAACCAAAAAATTTTAGAAGATAAAATGAATAAAAATAAGAATATTGATGAAACAAATGATAAAGATAAGATTATATTGAAAGAAAAAATAACGGAAGAAATAATAAATAAAGAAAAAACTAGAGAAAATATAAATATAAAAGAAAAAATTGAAAATAATAAAGAAGACAATAAAGATTTTAATGAACCTATAAATGAAAAAATAAAAGAAAAAGAATTAAAAATAAAAAATGAAATAAAATTAGAAAATATTAAGAGTAAGAAAGAAGAAGAAGAAGAAAACAATATCAAAGAAAAAAATGAAATTAAAGATAAGAAAAATCAAATAAATTATAGTAATCAAATATTAGAAGCAAATAAACAAGAAAATAAGCCTTATTCGCCAAATGAATTATTATGGATAAAATCAAATGAGCCTGATAAAAAAATAGAAAATATTGATAAAGAAGATATTAATAATATAGATTTTAATCATGAATTTATAAATTATAATATATTTAAAAACAAAGAAATAAATAGTAAAGAAAAGCAAGATGAAAAAATAGATGGTAAAAAAGATTTTCATTTAAAAGATGAGTTAAATAAATTAAAAGAACATGAAAAAGAAATAAAATCAGATAATAAAGGAAATAATTTAAGTTTGAAGGAAAAAACAATAAATGAAAATGAAATAAAAATTGAAACAAATGAAGATAAAAATGATAATTCTGAAAAATCTGAAAGCGTAAATCAATTAAATTCTAATTTTGAGACTATTAAAAAAAATGAAAATTTAAATGAGGAAGAATCTAAGACTGGAAATATAGACATCAAAAAAATTGAAAATAAGAATGAATATTTATTGGATAATAAAACTAATGAAAAGGATATTATTAAAGAAAAAGATACAAAAAAGATATTAGAACCGAAAAAAGAAAATTATAATGAAATCTTAGTTGAAAAAGATAAAATAGGTAAAAATAAGGAATTAATCATAGTTAAAATTGAAAATATAAAAATAGATGAAAATGAAGAAAATAAAGGAATTAAAGAAGAAAAAATTGATAAAAATAAAAATCAAAATAAATATGATAATAATATTTATTTAAAACCTGCTGAAAATAAAATAAAAGAAAAAATAATTGAAAGAACAAAAAATAAAGAAAATGAAAAATATAATAATAATAAATCTAGTGAAAAATTTGATAAAGATAATAATATTAATAATGAATTTGAGTCAAATAGAGAAAATGAAAAAATCAACAATAAAAACTTTGATAATAAAAATGAATCAACAAAAAAAGAAAATATGAAAATAGAACCAAAAGAATCAAAAATATATATTATTGAAAATAATTCTCATGAAATAAAAAATCAAGAAATGATAAAAGAATCAAAAAACAATGAAAAAAATTTAACAATTAAAGAAAAAGATAAATATGAGAATGATATATTTGAAATTGAAAAAATTAATAAATTAAATTCTAATTTAATAAAACCTGAAGATGAAATAAAAAATGAAAATGTGGAAGAAGGAATAAATAATCAGGAAATAAAATTTAAAAAAACTATGAACAATGAACAAATGAAATTAAAAGATAAAAATATTAATATAAAAGAAAAAGATAATATTAATCAAATAAAAGAAAATAATAAAATAGATGATAATAAGAAAAATCATATTAAACCTATTAATTCCAAAAATAGTGAAGATTTTATAAAGGAAATACCTGTTAATATTAAAAATAGTGATAAATTTAAAGAAAGCAAAAATATTGATAATAAAAAAAATATAAATTCTTTAAAAATAAATAATTTAGAAGATGAAAAATATAATAAATCATTAGGAAAAAATACAAGCATTAATATGATAAGTCCTATAATTGATAGCAAACAGATTGAAATAAATTCAATTTCATTTCCTAATTCAAATATAAGTGAAAAAGAATCAAAAGAAAATATAATTCAATCTAAAAATAAAATTAATAAAGAAAATAATGATATAAATAAACCAGATATTAAATATAAAAATAAACATGATTTTAATAATACTGAAAAAGTAAAAATAATTGATAAAAAAAATAAAAAATTATGTTTTCCAAATAAAGACTCTAGAAGTCAAATATTTGATGTAAATAAATTTCATGATAACTTTAAAGATATTGAATTAAAATTATCTGAATATTATCCAAAAAATATAAATTTAAAAAAAGAAAATCAAAATATTAACAATTTAATACCAGAAAATATTTTAGAAAATGAATCTAGATTGAAAAATAATAATAAATCTTCATCAAATAATAATATTAATGTTAATAATTTAAGTAACAATTTAGTTCCTGATTCTAAAGAAAACTTTAAAATAAAAGGGAAAAAAGAACTTAAGAAAAATAATGAAATTGATAATCTTAATTCTATTAATGATTCTGATAATAAATATATCAAAAATAAACATAATGAAAATATTGAAAAAGTTATTAATAAAAAAATAATACTCAGTGAAAATAGAGATATTTATAAATTAAATAATGGAGAAAATAATGAAATTTCAAAAGATATTTCTTTAAATAAAGTAAAAAATAATTTAGAAATGTGTGTGGAAAAAAATCCAATTATAAAAGATAAAATAAAGGATAGCTTAATAAATTCAATGAATAATAATTTGACAAATGAAACAACTAGATTTAAAACATCTGATATTAAAAATAGTGAAAATTTATTAAAAAATAGAAATAATATTATTTCACAAAACCCTTCTAATTTCATAATTGGCAAAGAATTATTTAAAAATGATAATGTTATAATTAATAATAATAATTTCATAGTTGAACCATCAAATACAAAGATTAAAACATCTTTATTAAAAAAAGATTTAAATACAGAAAATAATAAAAATGAAAAAATAATTACTATAAAGAATTTTGATAAAAATATTGAAATTAACGAACAAATTATAAGATATTTGAAATTTATTATAAAAAATAAAAAAAGAAGGATTATTATTTTTAATCCAATTAAAAAGGAGAATGAAAATATTAATGATAAAAATAAGAAAATAAATGCTATTAGTTTAAAATCATATTTAAAAATATTAAAGATGATATCAAGAAAAGAAAAAGAAGAAAAATATATATTAATTCAAAAATATAATAAATATATTATATTATTGAAAAATTATTTTAACAATTTGAAAAATGAAAAAAATAATAATATAATATTAAGTGGAGGAAATATAGCAAAAATTAATATAAATTATAATAATAATAATAACATAAATAAAAAAGAAATTATTATCTTAATTAAAAAATTAATAGAAAAAATAATAGTAATTAAAAATATTTATATTTATTTGTTAATAAATAATAATAAAAATAGTTTTAATCAACAAATAAAGATTAAAAGTGAAGAAAATATTGAAAAAATTAAAAAAGAAATAGAAGATATAAAAAATAAACTTATTAGATATTTATTGAAAATAAACTTTGAAGACAAAGAAGAATTAATAAAATATTTAAAGCTTATAATAGTAGAATTAGAGAAAGTTGATTTTATAAATGAAGATGATATTGCTAATATAAAAAATATTAATGATATGAAAAGAAGAAGAATTCATTTATGGTTGTTAATTTTACCTTTATTTTACATAGTTTATTTCCTTTACACAAATGCAAAAATTTGATAAAAGATAAATAAATTTTGTGAAATAAATTTAAAAATAATTAATTTCTTTAAATATAATTTTTTATTATATTAAAATTATTTCAAATTTAGGATTGAGGATTGAAAAATATTATTTAAATAATATAAATACAAATGGGGATTGGGGATTGGGGATTGGGCCCAATCCCCAATCCCCAATCCCCAATCCCCAA
>Ga0310695_10010273_pt1 | contig 13747 bp, 5 predicted proteins | sample RumenRJG_04DNA_FD_203882 | JGI IMG/M metagenome (GOLD analysis project Ga0310695, IMG submission 203882) | Bovine rumen microbial communities from Lethbridge, Alberta, Canada - RJG_04 (v2) (version 2) | ecosystem: Host-associated > Mammals > Digestive system > Stomach > Rumen | place: Canada...
AAAGATTTCTCAATTATGTGAAGTTCGACACACAGTCGAGCGAGGAGAGCCAGACCGTGCCCAGCACACCCAAACAACTCGTCTTTGCCGAGTTCCTGAAGAAAGAACTCGAAGACGAGGGCTTCGACGATGTGGAGATGGACGACAAAGGATATGTCTACGCCACATTGCCTGCCAACACCAAGAAAGAGGTTCCCGCCATTGGCTTCATCAGCCACTACGATACCAGTCCCGACTGCTCGGGCCTGAACGTGAAGCCCAGCATCGTGCGCAACTACGACGGTTCCGACATCGAGCTCTCACCGGGCATTGTCAGCAGTCCCAAGAAGTTCCCCGAGCTGCTCAATCACGTGGGCGAAGACCTCATCGTGACCGACGGAACAACCCTGCTGGGAGCCGACGACAAGGCTGGCATTGCCGAGATCGTACAAGCCATGTGCTGGCTGCGCGACCATAAGGAGGTGAAGCACGGTGACATACGCATGGGATTCAATCCCGACGAGGAGATTGGCATGGGCGCCCACCACTTCGATGTCGAGAAGTTCGGCTGCGAATGGGCTTATACCATCGACGGCGGTGACCTGGGCGAGCTGGAGTTTGAGAACTTCAATGCCGCCAGTGCCAAGATACGCATCAAGGGCATCAGTGTGCATCCGGGCTATGCCAAAGACAAGATGGTGAATGCCAACCGGCTTGCTGTCGAGTTTGCATCGATGCTTCCCGGCAATGAGACTCCCGAGGAGACCGAGGGTTACGAGGGATTCTATCATCTGCTGGGCATTCAGAGCAATATCGAGGGAGCCACGCTGAGCTACATCATCCGCGACCACGACCGCGACCGCTTTGAGGACCGCAAGCACTTCATCAGCCAGTGTGTGAAGAAGATGCAGGAGAAGTATGGCGAGGATGTCATCACGGGCGAGGTGAAAGACCAGTACTACAACATGAAAGAGAAGATAGAGCCCAACATGCACGTCATCGACCTGGTGCTGAAAGCCATGCAGGAGAGCGATGTGCCCCCACGCGTTCATCCCATCCGCGGCGGCACGGACGGTGCACAATTGTCGTTCAAAGGCCTGCCATGTCCCAATATCTTCGCCGGCGGTGTCAACTTCCATGGCCCCTACGAGTTTGTCAGCATTCAGGTCATGGAGAAAGCCATGCAGGTGATTGTGAAAATCTGTGAGCTGACGGCAGGATATAATGACTAATTGATAATTGATAGTTGATAGTTGACAATTAGAGTAGCATGAGTGAATTACCAGCATTAATAAAAGACCTTGCGTTGATACTTGTCGTAGCCGGTATCGTCACGCTTCTGTTCAAAAAACTTAAGCAGCCGCTTGTCCTGGGATATGTCGTGGCCGGTTTTCTGGTGTCGCCCCACATGCCTTACACCATGTCGGTGGTCGACCAGGCAGACATCCACACATGGGCCGACATCGGCGTGATGTTCCTTTTGTTTTCGCTGGGACTCGACTTCTCGTTCAAGAAGATACTCAAGATGGGGGCCTCGCCAGTCATTGCCACCTGCACCATCGTGTTCTGCATGATGATGCTGGGCATGCTGGTGGGTCATGCCTTCGGCTGGGCAAAGATGGACTGCATCTTCCTTGGCGGTATGCTGGCCATGTCGTCGACCACTATTATCTATAAGGCCTTCGACGACCTAGGTCTCCGCCAGCAGCAGTTTGCCGGCATTGTGATGAGTGTGCTCATTCTCGAGGACATCCTCGCCATTGTGATGATGGTGATGCTGGCGGCCATCGCCAGCGGCAACAATCCTGACGGCGGCCAGATGATAGGTTCGGTGGCCAGGATAGGTTTCTTCCTCGTGCTGTGGTTCGTGGTGGGCATCTTTGCCATTCCGCTGTTCCTGCGCTCTGTGAGACGGCTCATGAACAATGAGGTGCTGCTCGTCGTGTCGCTGGGCCTTTGCTGTGCTATGGCCGTTTTGTCAACGAAGGTCGGCTTCAGTAGTGCCTTCGGTGCCTTTGTCATGGGCAGCATCCTCGCTGAGACCATTGAGGCAGAGAAGATCATCAAGCTCGTCGAGCCGGTGAAAAACCTCTTCGGTGCCATCTTCTTCGTATCGGTGGGTATGCTTGTCGACCCGGCTATCCTCGTCAAATACGCCCTGCCCATCTTTGTGCTAGTGATGACCATCCTCATTGGTCAGGCTCTCTTCGGCTCCTTCGGTTTCATGTTGGCGGGAGAGTCGCTGAAGTCGGCCATGAAGTGCGGTTTCTCGATGGCGCAGATTGGTGAGTTCTCATTTATCATCGCCTCGCTCGGACTCTCTCTGGGCGTCATTGGCGATTTCCTCTATCCGGTGGTGGTGGCCGTATCAGTTATAACCACTTTCCTCACGCCTTACATGATACGGCTCGCCACGCCGGCTTATAACAAACTGGAGCGTCACCTGCCCAACCGCCTCATCAGTTCGCTGAACCGGCTCACCATGAGCCACCCCAACACCATTGAGAAGAGCAAGTGGAAGAGGCTGCTCCTGCAGATGGGTGTCAACACGCTCATCTATGGCATCCTCTCGGCAGCTATCATCACTCTGATGTTCACCATCTTCCTGCCCTTCATGCAGCGGGTATTGCCTGGCGAGCACCTGAGCGTCTATGTCCATATCATCACCGCCGTGGTTACGGTGTTGCTCATCGCCCCGTTCCTGCGGGCTATGGTGATGAAGAAAAACCACTCAGAGGAATGGAAGGCCCTGTGGCAGGAGAGCAACGTTAATCATCTGCCACTCATCTTCACCATTCTGGTGCGTATGGTCGTTGCCGCGTCGTTTGTCTTCTACATCTGCAACCGTCTCTTCCGCTTCCGTCCGGCTTTCGTTATTACTATCGGTCTGGCTGTTGTGATTCTCATTGTCTATTCGCGCTGGGTGAAACGCCGCAGCATACGACTTGAGCGACTGTTCATCCTCAACCTGCGCTCTCGCGACATTGAGGCGCAGGTGCACGGCCACAAACGGCCGCTCTATGAGGGCAGACTGCTCGACCGTGATATCCACATCGCCGACTTTGAGGTGCCTGCCGACTCCTTATGGACCGGACAGACACTCCGCGAACTCAGCCTCGGTAAGAAGTATGGTGTACACGTCAGCAGCATCTTGCGCGCCAACCGCCGGTTGAACATCCCAGACGGCCACAGTGTCATCTTCCCCGGTGACAAGCTGCAGGTCATCGGCAGCGACGACCAGCTTACGACATTCCGCCATGCGTTGGAATCGGAACTCTACGGTGAGGATATGGAACTCGAGAAACGAGAGATGAGGCTGCGCTCAATGGTCATCAACAGCAGCAGTAAGTTCATTGGCAAGACCCTCGAGGAGAGCGGCATCCGCGACCAGTACAACTGCATGGTGGTGGGCATCGAGCAAGGCGAGGAAAACCTTTCTCAGGTGAAACCCACCTACCGTTTCGAGCGAGGCGACATCATCTGGGTGGTTGGTGAGGAAGACGCTTTGAACCAATTGCTCAGTTAATCGAAAGAGACTCCTTCTTTATTTCCTAGCACCTGCTGCAGTGATTGTCCTCTCTCGCTGCAGAAGTAGTATGACATTCGACAGGCATGGGACACCTTATTATATAATAGCTATGGCAACAGACACATCTATCGAAGAACAACACACAACGACTCAGCCCGTACGTAACAACGAGCTTCGCACAGCCTGGGACTTTGTCGAGCATACCGGCCGCAGCATTTTCCTCACCGGCAAGGCCGGAACGGGCAAGACCACTTTCCTCAAGACGGTGGTCGAGCGCTCGCGCAAACGGCTCATCGTGGTGGCCCCCACTGGTGTGGCAGCCATCAATGCGGGCGGTGTGACCATCCACTCGTTCTTTCAGTTGCCTTTCTCGCCCTATGTGCCCAATGCCACCATCAAGAGCAAGTTCGACTTCGGGCGCGAGAAACGTCGCATCATTGCCTCGCTCGACCTGCTTATCATCGACGAGGTGTCGATGGTGCGCAGCGACCTGCTCGATGCCATGGACTCGGTGCTACGCCGTTTCCGCGACCATAGCAAACCCTTCGGCGGAGTGCAGCTGCTCATGATTGGCGACTTGCAGCAGCTGGCGCCCGTGGTGACCGCCGAGGATGAGCAGATGCTCCGACCGTATTACACCACACCGTTCTTCTTCGGTTCGAAGGCACTGGCGCAAATCGACTATGTGACCATCGAACTGAGCCGTGTGTTCCGTCAGCAGGACGACACGTTCATCTCTCTGCTCAATGCCATTCGTGACGGCCATCCCGACCCTTCGGTGCTCGACAGACTCAACCAGCGTTACCAGCGCAACTTCATCCCGCGGCCAGAGGATGGCTATATCCGCCTGACCACGCACAACTACCGCGCCGACCGGTATAACGACAGCGAACTGCAGAAACTCACCACGAGTGTCTTCAACTACCAGGCCCACATCGAGGGTACCTTCCCCGAACTGTCCTATCCCACCAGCGAGACGCTCGAGCTGAAAGAGGGCGCGCAAGTGATGTTCGTCAAGAACGACCCCACTGGGCAGCAACGCTACTATAACGGTCGTATAGGCCGTGTGACCAGGCTCACTCAGAGTAGTGTCAGCGTGCTCTGTCAGGGCGACACGGCACCCATCGACGTGGAACCGCTGGAGTGGGAGAACGCCCAATACAAACTGAACGAGCAGACACGCGAGATAGAAACCCATCGCATCGGCACCTTCCGCCAGTATCCGTTGCGCCTGGCGTGGGCCATCACCATTCACAAAAGTCAGGGACTGACGTTCGAGCGGGCTGTCATCGATGCCGGCATGTCGTTTGCCGCCGGACAGGTGTATGTGGCGCTGAGCCGCTGCCGCACGCTCGAAGGGCTGGTGCTGTCTTCGCCCATCCCCCAGAATGCCATCATCAACGACAACGATGTAGATGCCTATATCGTCAGGCAGAACGACGATGCGCGCCGCAGCATCGGCATGCTGCCCGTGCTGAAGCAGGAATACCACCGCCAGTTGCTGCTCGAGCTGTTCGACTTCCGCGACCTGCTGTTCAACGAAGAGGCCATGGTACGCGTCTTTGCCGAGTATTTCTATCGCAGTCATGCCCAGCTGCTCACCCGCCACAAGCAGGCACTCGACGGTTTGCAGCAGCGTGTGGCAGATGTGGCACAGAAGTGGCGCACGCTCATCAGCCAGCAGTCCATCGAGGTGTTGCATGGCGAGGAGTTCTTGCAACGGGTGCAGAAGAGTGCCGACTACTTCGCCACGACCATCGGCGAACTGATGAAAGATATGCTCGAGCAGACAAAAACCGTGAAAACCAACAACAAGGCGGCTGCCAAACGCCTCGACCAGGCGTATGCCGAACTGTTGAAAGCCACGCGCTCTCGCCGTTATCTGTTGTTGAAAATCGCTGACGATGGCTTCACCATCAGCGGCTACCTTCGCTATAAGCAGCATGCCATGCTCGATGCGCTCGACGCGGAGATGCCCGAGAAGAAGCGTGTCCGCATCCAGCGCGAGCCCAAGGCCAAGAAAGAGCCGAAAGAGAAAACGTGGGTCATCACCTACCGTCTGTTCCTTCAGGGAAAGTCTGTGGCCGACATTGCCGCCGAGCGCAACCTCACCACCGGCACCATCAACCAGCACCTGGCCCGTTATGTGGCCTCAGGCGATATTGCCCTCGACCGTCTGTTGCCCCGTGAGAAGCAGCGCGCCATAGCCCTGGCCGTTGCCAAGTGTGCGCCTAACATCAACTCCACGGCCATCAAGCAGCTCTGTCCCCTCGATGTCACCTACGACGACATCCGTCTCTACCTGACGGTAAAGCTTAGCTAATTGAGGATGTTCGGTAATTGATAATTGACAATTGATAATTGAGAATTGTGGGGGATGCTTATTCTCGGATTTCTAAAAGGCTGTTTTAAAATCGTAGAAGGCATATTTACAAGTTGTAAATGACATATTTACACATCGTAAAAGACATGTTTACGAGTCGTAAATGACATCTTTACGAGTCGTAAATGACATCTTTACGAGTCACATCTTTACAACCTGAAAATTACAACGAACCTAACTACCACTTGCAACGTACATAACTGCTACTTGTAACGTACCTAACTGCCAGTTAGGTTGGTTGTAAAAATGGAATGGCCATTTCCTCACAAAAGCATCCAAAATGAATATGAAATTCCATATTCACTTCCATTTTCCTTCGTGTGGGAAGTAAATAGCTTCCTCCGTCTCACATGTGTAACGGAAAACTGCACATTTTTATAAAATATTTCTGCGAAAACCTATGCTAAAGTCGATAAAAAACAGTATCTTTGCAGCAAGTATTGCAGGCCTTAGCTGCATCGGCTTTTGGCCCTAGAATTCCTGAGCGCAGGATGGCAGTACGATTTTCGTGGAAAAAACACATAGCGTTAGTGCTATATTCGGTGATGTCCCTGAACCTTGCAACTTCAAATGACACCTACGAAACGAATAAGTACCAGCGCCTACGCGATAGCGTGGGCTGGACTTGTCTTCGTAGTGGGTTTTGCAAGGACCTTGGGACATCGATAAGGGCGGTTCACGCTTTTATCATGTCCTGAGGTCTCATAGCTTATAACCCATTATCATCCGAACAGATAGTCCTTTCGCTCCTAATACTATAGCGTAGACTATGAATCAGAGTCAATATAACCAATTGTTCTCGTTCATCTGGAACATAGCGACAGATGTACTGGTTTATGCCTTCGAGAAAGGTGAATATAAGAAGATCATCATGCCTATGATGGTGCTCCGCCGTATCGACGTGTTGCTGGAGCCTACCAAGGAAGCGTTGCTCACTATGAAACAGAAACTTGACGAGAGCAACATCCAGAATCAGGATCCCATTCTGCATAGCGTAACGGGCTATCCTTTCTACAACACTTCGAAGTTCACCATGAAGACGCTGAAGAGCGAGACCGACCCGCTACGCCTGAAGATGAACTTCACCGACTATCTGAATGGATTCAGCCGAGACGTGCAGGACATCATCGACAAGTTCCACCTGCGCCAGATGGTGGACAACCTGACGGAAGCAGAACGCTTGGGCAGCGTCATCGAGAAGTTTACCGACGATAAGATCAACCTCTCTAACAAACCAGTGAAGGATGACAACGGCAATGTGCTGCTGCCAGGACTCGACAACCACACCATGGGAACCATCTTCGAGGAACTGCTTCGAAAGTTTAATGAGGAAAACAACGTCACCGAGGCCGGTGAACACTTCACGCCTCGTGACTATGTGAAATTGCTGGCCGACCTGGCCGTGCTGCCCATCGCAGACAAGATTACAGACAACACCTATCATATATACGACGGAGCCTGCGGCACGGGTGGCATCCTGACCATCGCCCAAGACCGCATTCTGGAAATAGCCCGTGAGCGCGGCAAGCAAGTGCAAGTAAACATCTTCGGACAGGAATTGCAGCCCGATACATACGCCACTTGCAAGGCCGACCTTATGATAAGCGGCAACATCAGGGGCTTCCAGTATCAGTATGGTGCAGAGCCTCGCGAATACATTGCCTTCGACAGCACCATCTCGCGCGACGGGCATGCTGGCGAGACCTTCGACTTCTGCATCTCGAATCCTCCTTTCGGTACGCCTTGGAAAGAAGACCTGAAGAAGCGTGGACTGAGCGAAAAAGACAAGAAGAAGTTTACCGACAGCCGGTTTACCGTTTTAGACCGCGAGGGCAAAGAACTCTCGTTCATTCCCGACATTGGCGATGCGCAGATGATGTTCCTTGCCAACAACCTGAGTCGTATGCGTGAGGACACCGCTCTTGGAACCCGCATCGTTGAGGTGCATAATGGAAGTAGTCTCTTCACGGGCGATGCAGGCTCGGGTGCAAGCAACCTGCGCCAGTACATCATCGAGAACGACCTGCTGGAAGCCATCGTGGCGATGCCTGAGAAGGATTTCTATAACACGGGTATTGGCACCTTCATCTGGGTAATTACCAATCGTAAGGAAGAGCGCCGAAAGGGTTTTGTGCAACTCATCGATGCTACGGAAATCAAGACTCCACTTCGCAAGAACCTCGGCGAGAAGAACTGCGAGACGACGGAAGAGGACCGCGCACAGATTCTGCAAATATTGATGGATTTCAAGGAAACACCGCAGAGTAAGATTTTCCCGAACAACGAGTTTGGCTATTGGAGCGTGAAGGTGTATCAGCCCCAGCGCGACGAGCAGGGCAACATCGTTCGTGACAAGAAGGGAAAGCCCGTCATCGACAAGAAATCGAAGGACACCGAGATCATCCCCTTCCGCTACGAAGGAGGCATTGAGGGCTTCTTCCGGAACGAGATACTGCCTTATTCGCCCGATGCCATCATCGATGAGAAAAGTATCGAGACTGGCTACGAACTCTCGTTCACCAAGTATTTCTATAAGCCGAAGCAGCTGCGCACCATTGAAGAAATCAGTGGAGATATCCGTGTCATCGAAGAGCGCACCGACGGATTGTTGGACGAAATCTTAGGGAGGTAATATGGAGAGGTATAGTGAATATAGACCCACTTCTATGCAATGGCTAAAGGAGATTCCGAGCCATTGGGAAGAAAGAAGGCACAAATACTGCCTACTTATGGTTAAAGATAAGAGTTCGTTAGTGAACAAAGTAGGGCTTGAAAATATTGAAAGCTTCTCTGGACGATATATTCCAACAGAGAGTATCTACGATGGTAATGGAGTTGAAGCGCATGAGGGCGATATTCTATATGGGAAATTAAGACCATATTTAGCTAAGGTTTGGATAGCAACTAGACAATGTAACGCTGTTGGTGATTTCTTTGTTTATCGATGCAACAAAAAACTCTTATTGAATAACTATGCAAAGTGGTTAATGCTTTCTGATGGCTTCACAAAAATATGCTCAGCATCTACGTATGGAGCTAAAATGCCAAGAGTTTCTGCGGATTTCATCTCATCTTTATCTATTCCTGTTCCCCCTCTTGCCGAGCAAGAGAGGATTGTGAGTTATTTGGAAGATAAGACCTCGAAGATAGATAAGTATGTAGCAGAGAAGGAAAAAGAGATACTGCTCCTTCAAGAACTAAAGCAAAAAACAATCGCTGATGCCGTCACGAAGGGCTTGAACCCCGATGTAAAAATGACGGATTATTCATCTTTGATTACATCTTCACACCCTAATCATTGGAAAATTTTAAGGAATAAAACATTCCTTTCATTAACAGGTGAGAAAGTTGGGAATAGAGCAAACGAATTTGAATTACTATCACTAACAACAAGGGGGGTAATAGTTAGAGATTTAGTATCAGGAAAGGGAAAATTCCCTAAGGACTTTGATACCTATCAATTTGTAAGAAAAGACGAATTGGTGTTCTGCCTTTTTGATATTGATGAAACGCCAAGAACAGTAGGTCTTGTAGATACTGAAGGCATGCTTACTGGCGCTTATACAGCATTTAAGGTAAATACCGAAATTGCTTTGCCAGAGTATGTTTACAACTTTTTTCTTTGTGTTGATAACATAAAGGCCTTAAAACCATATTATTCTGGATTAAGGAAAACTGTACGTGCAGACAAATTCCTACAAATATACATCCCTTTGCCTCCTCTCTCCGAGCAACGCGCCATCGTAGCCTACATAGAAGGGAAGTGCCAGAAGATAGACACGCTCGTTTCGGAGCTTCAGGCAGAGATAGACAATATGAAGGAATACAAGCAGCGGCTGATAGCCGACTGCGTGACAGGACAAGTGAACGTTCAGAACGAAACAGTATAAAGACTATGCCGACAAATGTGAGTGAAATGGACCTCGAAGACTTGATTCTTGCTTACCTTAGGGACAAGCAGGGGTATGAAGAGGGCGCAAAAAACGACTACACGAAAGAATACGCTCTGGAAAAGGAGCGGGTGAAGCGGTTCTTGCTCTCCACGCAAAAGAAAAAGGTGGAGAACACGGGCTGCTTTGCCAATGAGTTTGCGGAAAGGAAGTTTTTCGCCGAATTGGCGAAGCAGTTGGCTAATCGCGGTGTGACAGACGTGCTGCGCAAGGGCTTCCGGTTTATCTCGGAACTCTTCGACATGTATTATCCCTTGCCATCGGAACTGAATCCCACGGCACAGGAGTTGTACCGGAAGAACCTTTTCTGCATCACAAAGGAGTTGGCATATAGCAAGGAGAACGACAACCGCATTGACCTGATGGTGTCACTCAACGGTCTGCCACTGATAACGATGGAACTGAAGAACCACTATACGGGACAGACCGTGGAGAATGCCGTGAAGCAATATCAAACAGACCGCGACCCGAAAGACCCCTTGCTGGCTCCGAAGCGATGTGCCGTGCATTTCGCCGTGGATGACGATGATATCAAGATGTGCACATGGCTCTGTGGAAAAAACTCGTGGTTCCTGCCTTTTAATAAAGGCGTGAATGGCGGGGCCGGTAATCCTGTCAACCCCAATGGAGTGCGCACGGCCTATCTATGGGAAGACATTCTGAAGAAGGAGTCGCTGAGCGATATCATCGAAAACTATGCACAAGTGGTGAAACGGCGGGACCCTAAAACAAACATCGAAAAGCAGAGCGTTGTCTGGCCCCGATACCATCAGCTGGACTGTGTTCGTAAGTTACTGGCAGAGACAAAGGCGAAAGGTGTCGGGCAAAGGTTCTTGATTCAGCACTCTGCCGGTTCCGGAAAATCAAACTCCATCACTTGGCTGGCCTATCAGTTGGTGGGCTTGCTGGATGGCACACAAGCATTGCTTGATAGTGTGATTGTTGTTACCGACCGTGTGAATCTGGACACCCAGATCAGAAACAATATCGTGGCATTCAAACGGCTGCAAAACCTGGTGGCTTGGGCCGACAGTGCAGAGTCGTTGAGGAATCATCTGGAAAGTGGCAAGAAGATTATTATCACCATCGTGCATAAGTTCCCCTATATCCTGGAAGCCATTGGCACAGAACTGAAGCATAAGCGTTTTGGCATCATCATCGACGAGGCACACTCGAGCCAGAACGGTTCGCTGAGTGCAAAGATGAACATCGCGCTGAGTGGTAATGCCGGTAGTGATGAGGAGGACTTGGAAGACCGGCTGACCAAAATCATCGAAGGCAGAGAGATGGTGAAGAATGCCAACTACTACGCTTTTACGGCAACACCTAAGAACAAGACGCTGCAGATGTTTGGCACGCCCTATCAGAAACCTGACGGGGAGACAGAGCATCGGCCTTTCCACGAATATACCATGAAACAAGCCATCGAAGAGGGATTTATCATGGACGTTTTGGCTCGCTATACCACCTATAACAGTTTCTACAAGATTATCAAGGCTGTGGAGGATGATCCAGAGTTCGACAAAAAGCAGGCATCGAAGAAACTCCGTGCCTTTGTGGAGTCGCAGCCTGAAACCATACAGCAGAAGGCCAGCATCATTGTAGAGCACTTTCATACGCAAGTGATAGATAAGGGGAAAGTGGGCGGTCAGGCCAGAGCAATGGTAGTGACCAGCAGCATCTTGAGAGCCATTGAGTTTTATTATGAGATAGCCCGTCTGCTGGAAGAACGCAAGAGTCCATACAAGGCCATCGTGGCTTTCTCTGGTTCGAAAGAGTATGGAGGCAAGACCGTGACGGAGGCAGATATCAACGGATTCCCCTCAAAAGATATTGAGGAGAATATGGAGCACGACCCTTATCGCATTCTGGTAGTGGCCGATAAGTTTCAGACGGGTTATGACCAGCCTCTCCTGCACACGATGTATGTGGACAAGGTGCTGACGGATGTGAAAGCCGTGCAGACACTCTCACGCCTGAACCGTTGCCATCCGAAGAAAAGGGATACCTTTGTACTGGATTTCTGTAACGATGCAGAGATGATACAGCAAAGTTTCCAGCGATTCTATAAGACGACAATTCTTTCTAAAGAGACAGATCCCAACAAACTGAATGACCTCATCACTGAGATAGAAGAGGCCAATATCTACACAGAAGAGGAAGTAACAGAGGTAAACGAGAAATATTGGAAGGGTGCACCCAGAGAAGAAATAGACCCTGTGGTGAACGTGACGGTAGAGAGATTCAAGGTGCTTGACGACAATGCCAAGATAAGATGCAAAAGCAGTATGAAAAGCTTCTGCAGAACATATCCATTTATCGCAGCAGTGATGCCATTCAAGAGTATAGAATGGGAAAAACTGAACACCTTCTATGCGCTCTTGATAACCAAACTGCCGAAACTGAAGACAGAAGATTTTACAGAGGGACTTATCGATGCTATTGATTTCGACCAGTATCGCATCATCAAGAATGAGGAACAGAAAATAGAGCTGGAGAATAAAAACGCTGAGATAGACCCCATCCCCGTGGGAGGTCCGAAGGCACCGCAAGAGCCTGATTTGGCCAAACTGAGCGACATCTTGGACGAGTTCAATAGCATTAACTGGCAGAATATTGAGTTGGCGAAGAAACAACTCGACGAACTGCCGGAGCGGTTGGCCACAGACGACACCTTCGTGAATGCTGCAAAAAACAGCAACAAGGAAACTGCCATGCAGCAATGCGCATCATCGCTTATGATGATTGTTGCACAAATGCTCAGCGAGAATACGGAATTCTGCAGAAACTATCTGGATAATCCAGACTTTATGAACTTCATAAATCAGCGGGTGTTTGAGACGGTCTATAAAGGATTGACTGCCAAACTCAAAAACATAGAGGATGACAAAGAGGTGCGCAACTACATTTTCAACTTGCTTCATATGGATGCTGGCATCAGCGACTTGCAGATACAAAGAGAGATTGTCAGCAAATTTGGGGAAAAATATGGGGGGATGAGTCCAAACGACTGGCGCCATATTATTGAGGCATACACCCCAATGGTAAGAGATGCTGCCAAGCAGAAGGCAATGGAAGTCAATATGAGTCAATATGGTATGGCGGCGGATAGAAATGGACTTTAGTTGGCTATAAAGACTCCGACAACAAAAAAGAAGAATATGGGAACTTGGTACTATTTTTAGTAAAAACGATAAATAATTTCCAATATGACACTAGTATCTATGACCGTACATGTGGACGCTGGCATAAAGGCTCACTTTGGCTTTGCCGAAGTTACTCCGTCTCGGAAATGAAAAGAAAAGCAAGCTTTCCTTTTGCATTTCGCTCGACTTTTCGTAACTTTGCAGTCTTCAATGAAGATACAAGACTTATTGACCATTTATGCCAAGTCTCCGCAGGCAGGAGCATTGGCGAAAGTACTGGAAGACAGTTCGGTGAAGAGCGTTTTCCTGCAGGGACTCGTGGCGTCAGCCACTCCCATGTTGTTTGCCTCGGTGGCAAAACTGTGCCCCAAGACGGTGTTGTTCGTTCTGCAAGATGCCGACGAGGCGGGTTATTTCTATCACGACCTGACGCAGATGCTGGGGCAGGAGAGCGTGCTCTTCTTCCCTTCGTCGTATCGCAGACAGGTGAAATATGCACAGCGCGATGCCGCCAACGAGATTCTGCGTACCGAGGTGCTGGGGCGGCTCACCTCCCAGCCCGCAACTTTCGACTCTCAGCTATATATAGTGACTCACCCTGAGGCTCTCAGCGAATTGGTGGTCTCGAAGCAAAAGCTCGACGAGCGTACCATTGTGCTGAAGAAAGGGCAGACGACCGACGTGACCGAACTGGAGCATTCGCTGCGTGAACTGGGCTTCCACGAGGTGGACTATGTCTACGAGCCCGGCCAGTTTGCCG
>Ga0310695_10010274_pt1 | contig 13747 bp, 12 predicted proteins | sample RumenRJG_04DNA_FD_203882 | JGI IMG/M metagenome (GOLD analysis project Ga0310695, IMG submission 203882) | Bovine rumen microbial communities from Lethbridge, Alberta, Canada - RJG_04 (v2) (version 2) | ecosystem: Host-associated > Mammals > Digestive system > Stomach > Rumen | place: Canada...
AATAATCCTCGGGCGTAAAATGTTTTTTTACCATTTGGCGCATTTTTCTGTCACGCGTCATCATAATTGCGCGCATAATCTCACAATCTTCGGATAAATCGCTTCCGTTTTCAAGCTTAATTTTCGCGGTGTTAAAAAATCTGTCCCACGAATCTATGTATCTTTCATCCGTTCCGCGTCTTAGCTTGCCGAGCGTATGATAGAACCTGCTCGATTTTACGCCGTCGGTCACGGGACGGAATCTGCCCGTTGAAGGCTCATATGTATGAGGAAGAAACATCGTATCGGAACTGCGGTTCCAGACCTTTTCGGGGCGGACGAAAATATCCTTTTCTCCCGTATATACATCAAGAAAAAGCTGGGTAGTGTCAATGATTTTGTTGACGGAATGGACCGAATGCTTTCCGCGAATCAAAGGAAAGAAAGCTACCGTGTCGAGGATAAACAGAAACGGACAGGTAACCCTGAAAAAATTACCCATCATCAGATCCGTGACCCACGCCGTCTGAAGCTCGGAAAGGCAATCAAAAACATAAAAAGCGTCTCTGCCTGCCTTTTCAATCGCATTGTGAATTTCGACGGTAAAATTTTCAAAACGGTGCGAAAGCGGAATAGTTATCGTTTCAACCTCGGGCACATCCGTGATAAACGGTTCGTGGCTCGCAAAGCGGAAATAGATTATTTTTCGCTTGTCCTTTACCGCCTGTCTGACATACGGTTCCATAAAAAGCCTGAATTCGTTTAAATCCGAAACTCTCCAGACCACATTATCTCCGAGTCTGATGTTATCGAGCGCTTTGTCCATCTCCGGTATTCCTGAGAGCACTCTGTCAAACGCTGCCATATGCCTTACCTCCTGATATAATATTTAATTTACTCAAATTAGCGTAGGTAACAAAAATATCAAAAATTTTTGAACTGCTGTCGTCTGTTTTATAGGACAGCTCGGGATGCCACTGAACCGCCCAGATAAATTTTTTGTTCGGCATATATACCGCTTCTATTAGTCCGTCTGTCGCCCTCGCCATACATTTCAGCACGGAAGACAGATTCTTAATACCCTGATGATGACAGCTGTTTACCGCAAGACTCTCCTTGTTCAGCAGATACGCTAAGGGGGTGTCCTGTTCAATTATAACCTCGTGAACGGGATTCTCATAAGGCGGATTTTGACGATGCATAAGCGTCGAATCGGTTTCCGCGGGTATATCCTGATAAAGCGTTCCCCCAAGCGAGACGTTCATAAACTGAAGCCCTCTGCAAATGCCGAGAACGGGAACATCAAGCCGGATCGCTCTGTCCAAAAGCAAGGTTTCAAATCTGTCGCGCGTTTTGCAGGTAATGATGTTGTCATATCTTTTTGCTTCGCCGTAAAGTTCGGGAGCGACGTCCTGTCCGCCTGTCAAAAGAAATCCGTCACAAAGCGCGGCCGCCTGATTAAAAACATTTTCGTCATCGGTAAACGGAAGAATAACGGGCAAGCCGCCTGCCTTGATAATTCCGTCCATATACCCCGGTATCATCCATATACTGTTTCTGTACTCGTCCCATAGCGGTACTACGCCGATTACCGGTTGCCTATCCTTCATAATAACCCTTCCTTATACCAAATCATCCGTGGGGATAATACGGAACAACGGCGTCTGCGAATAAATCAGCGGCTGGTTAACGTGGAAAAATACGATTCCGTTTTGCGGCGCGATGATCCTGTCCGCGATTTCTCCGGTGTACGGATCCATAATCTCCGCGATGATTTCTCCTTTTTTTACTCTGGAATTAACATTTGCGCGGCGCACAAAGATTCCCGCCGTAGAAGACTTTACGCTTATGAGCGAATGTCCCTCAATAAACTGCGAAATATAGCCCTCGTGGCATCTGTATTGAATAATGCCCTGCTTATTCAGAAAGCTGAGGACGGCGTTGATTGCTTCTCTCGCGCTGATAATATCAATACTGTCCGTCGCGCTTGTATATACGGAAAACGCTTTGGCGCCCCAAAGCTGCCAATTGTAATTCAATGTGGTTGTGTCATAAGGACGCGCGTTCCTCCTGAATACATACGGCAGACCGAAATCCTTCGCGAGCTCTATATCCTCAAAGCCCGTTTGCATTACTCTGACATGCGGAATATAATCTCCCTGCATATAGAAGCTGGTAAACTGAATTCCGTATTGGTAGGAGCTGATATTTTCAAATACACCCGCCGCGATTCTCTGCGTCGTTTCTCCGAGGTTGTAGCCGGGGAACATCCGGTTAATATCGGTATTGTCGGTTGACCAAAAACGCTTGCCGATATTCATAGAGTGGCTGTTGACAGTAGGGATTACCATTACCGATTTGCCGTATTTTATTTTTCCCTGATGCTCGAGCTGTTTAAAAATATTAATCAGGCGCGAGCAGATATACAACTGCTGCACCTCATTGCCGCGCGTCGCGCCGACAATGCAGGCGGAGTTTTCTCCCTCGCCGAAGGAATATCCCTTTATTCTCATATTATCTCTGTAAACAGAATTCAATTCAAATACAATCTTTTCCTTCATAACGCACCTCACGCAAGAATTCTCGCAATCAGCGAGCCCTCGGACACAATCGGATATTCACGCAGTGTAAAAACGATTCCGTCGGTGGGGGCGGAAATGCGTTCGTTTATTTCTCCTGTCAGCGGATTGAGAATATCGCCGATATGGTCGTCCTGCTTCACATTTTTCCAGTGCTCTACGCAGGGGGCAAATACGCCTGATTTTCCGGCGTTGATAAAGGATACCTCTCCGTCCTCGGAAATAATCGGCTCCTTCGGGTCAATTACCTCTCCGTTCCAAATGCCAAGCTCCTTCATAAGAGCGAAAATGCCGTCAGTCAGCTGGTCGCCGAATTTCTTAGTGATTCTCATACCCACGCCCATTTCCACAACAAGCGTAGGTGTGCCGGTAGTGTTCAGTGAATAGGCAAGCGTGGATTCAAGCACGGTTGCCGACGAATGAACCCAGATATAGTCCGTGTTCAAAAGCTTCGCAAGCGGCACAAGCGTGTCGCGCGAAAGCTCGTTGATTCTGACCTGAGGAATTTCCTCAAGAAAGATGTTGCTGGCGTGAATATCAATGACCGCCGCGCTTTTGCTTAAATCATCTATGATATTTGAGGCGATGTATTCCGGCATGGAGCCGTTTTCCGAGCCGGGGAATATGCGGTTCATATCCAAATCAAAGCCGGGAATACCCCTTGTGATGGAATCAATGCCCAATGGGTTTATCGCGGGATAGACGTCCACAATACCCGTAAGGCAACCGATGTTTTCCTTGATTCTTCTCTGAAGCTCATAGCATACATACTGTCCCTCAAGCTCGTCGCCGTGCGTTCCCGTTACAATGCTGATCCGCTTTTCTCCGCCTTTTAAACCGTTTTCGGGAATCAGGCGGTTTTTTTGTACCATTAATTTTTCGTCAATCGGCAAGCCGACCGACGCTACTGTTTCAATCATAATTTCAGTTCCTTTCCTCTACTTTGACGTTTTCCGTCTGTTTCTGTGTAACGCAGCCGTAAAAGCTGCCCCGGATTACAGAGCAATCTCCCGAATCTCTTCCGCAGGAAACCCTGATATAGTCATCGTTTACCAGCTTATGGTTTGTCGGGTCAAAGCCGTACCAATATCCGTTGCAAAGCGCTTCTGCCCATGCGTGTGAGGAGCCTTCTCCCTGCATCATTCCGACGACATACCTCGCGGGAATCCCCTCCATTCTCAGCAGAGAGAGCATGATATGCGCGTAATCCTGACAAACACCGCGCCCGAGGGCAAGCGCGTTTTCGGCGGTTTCGTGTACCTTGGTCGCCCCGGCGTCATAGATGAAGGTGTAATGGAGCGTATGCATGATACGCAGCGCCTTTTCATAATCGCCCGAACAGGTTTCAAGCTCAAGATTTTTGTGATACTCTCTGATTTTTTCGCCCGGAGCTGTCAGCGATGTATGTACCTTCAGCAGCGAATATGCCGCCGGAAACGCGGAGTATTCCTCAAAAATGTCAAGCCCTGTTTGCGCCGTTCCGCTGACCGTTACTTCAAAATTGTCATGTGTTTCCTCAATCAGACCGTAAAGCTTTCTATTGCCGAAATTATCCTCAGCGACGCTGTATTTTACTTCGTTTGAAACATAAATATCCAATCCGCTGATTTTCTGTCTGTTTGTGTCTTTGGGCAAAAACTTTACCGAAAAGGCGTGGTGCGTAACCGGCGCGCTGAACGCGGAGCTCAGATGATAGGTAAATGTTAGCTGTTTGATAATACCACCCTTTTCATTCGGTAATGAGGTTTCTCAGCAGATTTTTTAGATTTTTATGATTTAGCGGAGGCTCGACAGTCATACTGTCTGCTGTATTGATAACGCCTTCGTCATATCTGAGCTTGGATTTCGCCAAAAACTGCTTCATTCTGCGATATTCTCTGATAATATCACTGTCGGGCAAATCAAGACTCAGGTATAAGTCCAACCGCTCCAGTCCCTTTCCGAGCTTGATAATATTCCGTATTTGTTCGTTATCTATCATATCATTGACGCAGCCCCAGAACGCGAGAATATGGTCAATTGCGAGAACGAGATCCGCTATGGTGGTGATATTCCGGTTTGCGTTGTGAATGTCGTCAATCGCGAGCTGGATATACGCCATTGTCTCGGTTCCGATATAATCTCTCATAACGATGGCGTTATCATACGCTCTGTTCAGGTTTGAGATAATGGAATCGGAATTGTTTTCGTCAAAGGGATATTGAAGCAGAAAGCTTTCCTTTGTTTCATACACGTTCTCAATGCCGATTTTCCGACAGAATTCATCATAATGCCCGGGATTGCTGTCAATCATTTGATCGGCACTCTGAAAAAAATACCGTAAGGTCGTATATACGCGTTCCGTGTATCTGCCCAACCAAAACAGATGGTCAGTTTTGTCTACCGTGATAATACCCATGTGTCTTTAAAACCTCCGCCCTGAGATGAATTTACAATAAATGAATCGGGATTTCTTGAAAAGCGGGTTAGACCGCTTGCCCAAACTTTTGTTTCGCTTCCCGAAAGCACAAACGCGCGCAAATCCGCTTTTCTCGGAACACGCTTGCCATCGGTATCCAAAATATCGAGGTCATAAAAATCAATGACCTCCTGAGCAATAAAGCGCCTCGGTTCACTTTTCAACAATGAGATAAACTCCGCCTTTTTTTCCTTTGTCAATGAATTTCCGAACACAACGCCGTATCCTCCCGCCTCGGCTACGTCCTTAATAACAAGGCTGTCAAAATTGTCAAGAACATATCGCATATCGTTATCGTAATACGGAAGGTACGTCGGCGCGTTCATCAATACTGCTTCCTCTCCAAGATAGTACTTTATCATTTTCGGTACAAAGTAATAGATGCCCTTGTCATCCGCGACGCCGTTACCGGGCGCGTTGAGCAAGGCGACGTTGCCCTTTTTGTACGCTTCGAAAATATGAGGAATTCCGATAACGCTTTCCTCATAGAAGGTCATCGGGTCAAGATATTCGTCGGATATACGTCTGTAAACCGCACCGACTCTCTGTTTTTTTTCGTTATAATCAATGTAGTAAAGATTATCGTTTTCACAGACAATCTCCTTGCCAGTTGTAAGAACGGCGCCTGTTTTTTCAGCGAGATAAGAATGCTCAAAAAACGCCGCGTTATATCTTCCGGGCGACAGAATCACGTTGATTCCGCCCGTGTTTACATAGTCCATCACCTCTTTGAGCATATCGGCATAGTTGCGGTTATCGACTACGCCTGTCTCAGAGAACGCGTCCGGAGCACTTCTTCGCTGCAGTTCTCGCGCTATCATAGGGTATGACGCGCCCGAGGGCACGCGTAGATTGTCCTCAAGAATATACCAGTTGTTATCCTTTGACTGAACCAAATCGATACCCGAAATATGGCTGTAAATATTTTTCGGAGGCGTTACGCCATCGCAGGGAGGCAAAAAGCCCTTTGCCGAGTAAATAAACTCCTCGGGAATAACACCGTCCCTGACAAGCCGTTTTTCTCCGTAAATATCGGACAAAAAGCAATTCAGCGCGTTAACACGCTGCTTCAAGCCTTTTTCCAAAAATTTATATTCGCCGTTTTTGATGATTCTCGGAATCGGGTCAAAAGGAAAAAGCTGCTCCTTGAATTCTCCGTTTTTATATATTCCGAACTTTACGCCGTACCTTGCAAGCAAACGGTTAATTGTTTCCGCGTTTTTGATGAGTTCATTCATAGCCATTCCTCCATATATAGAAAAAGCGCCTTTCACTTCCGTGAAAAACGCCTTTGTTTATGTGAGTATTCTATCATTATTTCCCAATATTGTCAATATGTTTCTGCAAGTCTCAATTAATAATATTTCATTTTTATGCAAATTGGATTTAAAATACTTAAATTTCTCAAAAGAATATGAATAATTAGATTGTGTATCCTTCATAACCGAAGATAACCATAATGCTCTTATGAATCTCGGCAACACGTTTTGCCGGGGGGTTCCCTTTGGCTGTCAGACTGATGGTTGAAGCGATGAGCAGCGAGAAAACCTGACGCGCCCTGTTTCGCCCCGTGTTGCGCGAAAAAATCTGTGGGAGTTGTACCCGACAACGCCCAGCAAACCCCACACAGCCGATTTGTGGCGGCGTGTGGGCGCAAAAAAGCACAAGCTCAGAATCAAACCGGTTTCTGAACTTGTGCCTTTTTGACGTTCAAAAACTGAGACGCTGTAGTCAAAGAATACGGAATTTATTTGTCCTTCCTTTTTCTGTTGGGGAAACAGTCTTCGAGCCAGTCGATGTACTCCTCGGGAGTTATATTTCCGGCAGAGCATTCATCACGCTTGACAAGAGCCTCGTACTTCCATTTTTTGAAATCGTTTTTCTTGATCTGGTTAACTTTCACACGGGCGGAGTAACGTCGATAATATTTTCGATAGATTGGAATCGCTTTGTTCTCCGCCATTTTCATTTTATAGTTTTCCTCGGCGGCGAGGTCGCGGCAGGAACGCAATTCGCCTAAATGGGTCCGGTTGCAGTATCGCGCGTCATAGTTGCCTTTGTATGTAAACCACTGCCCGCAGCGTTCGCAGCACTTTAAATTGACTTTGTATTCGATCAGCTTGCAAAGCTCAAGCTCCAAGAATTCATGTAGGCTCTCGCACCGATAACGGAGAACCGGATTATGATTGAAGTTGTGAAAATATATTAGTGTGGTTGTATCTATACCATGTTCTTGCGCAAAATCAGCAAACGCTGAAAAATCATAATCCGTCTGAGCCTTTTGGTCTCCCATTATCAACCGCTGCTCTTCGTTGAATTCTACGAAGGGCGGCATGTTATTTATCTTCCGGTAAAGATAATACCGCGCGGAAGGAGTCATATCGCCCAGCACCTCAGAATAATACTTCGATTCAAAACAGAACTCCAGAATATCCCGGTATTCCTTTTGCAGCATTATCAGATATTTATAGTTGTCAAGCATAGCCGCCGCCAAATCCGCATCCTGCGTAATAGCCGGCGGAAACAACGCGGAAGCGGTCGACCCAAACGCCAAGTGATTGATCAGCCATTTATAGTTGCGGTAGATTTGATAACGATTAATCATATCCTGCATTTCATTGTCAGCATTTGGTAAATCAATATCTTCATACATTCGAAGGCTTACTTTGACCTCCTTGTACAGCGAATCGAAATCTGCGTAAACAAATTCAAACAATGCTTCACCCAACGGCAGAGTAACCTTGCAGCCGCTGAGAGGATTGTTTTTTTGCTGAGGTTCAATGTCGGGGTTGTGCTCATAAAACATTTTTTCAAATTCATCGATCTCGATTGAGTCAACCGGAAACCGAATGTTGTCAAGCCACTCCGAGTTATCATCATCGCTGTGAGCTTGTATGGAACGTGCCCGATCTTTTGAATTTATGCAGAGCGTGACAAATTCATCGTCATTAGATTTCATAAGCTCGGTTGAGTTGTTGTCGCTATGGTATGTAACATAAACCATACCGTCATTAAACGCAACATTCTCTGTTCCTGTTCGTTCCAGTAAATACTCTTCATATTCAGATAACTGATAATTTTTTAAATCCATTTTGATACCTCGTTTTGTACAATCCAAATTTTGCAATAAATCGGCAATCTAACTGAGTCTAATTTATATTGTATAAAACTATTGAAACTTTGTCAAGACTCGCTATAATAAAAATTGTAAGAACGTTCTGAACTTTATAAAAACGAGGTGAAGTCATATATCTGACTACGACGTTTATGATTTAGACATCAGAAAAACATTCAACTCCATTGACGGAGACACGCTTCTTGATATGGACTTGCCTGCGACAAAATTTGTGATTAAAGAGTTGTTGCCGCAAGGACTTGCTATTATCGGCGGCGCACCGAAAGTCGGCAAGTCTTGGCTGATGCTTGACTGGTGCGTTCGTATTGCGAAGGGCGAAACAATATGGAACTTTCCTACTACGAAAGGAACAACGCTCTATGTCAGTCTTGAAGATACCGCAAGCAGGTTGCAGGAGAGACTGCTGTCCGTTACCGACGAGGCTCCCAATGTTTTCTTTACAACATTCAGCTTCAAAATCGGTGAAGGGCTTGAAGAACAAATAAAAAGTTTTGTTGCTGACCATCCGGGTACGGCTTTGATTGTCATTGATACGTTCCAGATGATTCGTAACACAGGGAGCGAGGTCAGTTACGCAAGCGACTATAACGAGATTGAAATTCTCAAAAAGCTCACGGAAGAATTGAAAATCACCATTCTTCTTGTTCATCATCTTCGCAAGCAGGGTGACAGCGACCCGTTCAATATGCTGTCGGGTACAAACGGACTTGCCGGTGGTGTGGACACAATGTTCGTTCTCGACAAGAGCAAGCGCTGTTCCGCAAACGCTACGCTGTACTGCTCAGGGCGCGACATTGAGGACAGGGAGATTGAACTTTGCTTTGACAAGGACAACTGTGTCTGGAATTTCGTTTCCGACAGCTCGGATAATCCCGAAATGCTGCTGCCGGATGATATCTGTCTGCTGATTGAGTTCATGAAAAAGAAGCTTTCTTTTGAAGGCTCGAATACAGATTTTACAAACGAATTTATTTCCTTCTGCGGTAAGGAATTCAGCGCCAAATCCTTGAAGCGCAGGATGAACAGATACCGCAGAGAGCTTGAAGAAAACGGAGTCGAGTTTAATTCTAACCGCAGTAACGGAAAGAGGATTTTAAGTATCAACTATACAGCCAAGAGTGACGATAGTGACGTTAAGGACGATAAAAATACCGTTCCCGAAAATGTCGTCAATATCGTCCCTGTCGTCCCTGAGCGCCCCTGTTAGCCCGAATTTGCCCGTGTGTCTGCTTTTCAGCCGTTCTTCGGGAATGTAGCCGCCCATGAAACAAGGGCGGATTTGGCGAGGTGTGCCCGAAGTAAAACAAGATGATAACGATAGCTTGTTTACACCGGCGTTAATCGCAGGAAAAGTAAATAGCCGTAACAAACGAGGGCTTGGGTTACGCAGGTCACAGACTTCGGTCTGTGGCAAGCATCGCATTCGACTGGACGCTCAGCGCCCTGTCGATGCAGCTTGGCGGGACACCCGCACCCGTTTGTTACGGCGGAAAGGATAATATGAAGGATAGAAAACTAAGCATCAGAATCAGTGAAGAAGATTTGCGAACGCTTCATCACAAGGCAGATAAAGCCAATTTGTCAATGACTGATTATGTCACCAAATGCAGCTTGGGTAAACAGATATTTATTATCAACGGCTTAGACAAAGTTATCCGTCAGCAGAAAGCCATCGGCAGGAATCTCAATCAGCTTACAACTCTTTGTAATATGGGCAAGGTATCTTTCGTGGACCTTCAACCGCTCACAGACGAGTACGTCAAGCTCAATCAAACGCTGACCGAACTGCTAGACAGAAAGAGGTGGTCGGCATAGCAGTCATCAATTTTATCTCACGTCAGAAAACACAAACACGGCAAGGGCTGAAAGCTCTACTTGATTATTGTTCCCGCAATGCTAAGACTACCTACAATGGTATACGGCTGGTAACTGGAATCAACTGTGTTGCTCAGTCAGCCTACAATGAAATGATGAATACAAAGCTACGATACAAGAAAGCTGACGGACGGATGTATTATCATCTGCTCCAATCCTTTCACCCGGACGAGCAGCTCACGCCCGAAATCGCTCACGAGATAGCGTTGAGGTTCGTGGAAGAAAACTTCCCCGGCTACGAGGTGCTGGTCGCAACTCACGTCGACCGTAATCATATTCATTCGCATATGGTCATCAATTCCGTGAACACCGAGAACGGTTACAAATATCACTCCGATAACAAAGAAATCCAAAGGCTCCGAGATTCTTCGGATAAGCTGTGTTTGGAATACGGATTGTCTGTAATCGAATCCGCTCCGTCCAAAACAAAAGGTATGTCCTCAAGAGAGTACAGGTCAGCCGATAAAGGACGGAGCTGGAAATTAGATTTGGCTATGGCGATTGATGAAGCGATGTGCTACGCTGTCAGCCGAGAGCATTTTATTCAGCTGATGGAACTGGAAGGCTACCAAGTGAAATGGAGCGATACCCGAAAATATATCACCTACACCTGCCCAAACGGAATGAAGTGCAGGGACAACAAGTTACACGAAGAAAAATATTTGAAGGAGGCTATGACAAATGAGTTCAGAATCAGAAAGGAAATCACCGGGCGAATTGAAAGCTCAGGCGAAAATGAATTTAGCGCAGGCGGCACAGACCGAGACCTACGTTTCAATTGCGGAGAAGAATTGGCGCGCGCTGATTCAATCTCAGCAGACGCAGATAGATATGCTCAGCACGATGATGAATACAATGGAGACACTGGCGACGTGGAGAGACCTCTCGGATATGCAGCAGGAGCAGTTGGACAAGCTGACTTCTCACACAGAGGAAACACAGCAAACGCTGAAAGAGTTTCAGGATACGCTTCAACAGCAAGCGCAGCAGATTCAGACGGCGGTCTCGACCTCGATGGAGAGCTTCCAATCACAGGTTGGGAATACGAGCGAGGAATTCTCGAAGAAGCTCTACTCGGCGGAGGAACAAACCAAAAGCAGCCTGAAGAAGATTATAGTAGCTTCTCTTATCCCGACGATTCTCTTGATCATCTGGGAACTGATTCGGCATATCTGGCTGCTGACGTGATGAATATTATCGACAACGACACTCACACCGAAGATTGCACCACAAACAAAAAAACGCACCATGAGCATAAAAATACTCTGGGCGGTATGTAGAGGATTTTTGAATGGATGAAATCAGAATTATAACTCAACCGGACTATCAGCCTTCTGTGGCGGTGGCTATTAATCGAAGAACTAACTTCAAGATAGAAAACAGTCAGCTGATCACTCAACACCTATACACTATCGGCAAAAAGGATTATGTTGTAAATTCCATTTTTGATTTGGGCAGTAAGCACACTGTTATTGACGGCGTAAAACGGCTCATAGATAATGATTTTGACAGCGCAGCCTAAATAGGTCTGGACATTTCAGCCGGTTGGGAGTATTGTAGAGTTGCGAAAACTCGCAGACTCCCAATCGGTTTGACAACAGAAAGGAGAAAATTTATTATGTCAAACCAAGATAAAATAACCGCGCTGTACTGCCGCTTATCAAAGGACGACCTCAATGTTGGTGACAGCGACAGCATTGTGCACCAAAGAGCAATCCTCGAAAAGTACGCTGAGGATAATTGCTTCCCAAATATCCGCGTGTTTGTTGATGACGGCTACTCGGGCGTTAGCTTTGACCGCCCCGGCTTTCAGGAGATGTATAAGCTGATTGAAGCCGGCAAGGTCGGAATCGTTATCACGAAAGACTTATCCCGACTCGGCAGGAACTATATCGAGGTCGGAAACTATACTGAGTTCATCTTTCCGAGATACAGCGTAAGGTATATTGCCATCAACGATAACTATGACTCGCTGTTCAGCGACAATAACGAGCTTGCGCCGTTCAAAAATCTGTTCAACGAGTGGTACGCCCGCGACACGAGCAAGAAAATCCGCTCTGTATTCAAGGCGAAAGCCGAGCGTGGTGAACGTCTGGGTACTACAATCCCGTATGGTTACCGCCGCGACCCCAACAGCGGAAAAGAATGTCATCTCCTCATTAACGAAGAAACCGCGCCTGTGGTAAAAATGATATTCGCAATGTGTGCCGAGGGAATCGGACCGTGTAATATTGCGAAAGTACTGCAAGAAAATAAGATTCTAAAGCCCACATTCTATCGCTTCCAAAAGGAAGGTAAGTATGGCACGAGAACGGATACAGAAAACCCGTACTCATGGACATCACGCACGATTGCTGATATGCTTGATAACGAAATTTATCTCGGGCACACAATCAACTGCCGTACAAGGATCGCTTCGTTCAAGGACAAACGCACAATCAAGGTTCCGAAGGAAGAACAGCTCCGCTTCGAGAATACCCATGAACCGATTATCGACCAAGAAACATGGGATATTGTCCGCAAGGTGCGCGAAGGCAGAATACGCCAAACCCGTATGGGTGAAATCAATAAATACAGCGGACTTATCTATTGTGCCGACTGCGGCAAAAAGCATTATTTCGTCCGGGGTAAAACAGTGAAGCGTGAGAATTATAATTTTATCTGCGGAAACTACCGCAAGCATTTAGGCGAGGAGAAGTGCACTCCCCACTCAATCCGAGAGGTGGTTCTTGATGAAATCGTACTCGAAGAAATCAACAAGGCGCTCTACTACGCGAGGAACAACACAAAGGAGTTTACCGATTATATCAGTAAAAAGACTTCCTCGCAGTATAGGAAAGAACTGAATTCAAAAACTGCTGAACTGTCGAAAGCGGAAAAGCGAATCGTTGAGTTAAAATCTCTGTTCAAGCGCTTGTATGAGGATAACGTTCTCGGACGTATCAGCGATGAGCAGTACAGAATGCTGTCAGTTGACTACAACGATGAGCAGAAGGAGCTTGAAGCATCAATTCCCGAGCTTCAAAAAGAAATCGGTACACTCAAAAACGAGTGTACCAATGTACAGAAGTTCCTTGACATTGTCAGGAAATATGTATGTGTGCAGGAGCTGACGCCCGAGGTACTGAGAACCTTCATCAGCAAAATCGTCGTTCACGAGCGTGAGAAAAAACACAGCCAAACCTCTCCGCAGCAAATCGATATCTACTTCCGCTACATCGGAACATTCGCTCTGCCGAGCGAAATCAACCAAGCAGAAGAAAAAACGCATGACGAAAGGCGGACAGCCTGAGCTGTCCGCCTACACATAGGGCACCGCCTTAAACTGAAAACATCCTTTTCGGAATCAGCCTAATGGGTATCCGTTTTATTTGGCGCGCCGGAAGAGACTCGAACTCCCGACCTTCTGATTCGTAGTCAGACACTCTATCCAGCTGAGCTACCGGCGCAAATGCGATTTTTTCATAAGTAGTTATGTCTTTTTCTTTTTCTTTTCTATCTTGATGATGCCGTTATTGTCGTCAACGAGGAAGGCAAAATAATCGGTTTACCGTTCAATCGAGCCTTGCGCGACGAAAAAAGTAAAATCCTCGATCTGCTATTCGGCACGTTCTTTATATGCGGATTGGGTGAAGAAAACGTCACGGACATTCCAAAACAGGCTATCCCGTTTTTTCTTAATTTAACCAATCATGGATGGTTTGATAATCCTCCGGTTTG
>Ga0310695_10010275_pt1 | contig 13747 bp, 12 predicted proteins | sample RumenRJG_04DNA_FD_203882 | JGI IMG/M metagenome (GOLD analysis project Ga0310695, IMG submission 203882) | Bovine rumen microbial communities from Lethbridge, Alberta, Canada - RJG_04 (v2) (version 2) | ecosystem: Host-associated > Mammals > Digestive system > Stomach > Rumen | place: Canada...
CAGGGAACTGCTTCTCTTTTTAGGAGAAGTTTTTTAATAAACAATATGCCGATTCCGAATAATATTATCTATCATGATTGGTGGTTTGCAATAAATTCGGCTTTAAGTAATTCAATTATTTATGATAGAAATGTAATATTGTTATATAGACAGCACAATAATAATGTAACAGAAAATCGAAAGTTTAATGCTGCTAGAAAGATATTGGTATGTTTATTTAATAAGAAACATAAGAGCTTAGTAAAATCTCATTTGTTATCTCAGAAAAATATGTTGTTTAATATTAAGACTAAGACAAATAATATCTATGTTGACGAAGCATATAACTATTATACAAACCTATTAAGAAAAAATAGATTAAAGAATATTGGGGTATTTTTTCGTAATTACAATTATATGTATTGTACAAATAAAAGAGGAATACTATTTATTATGAGATTATTTCAAATGCTTTTTATTGGATAGGTGAAATGAAAAAAATTCTAATAATTGCTATAAATTATAATTCGTATGATAAATTGGATTCTTATCTCGAGTCTATTGTTAATTCAATTAAACAATGTTCAATTGAATCTATGTGTAATGTGCAAATAGTAGATAATTCTACCCCTCATAAGAATTTTGATTATTACAAATATTCGATTAATAATAAATTGAGTATAAATTTTGAACAAAGTGAAAATTTAGGTTATTTTGGATCGGCATTAAAACAATACAATCAATTTTCTCATTTTGTATATGATTATGTTTGTATATCAAATGTTGATTTGGTTGTTAAGCACGATTTTTTCGATAAACTTTGTTCCTTGACAATAGAAGATAATGTGGCTTGGATTGCTCCTTCAATTTATTCTAACTATGAAGATAGAGACAAAAATCCACAGAGAATATTTCGTTGCAGTAAAAATAAATTGAAATTATTGTATTTATTATATACTTTCCCAATGATGGAAGTTTTCTACTCAAAGTTTTTGTATCCTAAATTGAATAAGAATAAAAATACTGAAAATGTTTATAAACAAATATATTGTGGACATGGTTCCTTTATTATTTTAACAAAAGAATTTATAAAAAAAAATCCTGAAATGCATTTTCCATGTTTTTTATTTGGTGAAGAATTATTCTTAGGGGAAATCATACGGAATGAGGGGCTAAAAGTTATATATGAGTCATCATTAAAAATATTCGATGATGAACATGTTTCGACAAGTAAGTTGCCTTCAAGAAATTATTATAAATATAATAGAACATCAATCTCTTGGATTTTGCGTACTTTCTATAAATAAGAATATTAAAAAAATACTATGATTCTTGCCTTGATAATGTGCAAGTAATAGTTTATACACATGATTTACTCAAAGGGGGTAAAATATGTTTTCAGAAGGTTTAGTTTCAATTGTTACACCAAACTACAATTGCGTACGATTCATTGCCCAAACAATTGAATCGGTTCTAGCTCAGACTTATACAAATTGGGAAATGCTTATTGTCGATGACTGTTCAAAAGACGGAAGTTACGAAATCGCACTTGAGTATTCAGCCAAGAATACTCGTATAAAAGTATTGCGTAATGAAAAAAATAGCGGTGCTGCAATTTCTAGAAATAAAGCTATCGAACTAGCTCAGGGAGAATTTATTGCATTTCTTGATTCAGATGATTTATGGATGCCAGAAAAACTTGAAAAACAAATTTCGTTTATGCGGGATAACAACTGTGATTTTTCCTTCTGCGAATATGAACATATTGATGAAGAGAATAAATCTCTTCTAAAAGTTGCAAAGGTAATAAAAAAATTAACATACTCAAAGATGATGTTTCATTGTTTTCCTGGCTGTCTTACAGTTATGTATAATCAAGATGTTGTAGGAAAAGAATATGCAAAGGATATAAAAAAGAATAATGATAATGCTCTTTTTTATCCTGTTTTAAAAAAATGCAAAAATGCAATGGGATTAAATGAATGTTTAGCACTATATCGTATAAGAAAAGGAAGTATATCTCGAAATAAATTTAAAATGATAAAGCCATATATTACTGTTCTTCATGATTTTGAGGGGCATAATATTCTGGTTTCATATTTCTGCGTGCTTACTCATTTTATAATAAAAATTCTATTTAAGTATAAATCGATTAAAATAACAAATTCACTCTGTAATATATACAAGTTTAAATAAGCTAATAAATCATTTCTTACATAAATATTTTTCTCATTTGGAGGCCACATATGTGGAAGGTACAGCTTTTTAAATTAAATTTCGACGGACAAGAACAGGAAGCAGTTAAAGAAGTTCTTGATTCTGCCTGGATAACAATGGGACAGAAGACTTTGGACTTTGAATCTGCTTTTACTTCATATCTCGGAGAGGGCGTAAAAGGACTTGCAGTTTCAAATGGTACGGCTGCTTTGCACATGGCAGTTCTGGCACTTGGAATTGGCGCTGGTGATGAAGTTATAACTCCATCACTTACATTTATTGCCGACCAGAATGTTGTAACGATGGCTGGAGCAAAAAATGTTCTTGCAGACATTACTTCTAACGATGATTGGAGCATGGATCCTGTTGATATTGAAGCGAAAATCACTCCTAAAACAAAGGCTGTGCTTATCGTTCATTATGCAGGTTTCGCTTGTGACATGGATGCAATCTGTGAGATTTGCAAAAAACATAATCTGTATCTGATTGAAGACTGTGCTCATACTCCGGGTGCGGATTATAAAGGTCGTGCACTTGGTACATTTGGAGATGTTTCGTGCTTTAGTTTCTTCACAAACAAAAACTTGTCTGTAGGTGAGGGCGGAATGGTTGTCACAAAATCTGATGAGATTTTGGAAAGACTCCGTGGCTTGCGTTCTCACGGTATGACTGTTCCTTCATTTGACCGCTTCAAAGGGCGTGCAATTACTTATGATGTTGCAATGCCTGGTCTTAATTATCGTATTGATGAGATGCGTGCTGCTCTTGGTCTTGTTCAGCTTAAGAAACTTGATGGTGCAAATGATGCTCGAACAAAACTTGTCACTCACTATTATGAGCGTCTTGATGGTATAAATGCAATTAAGATTCCTTTCCGCCATTTTACACGTGGCAAGCCAAACTTCCATATTATGCCAATCATGCTTGAGGACGGAATTGACCGTATCGCTGTGATTGAATCTATGAAAGCTGACGAGATTCAGACAAGTATTCACTATCCTGTTATTCAGAATTTCACTGGCTACAAAGGTGTTGTAAATGAAACTCCAAAAGCTAAGTATGCAAGTGAACATGAATTGACACTCCCGTTGTATCCGACAATGACAATCGAACAGGTTGATTTGGTTTGCGATGCTCTCATTAAGGCATTGAAGGCACAGGGAAAATAAATGACTAGATTTTTTGATATTCTTTTATCTGGAATTGCAATCATCATTCTTCTGCCGTTTATGATTCCAATCATGATTGGTCTTAAACTTACAGGTGAGCATGATATTTTTTATAAGCAGGACCGCATTGGTAAAGGCGGGAAGCTTTTCGGAGTTTTGAAATTTGCGACTATGCTTCGAAACAGTCCGAACATGGCCGGAGGTGTACTCACCCAAAAAAATGACCCGCGTATTTTGCCTATGGGTAAATTTTTGCGTAAGACAAAAATCAATGAACTTCCTCAGCTGGTTAACATTTTTATCGGTCAGATGAGTGTGATCGGTCCTCGTCCACAGGCGAAGCGTCATTATGATTTGTATTCTGCTGAAGTAAAATCTGCAATTGATACAGTTGCTCCCGGACTCAGTGGACTTGGCTCTGTTGCATTCCGTGACGAAGAAGATATGCTTAATGCCGTAACAGACAGAGACAATTTCCATGACACTATTATCGCTCCATACAAAGGTGCTTTGGAAGCTTGGTTTGTTCAGCATAGGTCTGTAGCCGTTTACTTCAAGTTAATCTGGCTTACAGTGCTTGCTGTATTAAAACCTTCTTCAAAGGCCTGGCGAAAAGCATTCAAAGACTTACCACCTGTTCCAGCAGAATTGGAACAATATATTTAATCTTTCCATAAATATGCTCCCCATTATTGTGGGGAGTTTCTTTTTTATTTTCATATCATATCTAACAAGGAACAAATCTCTATGCAAGACAACATTCTTCCTCTTATCGGGCGTACTGCGCCCCTATTTGAAAAAGATATTGCCGTTAACGAGTTATATCTTTCTGAAACTATCCGCAATTCCCGCTTTCTCGTAATTGGAGGAGCAGGTACAATCGGTTCAGCAATCTGCCGTGAGCTTTTTGCACGTAATCCTAAAGTGCTTCATGTTGTGGACATCAGCGAAAACAACATGGTTGAGCTGGTACGCGATATCCGTTCTTCTGTAGGTTACGGCGACGGTGAATTTGCGACCTTTGCTCTGGACTGTGGCAGCGAGATTTTCCGAGCCTTCATCAACGAGCAGAAGAAGCGCATTGGCGGTTATGACTATGTATTCAATACATCTGCCTTGAAACACGTCCGCTCAGAAAAAGACCCGTACACACTCATGCGCATGATTGATACAAATATCTTCAACACCGATTCTACAATGCTTATGGCAAAGGAATGCAGTGCAAAGAAGTATTTCTGTGTATCAACCGATAAGGCTGCAAACCCTGTAAACATGATGGGAGCCAGCAAGCGCATTATGGAGTTCTTCCTCAACCGCCGCTCTGTTGAAATGCCTGTTTCTACTGCACGATTTGCAAATGTTGCCTTCAGTGACGGTTCGCTTCTTTACGGTTTCAACCGTCGCCTGGACAAAAATCAACCTTTGTCAGCTCCAAACGATGTCCGCCGTTATTTTGTAACTCCAAAAGAGGCCGGCCAGCTTTGTGTTATGAGTTGTCTTCTTGGCGAGAATCGCGATGTCTTCTTTCCGAAACTTGATCACGATTTGAATCTTGTTACATTCAGCAGTATTGCAGAAAAATATCTTCGTAACCTCGGCTATGAGCCTGTTCAGTGTGCTACCGAAGACGAAGCCCGCAGCCGAGTAAATGAGCTTAAGGCAAAACATCAGTACCCTGTATACTTCTTCAAGAGTGATACAACCGGCGAAAAAGACTTTGAGGAGTTCTATACAGATAAAGAAACTCTTGTAATGGATAAGTTTGAGTCACTTGGAATTATCAAGAATCCTGTTGATTTTGATGAAGAAAAACTTGAACACTTCTGCAAAACAATTTCAGCCTGCAAACAGAAAGGCGAGTGGAGCCGTGGTGAACTTATCGACTTGTTCAACTATATGATTCCAAACTTTAACCATAAAGAAACTGGAAAATTCCTTGATGGAAGGATGTAATGAATGAGAAAACTTCATAATATCCTTATTACTGGTGGAGCCGGATTTATCGGTTCAAATTTCATTCACTATCTTTTTGGCATGTCTTCTGCAGAAGGCAACCTTTTTAATGACGCAAACTTTGACGGTACAGTTGTAAACGTAGACTGTCTTACTTATGCCGGAAACCTTGAATCTTTGAAAGACATTGAGGAGAAGTTCGGTGGAAAACGCTACTTCTTTGAAAAAGTTGATATCTGTGACCGCGAAAATATTGAACGTATTTTCAAGCAGTACGATATTGATACAGTAATTCACTTTGCGGCAGAAAGCCACGTAGACCGCTCAATCCTTGGTCCAGAAGCTTTCATGAAAACAAACGTAATGGGAACTTTCACATTGCTTGATGTTGCCCGCAATTACTGGAAGAAAGAAGACGGAAGCCTCCGTGATGACGTTCTTTTCCATCATATTTCTACAGACGAAGTTTACGGTTCCCTTGGCGAGACAGGTTACTTCCGTGAGGACACTCCTTATGATCCTCGCTCTCCGTATTCTTCTTCAAAGGCTTCTTCTGACCACATTGTAATGGCTTACTTCCACACATACGGACTTCCAATCACTCTTTCTAACTGTACAAACAACTATGGTCCATACCAGTTCCCTGAGAAGCTTCTTCCTCTTATGATTTCTAACATCCGCGACGGAAAGAACCTTCCTGTTTACGGTAAGGGCGACAATATCCGCGACTGGATTTATGTAGAAGACCACAACCGCGCTGTATGGCTTATTGTAAACAAGGGCGTTACAGGTGAAAAATACAACATCGGCGGCGAAAACGAATGGCAGAACATCAAGCTTCTGCACAAAGTAATTGAACTCACAGCTACTCAGACTGGAAAATCAGTTGAAGATGTAGAAAAGACAATCACTTACGTAAAGGACCGTCCTGGTCACGACAAGCGTTACGCAATCAACTGTACAAAAATTAAGACAAAGCTCGGCTGGGAACGCAAGATGACTTTCGAAGAAGGCTTGCAGGAAACAGTTAAGTGGTATCTTAAGAACTCAGACTGGATCAACCACATCTTAAGCGGTGACTACAAGAACTGGATTTCTAAGAACTATACAGAGCAGGGCCGCTAAGGAGCGAACGTATGAAAGGAATTATTCTTGCCGGTGGATCAGGTACCCGCCTTTATCCAATAACAAAAGCAGTTTCAAAACAGATTCTGCCGCTTTATGACAAACCAATGATTTACTATCCGCTTTCATGCCTTGTGCTGTCTGGCATCCGCGAAGTATTGATTATTTCAACACCACGTGACATTTCCTGCTTTAAGGAACTTTTTGGCGACGGTGCATGGCTTGGAATGAAGTTTGAATACGCCGTTCAGGATAAGCCTCGCGGACTTGCTGATGCCTTTATTATTGGTAAAGAGTTCATCGGTAACGACAGCGTTGCCCTCGTTCTCGGCGACAACATTTTCTACGGTCAGAGCTTTACTTCAACATTGCGTCGTGCCCGCGAAAAGGTTGAGAGCGGAAAGGGCAGTGTAATTTTCGGATACTTTGTAAAAGACCCTACAGCATACGGTGTAGTAGAGTTTGACAAAGACGGCAAGGTTCTTGGAATCGAAGAAAAACCTGCTAATCCAAAATCAAATTACGCTGTTCCTGGTCTTTACTTCTACAGCAATGCAGTAGTTGATATTGCAGCAAACGTAAAGCCAAGTGCACGCGGCGAAATCGAAATCACTTCTATCAATAATGAATATCTGAACCGTGGAGAACTTTCTGTAGAACTCCTTGGTCGTGGTATGGCATGGCTTGATACAGGAACTTACGACGGACTTCTTGAAGCATCAAACTTTATTGCAACAATCCAGAAACGTCAGGGAATGTATGTAAGCTGTATCGAAGAGATTTCTTACCGCAACGGCTGGCTTACAAAAGAGCAGCTTCTTGAGCTTGCAAAAGGCTACAAGACAGAATACGGCCGCTACCTTGAATACATTGCAGAAAACTAAAATTGGACGATAAAAATGGCATTTGAATTTAACACTTGTAAACTTAATGACGGAACTGAAATAAAGGGTCTCTACGAAATCCAGCCGAAGATTTTTGGTGACGCACGAGGATATTTCCTTGAAACTTACAGCGAGAGGGACTTTTTCACAGCCGGCCTTACAATGAAGTTCGTGCAGGACAATCAGTCTAAATCATCAAAGGGAGTACTCCGCGGACTTCATTTCCAGACCCTGCATCCACAGGGAAAACTTGTTCGTGCACTCCAGGGCCGCGTTTACGATGTGGCAGTTGATCTCCGCAAGGGTAGTGCGACTTTTGGAAAATACTACGGTGTGATTCTTGATGCCGAAAAACAGAACATGTTTTATATTCCGGAAGGCTTTGCTCACGGATTCTATGTTCTTTCAGACGAGGCAATCTTCACATATAAGTGCACAGACTTCTATGATCCGAAAGGCGAGGGCGGTCTCATGTGGAACGACAGCGCAATCGGAATTGACTGGAAGGCTGTTGCTCCTGATGTAAATCCTCTTCTTTCTGAAAAGGACGGAAAGCATCCGGCTTTTGACCCTGCTAAGAATTATTTTGATTTGAACGGAAAGTGGATGGGAGCATAAGCATGATTTGGCTCATTGGTTGTAAAGGAATGCTCGGCACGGAAATCGCCCGCCAGCTTTCTGAGAATAAAATCGAATTTGTCGGAACGGATATTGATGTAGATATTACAAATCCTCTGGCTCTTGAATCTTTCGCACAGGGTAAGGAAATCTCATATATCATCAACTGTTCTGCTTACACTGCCGTTGATAAGGCTGAAAGTGACGCTGACTTTGCAAAAAAACTGAACGAAGACGGTCCCCGCAACATCGCAAATCTTGCAAAGCAGATTCAGGCAAAAATGATTCACATTTCTACTGACTATGTTTTTGACGGATCAGGTTCATCTCCGTACATAGAAGACATGCCAATTGCTCCGATTGGAGTTTATGGAAAAACAAAGGCAGCTGGCGAAGAGGCTGTAAGGCAGAGTCTGGCAGAACATTACATCATTCGAACGGCTTGGCTTTATGGCTGGGCAGGCAAGAATTTCGTTTACACAATGATTAAGGCAATGAATACCCATGATTCAGTAAAAGTAGTAAATGATCAGAAGGGGAGTCCAACTTTTGCAGGAAACCTTGCAGGTGTAATTCTTAAAATCATCAACAAGAATGATGTGCCTTACGGTACTTATCACTGCACCGATCTCGGCGAAATTACCTGGTGGGATTTTACAAATGAAATCAAAAAGCAGGGAATTGCAGCAGGTTATGTAAATAATAAAGATTGTGTCGTAAATCCATGTACAACTGATGAATATCCAACTCCGGCAAAGCGCCCGGCATATTCGGTGTTGTGTAAGGACAAGATACAGAAAGCATTGGGAATTCAGTTATCGGATTGGAAAGAGAGTTTGAAGGTGTTTTTGAAGTCGGAGTTGTTTGATAGGGGAAAAATTAAGTGATTATTGTGAGATAGGAAAGTCTACGTTTTTGGAAAATGGTAAGTAATCTATAAGAATGCTCTCCTAAAAGCGCAATATTTGCAATAATTAATTGCTAATGAATAAATAATTTTTGTAATTATAGAGGATTTTAATGAGTAAACGAGTTTATATAAGTGCGGATTATTCAGAAGAAGATGGTGATAGAGATGTTATTGAACTACTCCATAGTTGGGGTGAGGATAATCTCCACAAAGTAGACTATTGTGATACTGCGGAAGTTGTTTCTGGGAGTGTTTCTAAGGATGCGGATTGTAGAGCTTGTGATTTGAAAAAAGAATTTAATGATCAGATTAATGCATCTTCCGCTGTTATATTTGTTATTGGCGATAAAACTGCTGCTCGTACAGCTGGAAGTTCATGTAAAAGGCTAAGTAATGGTGCTGGGTGTGAATGTACCCCATATAAACAAAATGCAAACGGAAAAGTAACATGTAAGATCTGGAGCTCAATTTATACAACAAGTAGTAATGAAGATTTGGGGAAGATCAATACTTATTCTTATATAGAACATGAATTTAAACAGGCGATAAGAAAAAAAAAGACGATTATAATTGTATATAATTCTCTAATTCGACAGCCAGGGTGGTTACCAAGCTATATGAGCGATTATGCAGATGAAGCTAAACCTTTTTGGAAAAAAAATAATTATGGAGCAAAAGTTGGCGATTACCAGTTTATAAAACAGGCTCTTGGCTATGAATAAAATTAAAGACTTCTTTTTTGGAAAATGTAGTTCTTACGCATATTCAATTTTCACAGTGTTACTGGCAATTATACCAGAGAAGTGTTTTTACTATGGTTTTTTTTATGTAGATTGGGACAATTCAATAATTGTTTTCATTAATCGTATTTATTTATTTTTATTGGTTTTTGCAATTGTTACAGTAATTTATAAACTTTATCAAAAGAAAAGAAATTATGTTTTTATCAAAGAAAAAACTTTTATAATCCAGATTGAATATGGAAATATTATAAAAATCAATAAAGGTAAAAAAGTCATAAATTTTGATGAATGTTTTACGACAACTATAGGAGATAATCCTTGTGATATAAAAAGAGATTCGATTTGTGGACAGTATTTGTCTGAACATCCTGATTTGAATATTCAAAATTTAATAAAGCTAAACGGAATTAAATTAGCTAAAGGAAAATCTTTTTACAATAATCAAGGTAAATATGAATTAGGTACTTTAATACCTAATGGAAACGATTTATTAATGGCATTTGGGAAACTTGATAAGAATGGTAGAGCATTTCTTACCTATAAGGAATACATAAAATGTCTCGATAAATTATGGGAACAAATAGATATTTATCATGGAACTCAAGATGTGTATGTACCAATTTTGGGGGCTTCAATTACAAGATTTGATAGACCACTTTCACAGCAAGAATTATTAGATATAATGATTAACTCATATCGATTATATCCAAGAAAGATGAATAAGCCTGCAAAACTACATATTGTATGTAAGGCACGAGAAGATTTTTCTTTAAACAATATTTTTGGTATAGACTGAAATGTTCGTATCAAATGAAAAGAATCATTTCAGGATTTTTCCTTGTAATTGATATTTATTATATTCTAAATTAGTTTTAAATATCTTTTTGGCATTTTAATTTTTTATTTAGTTTAGTAGTAATTCAGATACTTTGTTTTGTAAATCTAGTGTTTGTGTAGTTTTCAGATGCTGAAATATCTTTGTATGAAAAGACAAGAGATTTTGTAAAGGGTAGCATTGGTATTGGCCATACCCACTGGGAAACACACGGTGAGGCAAGTGATACAAACAGTCATTCTCATACAAATATGGATGGTACAATTTCTATTGTTCATAATTGTATTATCGAAAATTATGCTGAGTTAAAAAATACGTTTGCAGGATAAGAGCATTGTTTTTAAATCTCAGACAAATACAGAAGTCATTGTTCATTTAATTGACCAAAATTATAAAGAAGAAAAAAACATCTTTAAGGCAGTGTCAAAACTCTTCATTCATTAGAAGGTTCTTATGCTCTTGGAGTACTCTGCAAGGATTATCCGGACAGAATTATCTGTGCAAGAAAAGAAAGTCCTCTTGTTGTAGGACTTGGTAACGGTGAAAATTTTATTGCTTCTGATGTGCCGGCTCTTCTGGAGCATACCCGCGATGTGTACTATCTTGATGAAAAAGAAATTGCTGTTTTGTATACAGATCATGTTGCCTTGTTTGATTTTGAAGGAAATAAGATTGTAAAGCAACCAAGTCATGTTGAATGGGATATGGATGCCGCAGAGAAGGGGGGATACCCTCATTTTATGATTAAGGAAATTAATAAGCAGCCAAAAGCCTGCAAAGATACAATGCGTCCTAGAATCATAAAAGACGGCAATGGCAAAGCTACGGACGTATACTTTGAAGAAAACAGCATTGATGAAAGTTGGAAGAAAACAAAAAGAGTTGTAATAACTGCATGCGGTACAGCATACCATGCCGGTGTTGTTGCAAAATATGCTTTTGAAAAACTTGCCAGAATTAAGGTTGATGTAGATGTCGCTTCTGAGTTCCGCTATAGAGACCCGATTCTTGATAAAGATGATATCTTTATTGTAATTTCACAATCTGGAGAAACTGCAGATACTTTGAGTGCCTTGCGCCTTGCAAAGAAAGAAGGGCTTAAAGTCGTTGCTATTACAAACTGTGTAGGTTCAACTGTAAGCCGCGAAGCAGATGATGTAATTTACACTCTTGCAGGCCCAGAAATTGCAGTAGCATCTACAAAGGCATATACAACTCAGGTTTTGTGCCTGCTTTTATTGGCAATTAAAGCAGGAAAATTACGAGGCACACTTTCTGAAGAAGATGTTTCAAGACTTATTTCTGAACTTGAAGAGATACCTAGCAAAATAGAAGAAATCCTTAAGGAACAGGAAGTTATTCAAAAGTTTGCAAGCCAGCATTTTAATAAAGAAAAAGTATTCTTTATTGGTCGCCAGTTCGACAGTGCAACAGCTTTGGAAAGTGCTTTGAAACTTAAAGAAGTTTCTTATATGCATTCTGAAGCATTCGCGGCCGGTGAACTTAAACACGGGCCAATTGCTTTGATTGATAATAAAACCTTAGTAGTTGCAATTGCCAGTGAACCAAAACTTTATGAAAAGATTGGTTCTAACATGGTAGAAGTAAAAAGCCGTGGAGCAACAGTTCTTGTTATTACTCCAGACAACAGTGGTGCTTTTGAAGGCAAAGCCGACGGAGTTTTCAAAATCCCAGAAAGCAATTCAACATTTGCTAGTCTGCTTACAATTATACCAGCTCAGTTATTGGCTTACTATTGTGCAATACAAAAGGGATTTGATCCGGATAAGCCTAGAAATTTGGCTAAATCGGTGACAGTAGAATAAACTATAAGTAAGTAATTTACCAATCAGATTATGTTGGAATTCAGAACAAAATGAATGATAAACTACAGCAAACAATTGAAAAAAGACTTTTTTGGGCAGACTATTCTATAAATATGGTATTGGATAGCTTACATATAGGTCTTTATGACTCAACCTGTTTTGTTAAAATGAATGATGGGTTTTCATATCTTATGAAAAACTCTAAAACCAAATTTTCACAGGGGCTTACCAGCTGTGTTTCCAAATCAAGAATTGATGCTCATTCTTTCTTTCCTCAAAAAATAATTACTGTGAATTCATTATATGGATTTACTTCTGCTACTATATTAAATCCTGATAAATCTGATGAAAAATGGCTTTTTGTTATTTATGTAAAGAAGGATATTTATGATTCATTTTTCAAGATACCTTATAATCCAATTGAGCCCGCAGATTCTTTATCACATCAAGTAATTGATTTTTTACTCATAAATGTTGCAAATTTTATTTTTAATCAACAATTAGATGAAGCTCATATTGCAATTGAAAATAACGCTACAGATGTGATTAGACACGCAGGATCTTCTGTGCTGAATACAGTTGCAATGTGTAAACTCAATAATATAAGCTATACTTTATTAAGTGAGGCAATTAACAATATATCGTATCTACCCTATGAAAAGAAAGTAATTAATAATAATGGTATTTTATTTGCAAAAAGAACGAGACCAGATGAGCTTCAACTAATAATAAAGCAAGTCGAAAAAACAATGACACTATTTGAAAAGATAAATAAAGAATCTACTTTAACTGCAGTTAGTGAAGCAAATAAAGTATTAGAGGAATGCGATAATATACAGTCAATAGAAAATATACCTTATAATCTTCCTGGCGAAGGTATAAATGTAGATTATATTCTTTCATATAATGAGCCCATTTCAATTAATAATAGTAGGCATATACGTAAATTACTTGAAACAGCGTGTGGCGATGATTTTCTGATTTCAGATTCTGATTCAGTTTTTGGGCTAGGAAAGATTAAATCATCTAGTAAAGATAACTTTTATGTCAAATTCTACAGTTATGGGAGATGGGCCTTTTTCTTAGATAAGAATTGTATTATGGAATATGAAAATGGAATACCGCATTTACCAAAGAATGAATTCGATGCAGCGTATTTTAAGAATAGATTTTCTGAATGTTTTGGTCAGAATAAAATGACAGAAAAAAATGCAGAAAAGTATTCTCAAATTATTAAATCTGCTGTACAAGAACATATAGGTGCAATTATCGTAATAAGTAATAATGCAAAAGAAGAGTCTCAGAGGCTTTCAAAACAATCAACACTTATAAATAAAGAAAAACTTAATAAAAAAAAGATTAAATTCCTTATTAAAATAGATGGAGCTGTTTTAGCGGACCAAAAATTAAACTGTTTTTCTTTTGGAGTGATTTTAGATGGATTAGCAAATAATGCTATTGGGACTCCTGCTAGAGGTTCCAGATACA
>Ga0310695_10010276_pt1 | contig 13745 bp, 14 predicted proteins | sample RumenRJG_04DNA_FD_203882 | JGI IMG/M metagenome (GOLD analysis project Ga0310695, IMG submission 203882) | Bovine rumen microbial communities from Lethbridge, Alberta, Canada - RJG_04 (v2) (version 2) | ecosystem: Host-associated > Mammals > Digestive system > Stomach > Rumen | place: Canada...
ATTTTTATTTAAAAAACTTAATTAATATTGGAATAATAAAGAACAATCTAGAATTTGCTAATCTAATATAAAAAAGATTCCCTATTGAGAAATACATATCTTTCCACACGTGGTTGCTTTCTGGAAAAAGGGAGCGCCAACGTTTAACATCAACACATTGTTTATCAAGTAATAAAGGTAGTTTACTTATGAATTTACGCTTTGTCAATTCGTCTTTCACAACATCAATAACTCCCTTTTCCATATAAAACTCTTCCACTTTCCTAATAGCTGCTGCCTGACTTTCTACTGCAAAAATGGTAGTATGAGTATAATTGTTGGGATTATACTGTATCCAATGATACATACAACGATCTACACAAGCAAAGCGCTGTGCATAATAAAAAATCTGACAACAGAACAAATAGTCATCCACCATATTACGATCAGGAATGAAACGTACTTCATCCCTATGATCCGTTACTATAGTACTACGAACCAACAATTTCCACATCACACCTTTTATGGTCAACAGAGTAATGGAACGCATCATTTCATTATGATCATTAGTATATTTCTGAGGATGTTCTACACTATGGTCTGCATACTCCTCTATGTAACCACATCCTGATATATCTGCGTTCTCCTTAATAGCCGCTTCTACTAAGAGCTCTACCATGTCCCTGTCAATATAATCATCACTATCAATAAACAAAAAATAATCACCGGTCATATTATCAAGACAATCATTACGAGAGGCTGAAATACCTTTATTAACCTCATGAACAATAATCTTACACTTATTCTTTACACCATATTTCCGGATAGCTTCGTTAACAACCTCCATACTCTTATCTGGAGTACAGTCGTTCACAAACACATACTCAATATTCTTATAACTCTGTGAGAACAATGATTCTACACATCTACCTATATATTTCTCTACATTATAAAATGGTACTAATACCGACACTTTGAGATTATGTTCCATAATTTACCTTTGTAATAACTTTAATATAAAAAACAAGCCATGTTCAGCCAGCCAAAACTTAAGCTTCTCATTTCGGGAATAGTCTAATTCTCTCCAAATTCTACTTGCCTCTGGAAAAGTTTTCTTATATGCATTATAATCTAACAACTGCCTAGTCAAAAAGTTACTTTTAATATTAAACTTTCGCAAATTAAGATTATGCTCCACTTCCGCATCAAACAACCCTTTCTCTTTACAGAAATTCTCAACCTCGCAAACACCTATTATATGCATATTAACGCTCCATGATGTTTGAAGAGACGCTCTTGCTTGATTGTATTGAACATAATGATAATATGCATGAGGAATCGCAACGAAACTCTTTGCATAGTAATATAACTTTACTGATATGATATAATCTTCCACAATATCCACATGGGGAGTTATCGTAAAATTATCAAAAAGCCTACGTCTAATAAGCAGTTTCCACAATACAGTAGCAATATCATAGTTTAAACATCTATACATATTATCACGACATGATTCAGCATAGTTCTCATGATGATAAGTCGTATTACCTGAAAGAAAGTCTTTCATATAATCGCATCCAACAATATCAACAGCTCCACTCTTTGTAGCAGCAACCATTTGTTCTACAGCATCCTTCTCTATCCAGTCATCACCATCTACAAAGAACAAATAATCTCCTTTTGCGTTAGCTATACAATCAGCCCTCGATACTGCTATACCCTCATTTTTATCATGATTAATAATAGTATACCTATCTTTCTGTATTCCATATTTCTTAATAGTATCAATTAGAACCTGAAGACTGTTATCAGGTGAACAATTATTTACGAACACATAATCCAAATAAGGATATGTTTGAATAAAAATAGAGTCCAGTGCTTTTTCAAGATACTGTTCTACCTTATAAATAGGCATCAAGATTGTCACCAGGATTTTATCTTTCATATTTCAATTTTCTCATAATTCCAATAAAAAACACCAATTTCTATATAGGATATTATCACTAGTGTCTGTCCATCTTTTCATTATATTCCATAAAGCTCATCAGATGGGTATCCTTCTCTGATATAATGAGGTTTTCTTCACCACCTATTAACTCCATTGGCCACTCAATAGCAAGGTCAGGGTCATTATACATAATACCGCTGTCACCCTCGCCATAGAACACTTCTCCACATTTATAGCTGACCACGGAGTCTTCAATCACCAAATATCCATGGCCAAAGTACTGAGGGATGTATAGTTCCACTTGATTATCGCCAGTCAAATGGAATCCTCTCCATTGGCCAAAGGTTGGTGAATCCGGACGCAGGTCAGCAATCACATCGTACACACGACCACTGATGCAACGAACCAGCTTTGCCTGCTGCTTCACAAGCTGGAAGTGCATCGCACGGATTACACCACGTTTAGAGATGGTGTAGAACACCTCTTTCAACTCATGCTCAATACCGTTGGCCTTGAACATATCAATATTGTAGTCCTTTACGAACCCTCCACGTTCATCCGTTGCGTAGAACGGCTGAATCTTATATGCTCCTTTGAGGTCTAACTCCTCGAAATTGAATTTCGTTATCATTATTATTGCTCTTTTAACCAGTTAATCGTTTTCTTAATGCCATCCTCAAATGGAGTGCTCACGTAATCTCCAATAGCCTCCTTCAGCGGAGTGGTGTCAAACATAGAGAAGTCATACTTGATACCGTCATCCGGACGGATACCAATACCCACCTTCTCCTGCATACCAGCCAACTCACCGATCTTCATAAGATACTCCTTCAGAATGCGAGGGGAACCCGAACCAATGTAATAGCATGCCTTTGGCGTTTCAGATACGCCTAAGCGATAGACAGCCTCCAACAAGTCATCCACATAGATGAAGTCATACGGTTGTGCCGCAGGTCCAAAGGTGGCTTCGTTACCCTTCAGTAATTCCCCCAGTGTGTAACTGACAAGATTACCCGTCTTGTTCCCTACTCCATAAATATTAGAGAACTGCATCCAGACAAACTGCAAACCTATGTTCTTGCAATAGTCTTCCAACATCAAGTGAGCACAATGCTTGGCCACACCATACATCATACCGCCACTGGTCTGAGAAAGATTGGGAAGGCTATGTACTGCCTGTTCTGCAACAGTTCCGGCACAAAGCAACTTCTTTACTCCGATGGCTTTGCAGAGTTGAGCGCAATTGATTCCAAGCTGTATATTGTTGAGTTGAACCGAAGGATCTACTTTACTGGGACCATTTACACCAGCCCAGGCAAGATGGTACATAGCATCATACTCACCAGCAGGAATCAGGCTCTTCAGTTTCTCAACATCATCCAAACCGACTTCCAGTTTAACCACTTGGTCACAATCAGGGATTCTGGGTGCAGCAAAAGAAATATCGATGGCCACAACCTTCACTCCATTCTTCAGGAGGTTGTTAACCAATGTGCTGCCAATAAAACCATTAGCTCCTGTTACTATTACGTTCTTCATCATTTCACACCACTTAAGAATTCGTCAATCTGCTTGTCCATACAGGCACGAACATCGCCACCTGACTGCCAGCATTTACTCCACTCCACAATTTTATCCATTGCTTCACCCAGGTTCCAACGTGGAGTCCATCCAAAGGTAGATTTCAGTTTGGAACAATCAAGCTTCAAGAAGTTAGCCTCATGAGGGCCGCCATCATACTTATTGATCCATTTCAGACCTTCGCCCCACTTTGATACAAAGAGATCAACCAAAGCACCTGTCTGGAAACAGTCCACATCATCAGGACCTACATTGTAATAATCCGCATACTTGCTATCCTCATACTGTTTGGCGGCAATCATCAGGTATGCATACAGCGGCTCCAGCACGTGCTGATAAGGACGAGTGGAATAAGGATTACGTACTACAATATCCTCACCTTTCTGAGCAGCACGCACACTATCAGGAATGATACGGTCATTGGCAAAATCTCCACCACCAATCACGTTACCTGCACGGGCAGTAGAAATGGGAACAATAGCTTTACCGTCTTTATCCGTAAAGAAACTACGCTTATAGCTATGAGTTATCAACTCAGAGCATGACTTAGAGTTGCTATAAGGATCATAGCCGTCCAGTTCCTCATTCTCGCGATACCCCCATTCCCATTCCTTGTTGAGATACACCTTGTCTGTGGTAACATTCAGGAAGGATTTCACGCAATTGCTATTACGGACACATTCCAAGATGTTCACCGTACCCATCACATTGGTCTCATAGGTATAAGCCGGATCTTTGTAGCTGTCGCGCACAATGGGCTGTGCAGCCAGATGCAACACAATCTCAGGTTGTGCCCCATCAAAGGCCTTCTTCAAAGCCACATAATCACGGATATCACCTATCACAGAATGGATATCTTTCTCCAATTCTGCGATTTCAAACAATGACGGATTTGTATTCGGTGCAAGGGAATAGCCAGTTACAATAGCACTGGCATTTGCCAACATCTTGCACATCCAACTACCTTTGAACCCAGTGTGCCCAGTTACGAACACCCGCTTTCCACGATAAAAATCTTCAAGTAACGTTACCATATTGTATTTTACTTATTTATTTTATCAATAGGAACTTCACTCTCCCACTTCTTCCAAGGAGCAGTGCCGTTCTCAAGAAGATCTTCAAGCAGTTTCTTCTCGCGGATGTTGTCCATACACTGCCAAAATCCTTCATGGATATAAGACATCAACTCTCCTTCCTTAGCCAAACGTTCCAGAGGTTCACGCTCGAAAGGCTGTGAATCACCTTCAATGTATTCAAATACTGAAGGCTCTAGCACCATATAACCAGCATTGATGGGGGCGCCATCCATCGAATTTTTCTCACGGAAAGCACGAACATTCATATCTTTAGTAATCTCAAGTACACCTTTATCCTGCTTCATCTTAACAGCAGTAAGGGTTGCTTTTTTTTTGTTATTCTTGTGGAATTCCACCAGTTTATTTATGTTCACATCACAAACACCATCACCATAGGTCATCATAAAGGTCTCGTTACCAACATATTCCTGTATACGCTTAATACGACCACCCGTCATGGTATTGTAACCTGTATCAACCACTGTCACCTTCCACGGCTCAAGCTTACTATGGTGAACGGTCATTTCATTTTTACCATCACGAAAATCAAAGCTGACATCAGAGTTATGCAAGAAATAATTAGCAAACCACTCCTTGATATATTCCTGCTTATAACCCGCACAAATGATAAATTCATTGTGCCCATAGTAGGAATACTCTTTCATGATATGCCAAAGTATGGGCATACCACCAATCTCGATCATGGGTTTGGGCTTAAAAACGGACTCCTCGCTAATACGGGAGCCAAAACCGCCGGCTAAAAGTACTACTTTCATATTCCTCTAATTTTCAAAAGTATTCTACCTAAATTATATAACAGTCTATCAATACCATAATTTACTTTCAATTGTGGAGTAAGTGTTTGAGTCAAACATTCCGATAACTTATATCGTCTATAATCCTCCAAAACTCTTATCGGAAATAGTTTATTAAGTATCTCATCTTTTTCCTTACGCATTAATTCTGGATTTGAAGAACTAACTCCATTCATATCATAACGAGACACAAATATATCCAAATAACGAATAGAACAATTATCTAGAATCAGCGTCTGCACAAAGAATTTCCAATCTGAAGATATTTTAAGATTTTCATCATAAGGATACTTTCGAAGTAAAACTGTCCTAATAAAAGCCCCCTGATGCGGAATAGCCCCAGAATAAAGATGGTATAAAGTAAGACCATTCAAAGGTGGAGGAGATATAACATGATCATATTTATCGATTGAAACTTTGCCTACAATAATATCTTCTATTGCGGAACTATTAACTACACGACCTAGAACATCTTTATCATAGAAACAGTCACCAGAATTCATAAAGAGGCAATAATCACCATGCGCTTGTGCAACACCTTTATTCATTGCATGGTATATACCACGATCTTTTTCTGACACCCAGAAAGTAATATTTTCGGAATAATCCTTAATGACATCCAAACTGCCATCCGTTGACCCCCCATCAATTACTATAAACTCAAAATTCTGATACTCTTGATGCACTACACTCAAAATTGTTTGGTGTAGTCCTCTACAATTATTATAGTTAATAGTAATAACAGATACTAACATTTCTTCATTTTTGCGTCAAAAGTACAAAAAAAAAATAAGAAAAACAATTATTTCAACTAAAAATCACTATCTTTGCAAGAAAATTGCTTTCCTATGGACAATAATGTTGCTTTTTCATTTGTTATGCCAGCCTATAAAGGACAATTCCTATACAAGGCAATTAATAGTATTTTAAGTCAAACATACCAGAATTTCGAATTAATAATTATTAATGATGCATCTCCATACGATATCCCAGGAATTATCAATGTTTTCCAAGATAGCAGAATTAGGTATAAAGTAAACGAAACGAATATTGGTAGGAAAGACCTTGTATCCAACTGGAATCACTGTATAAAATTCGCAAGAAACGAATACATCATTTTAGCTACAGATGATGACATGTTTGAACCTACATTCCTTGAAAAAGCATCCACTCTTATAAAGAAATACCCATCAATCAACATTATACGATCTGGCGTAAAAAAAATAGATGAACACGATATAATACTCGACCTCGAATTTCCTCTTAAAGAATTCATGACTGGAAGAGAGTTTACCCTCTATTATGCTAAAGGTGGTACAATATCATGTGTATCAAATTATATTTTCAAGAAAGACTCTCTTATAAAAAATGGAGGTTTTATACCCTTTCCGAGAGCTCACTATAGTGATGATGCAACTGCTTTAGCTTTAGCAAAAAGCGGAATTGCATGTATTTCTACAAACGAGATGAATTTCCGTGTATCAAGCATTAATTTATCCAACTGTTCAGATTTGAATATAGTTAAAGAGCAGCTTAAAGCAACCGAACAATATATGAGTTGGTACTTAAATCACATAAAAGTATTAGATACTAGCCCGGGTGATTTTTTTGAAAGGACTTGTTATGGTGGTTATAAAGAAAGATATATTGTGATGATTGAAAAACTAATCAATAAAATACCTTTTTACAAATTCTATTTATCCATAAAAACCATATTGACCATGAAGTTCCTATTTGGAAGAGAAAGGCTTAAACTAATTGCCACATCAATTATAAATAAATTATAATTTACGCAAGTTTCCCCTCAACCCAAAAAATTTTGGAAAATGGGTATCTAAATATTTTATCATAAAATAACATATAAAATATGTGGAGATAGAATAAAGGAATGCCAAAAACAAAGAGTATGAAGAGATAGGGTATCCCAATATGATTGGGAGATAATAGTTGAAAAAAGTCAAAGGAATGCATTGAAAGAACAATGTAAAGATAGAGCCATAAGAGGTTGTTAATACAAAAGAGTTGTTTTTATCAATAGACAAACATAACATGCAAACTGACGCAATTACAAACAGAGCGTTTATATAATATAAAAAAACTGAATTTCCTATCACGCAATCAGCCAAGCAAACGAATCCGTTTACTCTACATATAAATGCAGAAAAAACTAATAGAAGAATTGAACAAATAAGAAGAATATGCCACTTGATTTTTTTTAAATATTCACATAAAGAACAACTCTCGTGTCCTACTACAAAAAAAGGGAATCCACACAACGCAGAATCAGAAAAGAAAGGCATATTTAATTGATATGATGATATATATATAACAGGTAGGAAAGACATAAGAACAAAAGCGAAATACAGCCATCTACTAATTTGTTTTGACTTCATCACAATCAAGAATACTTGTTTGCATATAAATAAAGCAGGTAAAAACCATATAGGTCCAATAGATGGGTCATCACCCAAAAATAAAGAATAAAGTTTTGATAAAAAAAGATTCAAGCTAAATGTCCCTGCACGCAAAGAATCAAAAACAATCAATAAAATACCAAAGGTAAAATATGGTAGCAATAAATAATTAATATCTTTTTTCACAGAATCAAAACTAATATCACGCTTACATAGAATGCCCGAAAGAAAAAAGAAAAACATCATATGAAAAGAATAAATAAATTGAGTCACAAATTGATAATCCATATGGATATGACAATGTCCAAGTATTACGGTGAACATACAAATAGATTTAGCCCAATCTATCCATACTACTCTTTCGGTTTTATTATCCATATAGATATTGTACTCTAAAACTATAATTTAGCAGAAATATTCAAAAATTGTTCATAACAGTCATATACCACTCGAAATAATAAAGCATTATTCGAATCCATACTAACCCTTTTCTAAAAACTCTTCATACAAACCAACTGGGCCTAAATGCCATAGTTTGGTTTGTTCTTTTTCCAGATTGCTATAAGTTGAAGAATTATAGAACTTTCGCAAACCATCTAGAATCGAAACTCCATTATCTGCAATATATTGTTCTACTACAGCAGCGACTTTTCCAGGCAGTAGTAAATACAAATTTTTATTTGTTATCTCTGGTATCATAGCTTAATCTCCTTACTTCACTATATATTCATCAATTTCTTGCATAAGCCATTGAGCACTTTGTGTATGAAGTACATCAAAATGATCTGCAAGATAAGAAGTTACACCTTTCTGGTCGAATAGCTTAATTGTTTCACTACCCGATAAGCCCTTATGCATTTTATATTGCTCTATGCAGAAGGATACGAAATACAAAATATCAGCATCTCTTTTATCCATAAATGTAACATATCGATGGCAAAGATACAAATTATATTTGGTTTAAACAAAATATCGAGAAAAAAAATCGTGTGAAGCGTAAAACTTCACACGATTGCTATTGTATTTCGAACAAGATACTTATTTCGTATAAACCTTTCCTTTAACAGGTTGAGTATACCAATTTGTTTCAACTACAGTTTTATCCAGATTAGGATTCTTGTTAAACCACTCATTGAATTTCTTATAGGCATCCTTAATGCAAACCTTTTCAAGTGGATATTTAAAGTCGTATGGCAACATTATTCCATGTGGATCCTCGCCTCTCTTCGCCAATTTAACCTCCAAACCAGTTGTCTTGTCGTAGAGATATGGCTGAGTAGCCTCGTCTAGGAAGCTGAATGATTCACTAACTTCCTTTACGACAACAATTGGTTCAATATATTCTGCGCTACTCTCTGTATTGATAAACTGATTTGTTCCCTTACCAAAGAGAGAATGAATCTCTGTATCGTCGTTAATCACGCCTGCATTAATGTTCCTAACAAACAGTTTATCATTGGCACCGCAAGCAACAATAGCAAATTGTACATGAGTCTTATCCAAACGCTTTGCCTTAATAACGATATCATTCATATCGTAATCACCCAACTGCCGATCCTCGAAGCAATATGTATATATATTGTGCTCAAACTCTACCACTGTCTCTGGATCGGTAACACTGCCCTCAACCTCCAAGATAATATCGTTAAAATCAGCATCTGTTCCAGACTCCCAGCAAAGCAGAATCCTGTCTTCCATTTTGAACCAAGTAGCACGAGGTTGTCCTTCCTTAAGACCTGAACTTTCAAAATTATAATTCTTATCGCTATTAATCTTAGTATTCAAACGACCATCAAAATACAATTCGCCCTGCTTTCTTGGCTTCGTCTCTTCAACACCATCCACTTTCTTTTTCTCTGCATAGTCGGTCTTTGCACGCACCATAAATCCAATCTTATAACCAGCAGGGAACTGGAAGGTACCCTTTGTTCCTATTTCAGGAGCGCCATCACCAAAATAGAGACATGCATAAGCCGCACGCTTTTGAAGCACATCATCTTCATTTTCACCAAAATGCTGATTAAATGGAATCAGTTTATACTTTGGTAGGTTCTGTAGGAACGCAACTTTATCTGTAGCACTATTCAAATCATCCTCTTTAAAATAATAATAGTATAAATCTGAATTATAAACCTCATTACCATAAACTGTTGCACGATCACACTTATAAATTGGACTAACCACGATTGGAGAATTCTCACCTGTTGTAGTACGATAGGCATTATCATCGGAATAACCTGTAGCAAGAACCTTTGCATAGTTCTTATGAGTTCTACCATTAGGGAAGTATGCAAAAATCAAATCTCTCAGTCTGTTTGCATAAGCATCTGTATATGCAGGAGCTTCCATTTTCAAGCCTTCATAATCATTGAATGAATACAACTTCTCATCTGTTACTCCATCAACCAAATAACCACTACGCTGAGCAGCATAAGATGATTCACTTGAAGCAATACTGAACTCCCCCTCAGGGAATGGGAATACATCAATACCACGGGTCTTTGCAGGACTACCTAATGAAACAGAATTCCCTTCAATCTTCTCATAATAACAACTATTCGCTGTATAGAAAGCTGCATATAAGCCTTCGTTTTTACCAGGAGCATCATAGTTAATATTCAAAGAAGACTGACCGTTGGTTTCAGCTTCATTCAGGACCGTCATAGAGTTGAAAGATTCACCATCCTCATCAGTCTGAGCGACCAAAGCCATAATAGCCACCTTCTTGATGGCCGAGTTTGCTTTAACATTAACTGATCCCTTGGTTGTGGTAATCCAATCTTGCTCTGTTGAATACGGAACTCCGAAGATTTTCTCGAAGTTTGCTTGAATATCCTCCTCTGTCACACCTGATGATGGATCTGGAGTTGGAGTCGGCTCTGGTTCCATTCCATCAAAACCCTTAACGCAACTAGATAGTAATACTAATCCTAAAGCTGCTAATGATAAGAACTTCTTCATAATTATTAAATATTTAATCGATTAAATTGTATTCACTCTGCAAAATTAGCAAAAAATCTACCTATCCAAGAATATTATAACTACGAAATGGCTACTGTTAACACAATTTAAGTATTTCACATAACATACCGGCCTTCATTCATTTGAATAAGAACCTGTTCTTATGTTATCCCATATCTTGCCGATTTAAATACTCACATGATGGAGAGGAATATACCCTGGATGCGATTTTCGATAATAACGATCAATAACAACTATAGTCATCTGATATTATATGCAGCATACCATTCTGCAAATTTCCGAAGGCCCTCTCTTAATGTGACCTTCGGAACGAATCCGAAATCACGTTCTAAAGCAGAGGCATCAGCATACGTGTTTGGCACATCACCAGGCTGCATGGGTACAAGTTCCTTATGGGCTTCAAAATCAAAATCCTTTGGCAGAACCCCTGCACGTATCAGTTCCTCTTGCAAGATTTGTACGAAATTCAACAGATTCTCTGGCTGACCGCCACCAATATTGTACACAGCATATGGAGGTTCTGGTAGCCCATCCTCTCCAACACGACGTTCTGGTGCCTTAGCCATCACCCTGACAACGCCCTCTACAATGTCATCCACATAAGTAAAATCCCTGCTGCAGTTGCCGTAGTTATAAATCTGTATGGTCTTCCCTGCCAGCAACTTATTCGTAAAACCGAAATACGCCATATCTGGTCTTCCTGCAGGTCCATATACAGTAAAGAAACGTAAGCCTGTTGAAGGTATGTTATACAACTTAGAATAGCAATGGGCCATCAGTTCATTACTCTTTTTGGTGGCAGCATAGAGCGAAACAGGATTGTCGACTTTGTCATCAGTCGAGAATGGCACTTTTTTATTTCCTCCATATACACTTGATGATGAAGCATATACCAGGTGTTCTACTGGCCAATGTCGACATGCTTCCAAAATATTATAGAAACCTATGATATTGCTCTCGATATATACGTCAGGATTATCAATCGAATACCTTACTCCAGCCTGCGCTGCAAGATTCACCACTACATTAAAACGATATTCGGCAAACAATTTCTCTATCAGTTTTTTGTCGGCAATATTCCCTTTAACGAAGATAAAGGTTGAAAGTGCAGAGTTCTTATTATGTTCCTCTATATCTTTCAGTCTGTATTCTTTTAGAGCCACATCATAGTAGGCATTCATATTATCTATACCCACTACCGTAACTCCCTTAAGGTCCGTTAGAAGTCGCTTTACAAGATTAGCACCAATAAAACCGGCTGCACCAGTTACCAATATCTTATTCATATGCTTTAAGTATTAGTTATTTGGGGGCAAAGATATGAAAAATATCCTTGCCCCCCAAATATAAAGTGTTAAATCTAAAAATTAATACTAATCTAAAGAAGAACGTTATTACCGATGCAAATACTGATTACTTAACCTTTTTTCGAAGCACGTTCACGATGCTTTAGACCTATATCCTGAAGGGTTCTACCTAATGAATCATCCTTGGCAATAGCAAGAATATCATCTTCCAAGTTTAATGCATACAAGATTCTTAAGTAGATTCCAATAGCAACAGTTGGTGCACCTTTCTCCACTCTACTCACCGTCAACTGTGAGCATGTAGCCCTTTCTGCAATTTGAGCAATACTCAAATCCCTTCGAAGGCGAGCAAGACGAATCTGCTCTCCTACCAACTGCATTTTCTGCTCTAATTTTCTAGGTAATTTAGTACCTCTTGTAGACTTTGTCATAAGCGTAACCTATCATATAATGATGCAAATGTAACAAAAATCTATATTATATGATAGGTTACGGGTTATATATTATATTAAATTAACATTATAGAAACATTTACTCCCTCAATTTCACTAAGTAGACGGTGCCGGACATTTTGTGGGCGGACTTGAAGCGGTACTCGGGGCGGCTTAGGAAGGTACCAATTTTGCGGAAAGTTCCTGTTTCTTCTTTGTAACCCTTGAACGATTTCTTTAGGAGGGAGGATATTTCCTTTAGCGACATCCACTGGCCTTCTTCACCGTCAGTTGGACGCTGGAGTACTGACATAAGCATCTCGCCAAGTCCACTAACCTCCTGATAGCTGAAGTTACGCTGAATCAACTGCTGTTCCTGTTCGCGAGTTGGCCAATAACGTTCGCCGTTATGAATCTCGTGCAGCAACTGGGCATAGAGTTGTGGATAATCGATTGGTGTGCGGAAATCAACATCACCCTCAACCGTCACACAGATAAAACGTCGAGCACCACTGGGATCCGTAAGTGGCATCATCTCGTTGGTGGTACCAATAAACGAGGCAAAGCGACGATGCTCAGAATAGGCCTTTCCGTATGGTGGGCGATACTTCAAATCGGCAGTAGAGACCAGGTATTTCAGCACAACCTGCTGGCGCTGTGTTATCTTATCGAACTCATCGAGATTGATCAATCCAAACGATGTCAGACCAAGATTCAAGTCAGTCTCATTCTTAAAGTTGATACGGTCGTTATAATAATCGCGTAGATGCAGTGGCAGAAGGATTCTGCAGAATGATGACTTACCACAACCCTGACGACCAATCAACAAGGGCACGAGCGAGTTACCTGACAACTGACCTTTACCCATCCACATAGCAACCATTGAGCGCATCCACAGATGGAACAGCTCAGGCCACTCTTCGTAGCTGGTAGGTACTCTGCGAGCCAAGGCCTCTACCCTATCCTTTCCATCCCATTTAGGCAGGCTGTCGAGGTACTCGTTCATTGGGTCGTAGAGTTCAATATCGTCAGAGTTTACATAGCGACGGATATCCTTATCCCAACATTTAATGCCTTGACGTAACGCTCTCATTGTTATAGAGTTACGAGCTTCATCAGTAAGGTCGCGGAACGAGAATCCGATGCCAGTTCGCTCTCTGAACTCAGCCACACCACGCATCACATTCTTACGAATCTCATAGTTCTCCATCA
>Ga0310695_10010279_pt1 | contig 13741 bp, 9 predicted proteins | sample RumenRJG_04DNA_FD_203882 | JGI IMG/M metagenome (GOLD analysis project Ga0310695, IMG submission 203882) | Bovine rumen microbial communities from Lethbridge, Alberta, Canada - RJG_04 (v2) (version 2) | ecosystem: Host-associated > Mammals > Digestive system > Stomach > Rumen | place: Canada...
TTCTGAGACTGGTTCTTAGGAAGGTGCCGTCGGGTTGCTCGCTATAGACATACTCGCTTCGGTGAGTAGTGATATTGATGTATGCTGGTTCGAATTCCTTCAGGATGTCGATGCTGTGGAATAGGCTTTTTGTGCCTGTGCCTTTGAGTGGCGGCAGCACTTCGAAGGAAAAAGCTGTTTTTTCTGATTTACTGATGATCTCGGATACGGTCATTGTTTTTTTATTTTTTTTCTAGATTTTCTAGATTTTCTAGATTTCCTAGAATTTCTAGATTCTCTAGATTAGTTTATTCTGCAAAAATACGCTTTTTTTCTGTAATAGGGGGCAATGGAGAGAGAAAATCAGTCCTCGCATCCTACGAAGCGTCCTTTTTCGGTGAGTGTGAGTCCATTGTCGCTGATGGTGATGAGCCCTTGCTTGTAAAGGTCGCCGACTGCTCTCTTGAATGTTTTCTTGCTGACTCCGAACTGGTTGTAGATGTCTTCGGCGAGTGATTTGTCGCAGAAGATGGTTTGTTGCTCTGGACATTGCTGTATGTAGGAGAGGAGTGTGTTGGCGAAGTCACGTACGTGGTCCATCCCTCCCTGCTGCATGATGAGGTCGATTTTGGCGTCAGTCCTCACGTTCTTGACGTAGGCTTTGAGGCGTTGTCCTGTTTCTATATGTCCGAAGATTTCGTTGTTGAAGAGCTGTCCGCTGTATTTGCCGTCGACTATGCACTTGAATCCGAGTTCTGTCTTGTGCTGTACGAGTGCCTCGACCTCTTGCCCATAGGTGTATTCGGGCATTTCTTTAGAGAGGAACTTCTCTACCTTGGCGGATGCGACAATACGGTAGGTGACGGAGTCGATGTAGCAGTAGATGATGTACTTCTTTCCTACCTGCATCCTCATTTTCTGCTCTCGGAATGGGCAGAAGAGGTCTTTCATGAGTCCCCAGTCGAGAAAGGCGCCGTATTGGTTGACCCATTTCACTTCAAGGAAGGCAAACTCATTGACTTCCACCTTTGGTCGTAAGGTGGTGGCGATGAGTCGTTCTTCACTGTCGAGATAGAGGAACACATCGACCTCGTCGCCGATGTTGAGTCCTGTCGCTGGTGCCTCTTTGATGGGCAGGAGTACGTCTCCGAGGTCTCCGCAGTCGAGGTAATAGCCGAAATCGACTTGACGAACCACCTCAAGGGTGTTCCATTTTCCTAAACGTAGATGTTGCATAGTTCTTTTGTTTTTGGGGTCGGCACTTATAGGATGGGTTCCGACGGTTCGGATTGCTCTGGCAAGTCGGACGGTAGTTCTGGTAATGGTTTCTCTCTTTCTTCTCCGACGATGAGTCCGTCTTTGAGGCTGATGGTGCGGTCGGAGAGATGTGCGAGTTCCTCGTCGTGGGTGACAATGACAAATGTTTGCCCCAGTTTCTCACGGAGTTGGAAGAAAAGCTGGTGCAGTTCGTTTCGGTTTTTGGTGTCGAGGCTTCCCGATGGTTCGTCGGCGAGGATGACGGCAGGGTTGTTGATGAGTGCTCGTGCCACTGCCACTCGTTGTTTCTCTCCTCCCGACAGTTCGTTGGGTTTATGGTCTTTTCGGTCGGCCAAGCCAAGGAATTCAAGTAGTTCGGAGGCTTTGGCTTTGGCTTGTGAGCTGCTGCTTCCTGCGATGAAAGCTGGTATCATCACATTCTCTATGGCGGTGAACTCAGGGAGCAGTTGGTGGAACTGGAAGACGAATCCCAGCCGTCGGTTTCTGAAAACGGCTGTTTCCTTCTGGCTCATGGTTCGCACGTCTTTTCCGTCGATGATGATGGTTCCCTCGTCGGCTTGGTCGAGTGTGCCCATGATTTGTAGGAGTGTGGTCTTTCCTGCTCCGCTGGGGCCAACGATGCTGACAATCTCGCCCTTATCGACGTGCAGGTCAATGCCTTTAAGCACTTGCAGGTCGCCGAAGCGTTTTTTTATGTTCTGGAGAGTGATCATTATGATGTTTTTTGTGGTTACAGAGAGGTGTGCTCCGTGGGTGCATTCGCTTAGCTCATGTACCCTCGGTTACTGAGAGGTGTCCCCTTCGGGGACGTGAGTGCAAGTATGTCCCCAACGGGGACGCCTCTTGGTATCCGTGGGTGTGTGAAGCGTAGCTGAATACACCCACGGTTTTCGTCCATTTATTATAGTTCATCGACCCTGAAAGGGTCGTCTCTTTACTTTATAAACCTTTCATCATAGTCAATACCATTTTCTTTCAAGAATTGCATATATTCTTCTCGGAAACTAACTTCCTTATGATGCTCTTTCTGACCTAATATGTAATGATAAACAGTAGCCCTTTGGCTCTCGCTGACTGTAAAGATTCCGTATGAGGCTGCCCATCCTATGAATTCTGGAAACAAATCTCGGCGATTCTTCATGAAATTACTGGTAGATATCTTCAAATCATGCATGAAATCTGCTATCGCGATAGTGGGTGGCACGGATAATAGAAGGTGTATGTGGTCTGGCATACCGTTAATTCTATATACCTTACAATCGTGATTGTTGCAATATCCATAGATATAAGCATATAGTTCACGATCATGAGAGGGAGAAATGGGATAGCTTCCTTCCTTTGCTCTCCAGACAATGTGATAGATAAGTTTCGTATATGCCATATAGGTTGGTGATGGGCGACCCTTTCAGGGTCGGAGTTTTCTTTTGATTGATTATCCTCCGGGGGTGCATTCGCTTCGCTCATGTACCCTCGGTTATCGAGAGGTGTCCCCTTCGGGGACGTGAGTGCGATGGGCGACCCTTTTAGGGTCGATGATATCAGCGCTCTGGGCTAATTCCGTGGGTGCATTAGCTTCGCTCATGTACCCTCGGTTACTGAGAGGTGTCCCCTTCGGGGACATGAGTTCTCCCAGACCTTTGCTCAGCTGATTTTGGCTATCCACTTGGAGAGCCATTCAGAGAGTCGTGGCTGACGCGTCATGGCGTAGTTGCTGTTGGGGTCGGTGAAGGTGTGTATGTCGCCTTCTTGGTTTTGCTGGTCGGGGTAGATGATCATGACGCTCTTGCCGGGGAGGTGTTCAGCAATGAATCTAGGCAACCTTTCCATAGCGCTCATGTAGGAGATGAACCTCGGCCTTGAGGTAATGGCGACGAAGAGGTGGTCGTCGGCAATCTGGCTGGCCATGAAGTTGAAGTCATCGACCGACTCCATGAGGTTGTACTCTGCCCTGACGCTGCTGTGCCTTTGCTGGATGTAGTGTCTGATGAGCTGCAGCGCTTGTTCCGAGCCATTGAACGCTATGCGGCATCCGATTTCCTTGGCCATCCTTGCGAGCCGTTCTACCCATCTGAAGAATCCTGTCTCGTACTCCGCCTTGGGTGGCACTGCTACAACCATCCTCCTGAGTGTGTTTGCAGGCAAGGTGAGGTGTACCATGACCACTTGGCGCGACATGTTGTCGACCATCTTCGTGTTGAAGAGTCCGATTTGTCCGTCGAAATGCTGGTAGTTGGTGTGTAGTCCGACGATGATTTCCGAGGCATCGTTCTCTTTGAAGGCGTGTATGATTCCGTTGGTGACGTTCACGGCGAGCCTGCTCTGTGTCTGTATCCTGACATCGGCGGAGACGGCAATCTCAGCCGCTTTGGCGAGCATCTTCTTGCTGAGGTCCTGTGCCTCGGTGTCTTCGTTGCCGTCGGGAACGGCGTTGATGGCGATGAGGCCTCTGTTGAGTTTGTGGTTCATCATCATCATGCCCACCTCCACGAGTCGGTTGACGGTATGTGGGTTCTGCAGTGCAATCATGATTTTCTCGTCCTCCCCTCTGCTGTTGTCGGTCTCGCTGACCTTCTCCAATGCCATCTTTCTGGCGGCCTGGTCGGTGCAGATGCTGCTGATGATGCAGGAGAGGAGTATGGTCATCACGATACCGTCGAGCACGACGTTGTCGACGAGCTGGACACCGGGAGCAATCTCGAGTTTGAGTCCCACCATGGCCATGGCGAGCGCTCCTGCAGCGTGTGCCTCAGTGAGTCCGAACATCATCAGCCCGTCGGCGCTGGAGTAGTTGAAGAGTTTCTTGCACGCCATGGCGGCGATGTATTTCGACAGTGTGCCCGCCACAACCATCACGGCAACGACGGTGAGTGCCGCTCCGCTGGTGAACATAGGTTTGACGTTGACGAGCATACCCACACCAATCAGGAAATAGGGGATGAAGATAGCGTTTCCGACGAATTCTGTGCGGTTCATGAGCGTGGAAGACGCTGGTATGAAACGGTTGAAGACGAGTCCGCAGAAGAAAGCGCCGAGGATGCCCTCGATACCGCAGAACTCAGCAACGGCTGCGGCGAGGAAGACCATGGCGAGTACGAAGATGTACTGGACGATATTGTCGGTTTGGTGACGGAAGAACCATCGTATGATGCGGGGGAAGATGAGGAAAATCATGAAGATGTAGAGCACGAACCTCATGCCGAGCCACATCCATTCGAAGACGTTGTCTGTGCCTCTTAATGTACCAGAGATGATGGCGAGTATAAGAAGCGCGAAGACCAGTGCAATCATGGTGGCCGTGATGCTGATGACCACACTCTGTCGGTTGGTGAGTCCGTATCGACCGATGATGGGGTAGGCGACAAGTGTGTGTGAGGTCAGGATGCATGCCAGTAAGAAGGATGCTGGGACGTTGAATGAAAGCAACCATATTCCTGCCACGAATCCGAAGACGAATGGTATGGCAATGGTGAACAATCCGAAAATCACGCCGTGACCGATGTTCTTCTTGAGTCCTTCCAAGTCCATCTCGAGTCCTGCGAGGAACATGATGTAGTAGATGCCTACCTTCCCGAAGAGTTCGAAGCTGCTGTCGCGTGTGAGGATGTTGAAGCCGTGTTCCCCGATGATGGCTCCCGCGAGAATGAGTCCTACGAGGTGGGGGATGTGGAGCCGAGTGAAGATGATGGGGGAGAACAGAATGATGCAAAGCACGATGAAGAAGATCCAAGTCGGGTCAGTGATTGGCAAAAACGACAATATTTGATCAATCAGGTTCATACGAGGTCTTTACGTTCTGTTGTGGGTAGGTTTGTGCTTTGAAATGCGCTTTTGCGCGTAAATATTGAGCAAAGGTAGCAAAAAAGTGATAAAAATATGGTTTTTATAGGCTTTTTGTTATAATTTTGCACCGATTTTTTAAGGGAAGGGTGGATTTTGGACTAAGTGACAGCCTGAAAGGGTGTTTTTACCTCAGTTTGGAACCTCCACCTCTGACTCTCCCCGAGATGGGGAGCGATTTTTAGGATAATCAATATTCAAACAATATGAAAGTAGCAATCGTAGGCGCTAGTGGCGCCGTGGGCCAGGAGTTTCTCCGTGTGCTCGACCAGAGGAATTTTCCTATCGATGAATTGTTGTTGTTCGGTTCGAGCCGTAGTGCCGGAACGAAGTACACCTTCCGTGGCAAGGAGTATGAGGTGAAGTTGCTTCAGCACAACGACGACTTCAAGGGCGTGGATATCGCGTTCACGTCGGCTGGTGCAGGTATCTCCAAGGAGTTTGCCGCCGACATCACCCGCTTTGGTGCAGTGATGATTGACAACTCGAGTGCTTTCCGTATGGACGACGATGTGCCTTTGGTGGTGCCAGAGTGCAATGCCGAGGATGCTCTAGTCCGTCCTCGTGGCATCATTGCCAACCCCAACTGCACGACCATCATGATGGTTGTGGCATTGAAGCCTTTGGAGCGTCTGAGCCATATCAAGCGCATCCATGTTGCCAGTTACCAGAGCGCAAGTGGAGCAGGTGCGGCCGCCATGGCTGAACTTCAGCAGCAGTACAAGGAGATTATGGAGGACAAACCTGTGACTGTGAAGAAGTTCCCTCATCAGTTGGCTTACAATGTGATTCCCCAGATTGACGTGTTCCAGGACAATGGTTACACGAAGGAGGAGATGAAGATGTACAACGAGACCCGCAAGATTATGCACTCCGACGTTCAGTGTTCGGCCATGTGTGTGCGTGTGTCATCGCTCAGGGCACATTCGGAGTCTGTCTGGATTGAGACGGAGCGTCCCATCAGTGTGGAAGAGGCTCAGAAGGCGATAGCTGAAGGAGAGGGTTTGACTTTGGTTGACGATCCTGCCAACCTCCGTTATCCCATGCCTTTGGAAACGGCAGGAAAGGACAATGTGTTCGTCGGTCGTATCCGCAAGGACTTGGCTAACGAGAACGGTTTGACTTTCTGGCTCAGTGGCGACCAAATCCGAAAGGGCGCGGCGCTCAATGCTGTCCAAATCGCTGAATACCTAATAAAAAGAGGACTCAATTGAGTCCTCTTTTTTTTATTCTTTCTAGGATTTTCTAGATGACCTAGATTTTCTAGATATTCTAGATTTTCTAGATTCCTAGATTTTTTAATGCCACTCGGTGTTGGTGTCCTTCTGGAATTTGTAGATACGGGCGAGGTAAAGTTCGAAGATGAGGGTGGAGTAGCCGGGGACATTGATGTCGTCATCTGTTCCGTAGCCGATGTAGTATGGGATGACGACTCTCCAGTGGTCGCCTTCCACCATGTTCATCAAGGCTGTGGAGAACCCTTTGACCACACCGTTGATGCCGAAGAGAGTTGGCACATCGGTGTCGATGTTGAGCACATCGCCCTGGAAGGACTTGTCGAAGCAGTATCCTTCAGGATAGGATGCTGACGGAATGAGGTGTCCTTGGTAGTGTACCCTCACGGAGTCGTTGTATAGCGGGTGCTCGGTTCCTGTTCCGTTCTCAAGTTTCTGGACGTAGATGTAGTATTTATTGTCCGCGTTCAGACCGACGGAGTCGCCGAGGTTGAACGACTTGTACATAGTCCATCCGTTGCCTTTTCGTGCGACGTTAGCGATGGAGTCGAGATAATGCTCGTTGCGTTGCTGCCAGTTGTCGTACTCTAAAGCCTCGTCCTGCTCCTGACACGAGATGGCTGTCAGGATGAGGATGAGGGATGCAATGATATAGAGAGGTCTTTTCATAAAATCTCGTTTATCCGTTTATTCCGATTAATCGTTTAATCGATTATTCGTTTAATCGACGATTAATCGGCTTAACGCCTAAAAACTATTTCAGTTTCTTGAGCAGGCTGGTGATGGTCACATTGTCTTCGATGATACCCTGCAGCTCGCTGATTTTCACTCGCTTCTGTTCCATGCTGTCACGCCAGCGGAGGGTCACTGTGTTGTCTTCGAGCGACTGGAAATCGACGGTGACGCAGTAGGGTGTTCCAATGGCGTCCTGGCGGCGGTAGCGCTTGCCGATGGAGTCTTTCTCGTCGTACTGGCAGTTGAAGTGGAAGCGGAGGTCATTGATGATTTCCTGTGCCTTCTCGGGCAGTCCGTTCTTCTTGACGAGCGGCATGACGGCGAGTTTCACGGGTGCGAGTGCTGCTGGCAGGCGAAGTACGACGCGGGTCTCACCGCCTTCGAGTTTCTCTTCGCAGTAGCTGTGGCAAATGACGCTGAGGAACATACGGTCAACGCCGATGGAGGTCTCGATGACGTACGGAGTATACGACTCGTTGAGTTCTGGGTCGAAGTACTTGATGCTCTTGCCAGAGTATTTCTCGTGCTGTCCGAGGTCGAAGTTGGTGCGGGAGTGAATACCTTCCACTTCCTTGAAGCCGAACGGCATGTTGAACTCGATGTCAGTGGCAGCGTTGGCGTAGTGGGCCAGTTTGTCGTGGTCGTGGAAACGGTAGTTCTCTGCGCCGAAGCCGAGGTTCTGGTGCCATGCCATGCGCCATTCCTTCCATTTCGCGAACCAATCCAGTTCGGTGCCGGGCTTGATGAAGAACTGCATCTCCATCTGCTCGAACTCCCTCATGCGGAAGATGAACTGACGTGCGACAATCTCGTTACGGAAAGCCTTACCGATTTGTGCGATGCCGAAAGGTATCTTCATGTGTCCGGTCTTCTGCACGTTGAGGTAGTTGACAAAGATGCCCTGTGCTGTCTCTGGACGCAAGTAGATGGTGGATGCGGCATCGGCTGTGGAGCCCATCTCGGTCTTGAACATCAGGTTGAACTGGCGAACCTCGGTCCAGTTCCTGGTGCCGCTGATGGGGCATACGATTTCCTCGTCGATGATGATTTGGCGCAGTTCAGCAAGGTCGTTGTCGTTCATGGCCTTTGCGAAACGCTCGTGCAGGGCGTCGCGCTTCTGCTTGTGCTCCAGCACGCGAGGGTTGGTCTCGCGGAACAAGGCCTCGTCGAAGCTCTCGCCGAAGCGCTTGCGTGCTTTCTGCACCTCCTTGTCGATTTTCTCGTCGTACTTGGCCATCTGGTCTTCGATGAGCACATCGGCGCGGTAGCGTTTCTTGGAGTCTCGGTTGTCGATGAGTGGGTCGTTGAAGGCATCCACATGGCCTGACGCCTTCCAGATGGTTGGATGCATGAAGATGGCAGAGTCGATGCCGACGATGTTCTCGTGGAGCAGCACCATGCTTTGCCACCAGTATTGTTTGATGTTGTTTTTCAGTTCCACACCGTTCTGGCCATAGTCATAGACTGCTGCCAGTCCGTCGTAAATCTCGCTTGAAGGGAAGACGAACCCATATTCCTTGCAATGGGAAACGACCTTCTTGAATACATCTTCTTGTGCCATTTTTTTTCTAGAATTCTTTTTATTGTTTTTTTCTGATTATTCTGATTGTTCCAAATTTTCCTGTAGTTCTGAAAATTTAGGTGCAAAATTAGCATTTTTCTTTCATAATCAAGCAATCGGAAGGCTTGTTTTGATTATTTAAGATATGATAACGGTTGATTTCCACCTTTTTTCGCTAATTTTGCGGGGCAAAGTAGCTACTCTATAGCTTAATAAAAACTCAACGACATGAACAGGTATCTTCTTGTATTGATATTCGCATTGGTGCTTCCTCACGCAGCGCATGCGCAGTTTTTCGATTTCGGGTTTGGCGACCCTTTCGATGATTTTTTCGGCCCCCGTCGTGTTGAACAGCAGCAGCCAGTAGAGAAGGCTCAGTTCAAGGGCGGTAAGGAAGGAATGAACGATTTCATCGAGAAAAACTACAAAAACCCAAGCCCTCGCATTCAGGGTCTTGAGGGTGAGATTTTGGTCTATTGTCTGATAAGCGAGAAGGGCAAGGTAGAGGAAGCGAAGGTTTCCCGTGGTCTTTCTCCTGCTTACGACAAGGAGGCTGTCCGTGTGGTGAAGAAGATGAAGTTCAAGCCCGCCAAACAGGGCAAGAAGAAAGTCAAGAGCCGCTATCAAATCTCCTTCCCCGTCCGCAAAGGCCGCCTGAGCTTCAACACGTTGCCGACGGTGGATGTCTGACGTTGGAACCTTCACTCCCCCGCCGCCCCACCATCACCCTGGCCATAAAAAGGCCAGGCACAGCACTGCCAGCAATAGCGAAGACATGATGCAACATTGGCGACCATAGGCATGAGGCGGCTATGTTTCATTGCTATCAGTGCTGTTCCCAGGCATTTTATGCCTGGTGTGAATACTTGAACAAGAACAATAAAAGGCAAATGAGCACTAAAGAAAAAGCCATAGCCGCTGGCGTCCTTCATGCCACCATTCACAGCATGAAACGACGCGCCATCTGGCACGATTATCACGCTGAAGGCACCTATATGCTCACCCTTGTGACCCGGAATCGCCAACGACTCTTTGGCACATTGAAGGGTGACCCTACCATTAGGACCTTCTTACCAGGTTGTGCAAGGGTTGAGTGCAGCGATTTGGGCAATGCCATTTTCTTTGAGGAAATCAAGAAAATTAACACCTACTATCCGATGGCGGTGGTGTGGAAACTCTGCGTGATGCCTGATCACCTTCACATCATCCTGCGGATCGATTCTTCTTTGCCTGAGGGGAAAACTTTGGGTACTGTCGTCAAAGGATTCAAAAATGGTTGTAACCGAGCCTATTGGCGCATTTATGGCATAGAGTGGAAGAATCGCCCAGGGTTGTTTGAAGAGGGATATTGCGACAAGATACTTAAGGATTTCAATCAACTGGATCATTGGAAACACTATTTGGATGACAATCCCCGCCGGCTATTGATAAAGACAACCCATCCGGAGTTCTTTTCTGTTCGTCATCATCTGACAATCAATGGGCGCCAATGCGTGGCTGTCGGCAACCCTTTTTTGCTTGACATACCTGATAAAGAGGCTGTCATTGTGCATAGAAGAGACGACGAGAACGAATATGCCAGAAAAAGAGGGGCATGGATGGCTACAGGAGCTAATTATGGCGTTCTTGTGGGTGCCTTTATCTCGCCTCGTGAAAGAGAAGTAAAACAGTCGGCAATGGAGCTGGGTTATTTCATCATCCACCTGACGAACCAGTGCATTGGACAGTTTTACAAGCCCAGTGGCATGGACTTTGACGCTTGTGCAGAGGGGAGAATGCTTATCATATCCCCTTGGCTAGATGAACCTAAGAAAGAAGGAATCACGAGACAAGAATGCCTGGAGCTCAACGCCTTGGCGGTTAAAATGGTCCAAGAATGATTAAGAAAATGCTCTGTTGAAAGCGCCCGTTTCCTCTGCTCCTGTATTTCCATGGAAGGGACGTCTCTTAATAACCGTGGGTGCAAGCTCCGTAGCTGTTGTTTTCTTAGGTCTAAGGAGTCAAGGATTATGGCCGCAAAATTAGTGAATGAAAACGGAAATGGCAAATAATGATTAGTTTTTTGATAGCTCATCAAGTTTCTCCCCTTTTCCCCCTTTTTTCCCCTTGAAAAGCAAAAAAAACGTCTAATCCTTTGTCGGGTTGTGAATTATGTGTAACTTTGCATGCTGATGTGGCGCACGAATTGTAATTGCTTGAAACGGACGAAGTGCGCCGCTCCGATGAGAACGCTGAACGGAAATGATTCAAACTAACTGACTTCGATTTGATGACTACACCTTATTTTATTATACACGTGTTGTAGTTTATCATTGCATACGTGCTGAAGAACGACGCTAACCTACTTACATAGTGGATGTGACTACTATTAAATTCTGAACAATCATTATATTAACAACTAAACAACGCTTATGAAACATTTAAAACTTATGTTCCTCGCGGGGCTGTGCGCTTTTGGTCTAAATGCCAACGCCGACACAACCCTTCTAAGCGAAGGCGATGGTTGGCAGAAGATTACTTCTATGCCTGCCAATGTAACTGATTACTACTACTGCATAGTAGATAATAGTAATGATCTTATGCTCTCTCTCTCAAGAGGCAATAGCCAAGGTTCCCAATATAATGGTCTTCGCTACAAGACTTCTGGGAATCCCATTATGGACAAGAGTATGCTCTTCACACTGCAGGTTCATGGCGATTACCTTGTGATGACCAATGCAGAGTATAATACATTTTTCCTCCAGACAGAGTATAATGCAGCGCATTTTTACCGTACTCACGATAACGGAGGTAGCAATAATAAAGATTGGGGTAAGGTGAAATTTACCTACCAATCCGACGGTTTTTGGACAATTCAGAACGGTCAGTACCCCGTAGATGACGGCAACTACCTCGGTGTCTGGAACGACAATGCTGCTGCCGCCAGTGGTCTTGAACTGGCATTGAACAAACCCAACAACATGAGGGGAACTTTCCAAATCTACGCTATCTCCAAGGCAGACTACAATACCTACGTCAATAACATCAAGAATGGTGTTGGCGCAAGTGAGGATACCCCCGTTGACATGACAGCACTTATTGTGAATCCGAATGCCAGATTCTGGACTGGCAGCATACCTTTCGGTTGGACGACTACAGGCACTCAGAACATCAACAACGGTACTGGCCCAGACGGATTCCCTGGCTTTTTCGAATACAGCAATTGGGGAGCTAGTAGCTGGACTGGTTCACTGGAGCAGACAATTACGGTGCCCAACGGTAAATACAGACTTACCGTAGGCATGATGGCAGCTGAAGGTGTTACTGCCTATATCTATGCCAATGATGACCAATCGGAAAATCTGGATGCTATTGGTGCTACCTGGGGAAGTTTAACCGTGGAAACCACTGTTACAACAGGAAGCATCAAAATCGGTACCTACGCAGAGGCTTCCGCTCAACATCTATGGGTCAATGCCGACAACTTCCGGCTGGAATATCTTGGCGCCGACCTATCCATACTTGTTGAGTCATACCATAATGCTCTCTCAGCCGCTCAGAATGTTGACCAGAGTGCTATTATGTCTAATGACGCTCTGAATGCTCTGAACACCGCACTTGGCGCCTACGATGAAGTTAACGAGAACGACGCTGATGCACTTCAAGAAGCCATTACAGCCCTTACCACCGCTACAGAGAACTGCAATGCTTCTATCGCAGCCTACGCCGATGTACCTGCTTACCTCGCCAAGATGGGCGGTGTATTGGAAACCACCAATGTCTATACACAAGACAGCTACAACACATGGTATGACAATATTCAGACCCAATACGAAGCACGTACACTGAGCGATATTGACGCTGTTAATTATACCGAAAATTCCGCTTTTAGCACTGGATGGCATTCAGCTAACTACATCGACGATATACTTCTTTCCACTTGGACCGTTGGTGGCGAACAGTGCAAAGACTACGACAAGGCTCTCTATATCAATACATGGTCAACAGAGGGTAACACAGACGGCAGTGATTTCCACGCACCATTCTTTGAGTACTGGGTTTCACAGGAAAACGTTCTTGCTGCCAATACATTCGTTTGTACCCTGACAGGCCTTGAAGAGGAAACTGTCTATACTTTCAGCCTACGTGCACGTGTGCGTCAGACCGACGGCGACGACTCTAAGATTCCAAACGGTGTCACGATGACAGTGGGCACCAATACAGTTGATATCAGTGCGGGTGCACAGTTCCAAAACGGACCTTTCTATATCGGCAACTTCTCTGCCGCTGGTCAAACGGACGCAAATGGTACTCTTACTGTAACCATTACAGTTGCCGAGAACAGCTACATCAGTTGGCTCTCGTTCAACAACTGCAATTGCACCGAAGGTGAAGACCTCAGTACATATATTGCCGACTACCAATTCGCTTTAAACCAGATCACTACCGCCCTCAGCGACGCTGTATATGGTCAGACCGCAGCATCGTTCTTCGGCGATGTATTGGATGAGTATGGAATTCCAGAAGAAGATCTCAATACGGCTTCCAAGGACGAACTCATCACTTCTACTATAGCCTTCAATTCAATCATCGGTGCTTATGCTGCTTTCGTAGCTCCACTCAAGGGTACCTCCATCGATGGATGGAACAAAGGTGAAGATGAAGTGGCAACAACTGGTAACCAAGGATATGTGTTCCATGTCAACACTTGGTCAACGGAAGGTGATCCGACGAATCCAAACTATGACGGTTCTGGCATGACCACTCCATTTATCGAGTTCTGGACTGGTAGAAATAATGGTGCTTTGATTGACAACACGATGACCCACACAGTGACAGGTCTTGAGCCAAATGCTTACTATAAGGTCAGCGGTTTGGTTCGTACACTCAACGAGGCGGGTACAGTCAGTGAGGATGGCGAAAGCGATCCTATGGGTACCTTCATCTTCGCTGGCGCCGGTATCGCACGCGCTTACAATGGCAATGCTTGCACCAATGGTGTGTATGCCAACCCAGTGGTTTATGGACAGGCCGACGCTGAAGGTAACCTGAACATTGGTATCAAGACCATCAAGACCAACTGCAACTGGGTAAGCTGGAAGAACATCACCGTCGTGAAGGAAAGCGACGAACTCAC
>Ga0310695_10010280_pt1 | contig 13740 bp, 10 predicted proteins | sample RumenRJG_04DNA_FD_203882 | JGI IMG/M metagenome (GOLD analysis project Ga0310695, IMG submission 203882) | Bovine rumen microbial communities from Lethbridge, Alberta, Canada - RJG_04 (v2) (version 2) | ecosystem: Host-associated > Mammals > Digestive system > Stomach > Rumen | place: Canada...
CTGGTAGGAACACGACGGAGATGCTTCGTTCTACCGGTCTGGCTATCCGTCCTGTCTATGGTGACTATCGGCAGAAGGTAGAGGTATCTTTCGATGAGGCTAATGTTAAGAAAGACAAGACGAGTGCCACTTTCCCACTTAACTTCACAGGCTCGTTAAGTTTCGTCTCTGAATATGGTGTGGCATATGCTACTTCTGAAGCTACACTTGATGTGCAGGGGAATAGTAAGGTGAAAGTTACTGGTGAACCCAAAGAGTCAGAAACAATCAAAGTAACAGGTTTGGAGCCCAATACAATCTATTATTTCAAGGCTTATGCTATTACAGAAGGCAATTATACAGAGAGTGAGGTCTTTACGATTACGACAGATGCGAAGTTCCCCATCCCTGAAGCTGTTGACCTTGGCTTGAGCGTGAAATGGGCGAAGTGGAACATGGGTGCCTCTTCCGAATATGATTCAGGTGATTGGTATGGATGGGGTGATCCAACAGGTGAGAAGACATCTACGATTAGTTCCGAGTATGCCAACGGATACACCAAACCCAGTATCTGTGGCACCAGCTTGGATATTGCTACCCAGAACTGGGGAGAGGGCTGGCGTTTGCCTACCGCTGAAGAGGTGAAGGAGTTGTTGGATAAATGCAAGAGGACAGCCGTTACCAAGAACGGTGTCGCAGGCTATAACCTGACTTTGAACGGTCAGACCATCTTCCTGCCTAAAGGCGGTTACAAGAATAATGGTGTCGTCAGTTACGAAAACTACAGCTGTTATTGGACCGGTGAGCAGGATGATGCCCTTCATCCCTATGAGCTAGCTGTTTACAGTTCAACACAGTATGCTGTGATTACGAATACTAACAAGGCTCTCCATCTGCATATCCGTCCTGTTTATGATGATGGCAGTATACCTGGCGGCGGCGCTTCTTCCAATGCCTATGACAAATATGCGGTGGATCTCGGATTGAGTTCGCTGTGGTCATCAGTAAATCTTGGTGCAACAAAGTCAACGGGCATTGGTAAGTACTATGCATGGGGTGAGACCAAGCCGAAGACCAGTTTTAAGAAAGAGGAATATGAGTATTACGATGCCAGTTCAGATGGTTTTACTGACATTGGCCATGTGATTAGTGATACTGAATATGATGCTGTAAAGGCAGCGTGGGGTGGAAAGTGGCATATGCCTACCTATTACGATTTCCAGGAACTTTGTGAACAATGTACCTGGACGGTTGTTACACTCAGCGGTGTACAGTGTTTTGAGGTGAAAGGTCCTTCTGGAAAAGTTATCTACCTGCCAATGACGGGTTACTACACGTCTTCTAGTGAGTCACCGAGCTATGAAAGTACCAAAGCCCGTTACTGGGCTGGAACGCTCTTTACGCTTCCCACTTCGGATCCTATTCCTGACTCTTATGCCTATTCCTATAATTTGGATATTAACGGTAATCCGAAAGACTCCCAGCCTAATAAGTTTTACAGGTACTGGGGTGCTGTGATCCGACCTGTCAGAACAAAATAAATGCGACATATATTATATTATTCATTTTAAATATTTAAAATTATGAGAAGTTTAAAAACGTATCTGGTAGCCGCTCTTGCACTCGCGAGCTTGAGCGCTACTGCACAGACGAAGAAGGTGGTTGACCGCGTTGATCAGCGTACTGTTCAAGAGCTTGACCACCAGGAGAGTATTGACCACTTTAAGAGTCATGCGTTCCTTACCCTGCAGGGTGGTGCGCAGTACACTCTGGGTGAGGCTAAGTTTGACAAGCTGATTTCTCCCAATGTTCAGCTTGGTATTGGTTATCAGTTCAATCCTTGGTTCGCTGCCCGTCTCCAGGCTAATGGATGGCAGAGTAAGGGCGGTTGGAACGGTTTCTGTGCAACAGCTAATTCTGCTCCTTATACCAACGACTACAAGTGGAACTATGTAGCTCCTGGTATTGACTTGATGTTCGACCTGACAAATGCTTTTGGCGGTTGGAATCCTAAGCGCTTACTTTCTGTAGTGCTGTTCGTTGGTGGTGGTGCCAACATCGGCTGGAAGAACGACGAGGCTAATGCTATCGGCGCTAATGTGAAGCAGCTTGACAACTACCTCCTTGAGTATCTCTGGGACGGTACAAAGGTTCGTCCTTTCGGACGTGGTGGTCTGCAGCTCGGTTTCCGTCTGAGCGACGCTGTTAGCCTCCTGCTCGAGGGTAACGCCAACATCCTGGGTGACAAGTACAACTCAAAGAAGGCTGACAACCCCGACTGGTACTTCAATGCACTCGCAGGTCTGCGCATCAACTTGGGTAAGACCAAGACTACCGAGACCAAGGATATCTATCGTGACGTAGTGGTTTATGACACAATCTACAAGTATGTTGAGGATAAGCCAATCGAAGTGAAGAAGGAAATGCGTCGTGATGTATTCTTCACCATCAATTCTTATACCATCTCTGACAACGAGATGCGTAAGGTGGAAGAGATTGCTGAATACCTGAAGAAGTATCCTGAGGCAAAGGTTGTTGTAAGCGGCTATGCTGATAAGGGCACTGGTAACGCTCGCATCAATGCTCGTCTGGCTGCACAGCGTGCTGACATCGTTGTGAAGACTCTGAAGGAGCAGTTTGGTATCGACGAGAGCCGTATCACTTATGATTCTTACGGTGATAAGGTACAGCCGTTCGAGGAGAACGATCTGAACCGTGTATCTATCTGTATTGCAAACTAAAAAGCAGCGGTAAATAACCGCTACAAATAAAAAGTAAGGCCTGGAACGATTGTTCCGGGCCTTTCTTTATACTATTGCAACAGTATGTTTTTCAGGTGTTCATTGTCTCTTTGCCAAGGAAGCCTTGCTTAAATGCCGTGGAAGCAACGTAAGAATGCCGTAGAAGCAGCGTAAGAATGGCGTAGAAGCAATGTAAGAATGCCGTAGAAACAAGGCAATGCTTAAAGCTCTTGTTTGGGTTCTGTTTCTTGTGTAGTATCCTCTTCTTGTTTGGGTTCTGTTTCTTGTACAAACTGTTCTTTTGGGGAATCAGCTTCCTCTGTTTCTTTAGATTCTGGCTCTACCACAAGACCGTCCCGGAGATGAATGGTGCGGTCGGTGATGGCTGCCAGTTCTTCATCGTGGGTAACAATGACGAAGGTTTGTCCGAATTTGTCCCGCAGGTCGAAGAATAGCTGGTGGAGTTCTCCTTTGTTCTTGGAGTCAAGACTGCCAGAAGGTTCATCAGCCAGGATGACTGCTGGGTTATTCATCAAGGCGCGGGCTACGGCTACGCGTTGTTTCTCACCGCCGGAAAGTTCAGCGGGCTTGTGATGGGCGCGGTCGGTAAGGCCCATAAAGGCCAGGAGTTCCTCAGCACGGTGCTTTGCCTCCCTATTGCTTTTGCCTGCAATATAGGCGGGAATCATAATGTTTTCCAACGCTGTAAACTCCGGTAGCAGCTGGTGGAACTGGAAAACGAAGCCTATGTGGTGGTTGCGGAAATCAGAGAGTGCTTTCTGCGAGAGGGTAGTTGTGTCGATGTTATCGATGCAAACGGTACCGCTATCGGGTTTGTCGAGGGTCCCGATGATTTGCAGGAGTGTCGTCTTACCGGCTCCGGAGGGACCGACGATACTGACGATCTCTCCTTTTTCAATGTCGAGCGAGATGCCTTTCAGCACCTGTAGTGAGCCAAAGCTCTTCTTTATATCTTTTATATGTATCATATTCCAGAAAGTTATATTTTGTGCACAGAGACAGAAGCACAGATACTGGAAGTTTTTATTTTTGTAATTGATGCGAAATTGTATATCTTTGTGTCTCCGTGTACTATATATTTTATTACATTAGCTTTGCTTTTTCTTTAGCCAATCGCGGAGAATGGCGTAGGCACTGATTTCTTCACGCTTCTGTGGTGCAGTGAAACTCATGACGTTCATAGGCTCTCCATACTGGTCGGGGAAGATAATCATCAGGTTCTGCCGTTGATAGAAGCGTTGCAACTCGGTTGGGAGCTTGTCGAAGACACTCTTGTAACTCACGGTTCCCTTACGGGCTGTGATGACAACGAAAAGGTGGTCTTCATTGATTTTCTGTGCCAGTTCAGGCAGTTGGTTCCAGTGTTGCATCAGATGGTAGTCAACGCGTATGTCAGGATACACATTCTGAATATGCTGATTGATGAGTCCAAGCGTGTCCTGACGTCCATGGAACTGTATGCGGCAATCCAAATTGCCCGCTAATCTTGCCAAACGGTCAATCCAGCGATGGAAACCAGGCTCAAATTCCGCTCTTGAGGGCACTGCCACTTGTATGCGGCGGATTGTATTGAGGGGCTGAACCACCTTTGCTATGATGATCTGACGGTTCAGTTCTGTGAAGAGATTCTCGGTGAAAATCCCCCAGAAAGAATCCCTTTCATTCTTAGGCTCATGAAGGCCGATGATGATTTCGCTGGCCTCGTACTCCTTGAAAGCGTGCATGATGCCGTTGGCAATATTTGTGGCAATGCGGCTCTGGGTCTGCATACGTACGTTTGCATCCGATGCCGCCTTCGTGGCCTGTTCCAGCAGCTGACGGCCTAAGGCCTGATTTTTTTGCACATTATCATCGTCGAGCACCACATTGAGTCCGATTATTCCACGATTCAGAGCCTCATTGCGCATCAAGATAGCCAAGCTCACCAATGTGTTCATGCTTCCTTGATATTTCAGCGGGAGCAGTATCTTCTCATCGTCACCCACCTTTTCATCTTCGTGGATGACATTATCTTTAAGAGCAATCTTTTGGGAAGCGAACTCTGTCATCAATGAAGAAATGACACATGTGAAGAGAATCATCATCACCACACCGTTAAGCATATCAGCGTCCACCAGATAGTTCCCGTCTCCGATACTGAGTTTCATACCCACCATCACGATGGCAATAGAACCAGCTGCGTGGGCGGAAGTCAAGCCGAACATCATGTGCGCAGAAGTGATGGGCAGACGGAAGATAAATCCAGCTACATAGCCGGCGATCATCTTGCCGACAGTACCCATGACAACCATGATAATAATCACATAGATGGTGTGCCAGCCTTCGAAAAGTACGCCTACGTTGATAAGCATTCCCACACCAATCAGGAAATAGGGGATGAAGATGGCATTACCGATAAACTCCAATCGTCCCATCAATGGGGAAAGACGTGGGATATAACGGTTGAGTGTCAGTCCGGCAAAGAAAGCACCAAGCACACCTTCCAAACCTATAAATGTGGTGATAGCCGCACTAAGAAACAGGACCGAAAGGATGAAGATAAACTGTGTGACGGCATCGCTGTAATGCTGCAGGAACCAGCGCGACACTCTGGGCACAATGAAGATCATTCCCGCCAGATAGATTCCCAACTTCAGAAGTGGAAGAATGAATGTAGTCAGAATGGAGGGTGAATGCCCCGAATTTCCCAGAACATGAATGGCACCTACGATAAACGAAAGATTAACCAGCGCCATGGTCAACGCAATCATAGAGGCTCCTACAGAGAGTGTGACAGAGCGATGGCGCTGCAAACCGTATTTCGTTACAATGGGATAGGCAATCAAGGTGTTGGACGACAGGATACAGCAGAGCAACAATGTGGCAAATTTGTTGTAATGGAGCCAGTTGAAGCCAGCGTAATAGACCATGATAAAGGGAATGAAGAAGGTGAGCAGTCCGAAGATTACCATCTTCCGCAGATGCTTGCGCGTGCCTTCAATATCCATTTCGAGTCCCGCGAGGAACATGATGAAATAGAGTCCTACCTGTCCGAAAATCTCAAATGAGGCGTCCCTTTCCAAAATGTTCAATCCATAAGGACCTACGAGGATACCTGCCAGTACCATTCCGATAATGTGCGGAATGCGTAGCTTGCTCATAATCATCGGTGCTAACAGGATGATGCACAGCACGATGAAGAAAATCCACGTGGGGTCTGTTATAGGGAAGTATGCACCAAGATTGAGCATGATTTGTCACCTTTTGACTGCAAAATTACAACTTTTTCTGTCAATCTTGCAATAAATACGTCGAAAAGTTGTACTTTTGCACCGCGAATTATAAAATTAGAAGACAAAAGACAATGAAAGTAGCAATTGTTGGTGCAAGTGGTGCTGTGGGACAGGAGTTCCTGCGTATCCTCGATCAGAGAAATTTCCCCATGGATGAGTTGGTGTTGTTTGGCAGTGAGCGTTCTGCAGGCCGAAAATACACATTCAAAGGAAAGGAAATTGAAGTGAAACTGCTTCAGCACAACGATGACTTTAAGGATATCGATATCGCATTCACCTCTGCCGGTGCTGGAACCAGTAAGGAATTTGCTGCCGACATCACGAAATACGGTGCCGTGATGATTGACAACTCCAGTGCTTTCCGCATGGATGAAGATGTGCCCCTCGTAGTGCCTGAGTGTAACGCTGCAGATGCGCTGAACCGTCCTCGTGGTATCATTGCCAATCCTAACTGTACGACCATTATGATGGTAGTTTGTCTGCAACCCCTTGAGCAGCTCAGTCACATCAAGCGTATCCATGTGGCCAGCTATCAGAGTGCTTCGGGTGCCGGAGCCGCTGCCATGGCTGAACTGCAGCAGCAGTATAAGGAGATGGTGGAAGAAGGTGAAGTGAAAACTATCAAGAAGTTCGCTCATCAGTTGGCTTATAATGTGATTCCCCAGATTGACGTGTTCCAGCCCAACGGCTATACCAAGGAGGAAATGAAGATGTACAACGAGACGCAGAAGATTATGCACACCGATGCAAAATGCTCGGCTATGTGCGTCCGCGTTTCTTCTCTTCGCAGTCATTCTGAGAGTGTGTGGATCGAGACAGAGCGTCCTATCAGCGTTGAAGAGGCCCAGCAGGCTCTGGCTGCCGCTCCCGGTGTGACCCTGAAAGACGATCCGGCAAACCTCGTTTATCCAATGCCTTTGGAGACTGCAGGCCATGACGATGTCTATGTAGGCCGTGTGCGTAAGGATATCAGCGATGAGAATGGTCTGACTTTCTGGCTCAGCGGCGACCAAATCCGTAAGGGTGCGGCTCTGAATGCTGTGCAGATTGGTGAATATCTGGTGGAAAAGAAAGATCTTCCCTGCTTTAAGAAATAAACAGCCCTATATTATATATAAATAAGGTATAGGGATTTCGCCCGGTTGGAAATCAAGGGCAAGAAGCTACAATTATAAACGCATAGGAATCTGTTCGAAAAAATTATTTTTTGAACAGATTCCTATTGTATTTGTGACAATTTTTAGTTTTTTGTGCATTTTTCTTTTCCAAAATCATCATTATATTAATATTTTTATTATCTTTGTGGAAAATTAGTCACTATCCTAAAAAAAACAATTGCCACGTGACTTTAATCCAGATTTATGAAGAACCTAAAAGAAAATAGGATAAAAAGGAATATAGGCAGAAAATGGCTACTCGTCGTTTTCCTATGCTCTTGTGCAATGGTTTCCACTGCGCAGGTGAAGGAAGGCAATGTTCATCTGAGAGCTAATCTGGTCAGGTGGGCTACCTTGACGGCAGATGGCAGTGTGGAGTGGCAGTTGAAAAAGGAATGGAGTGTTCTTGCCAGTGGCACTTGGTCAAGCTGGAGCTTCAAGGGGAACCGTTACCGCATCAAGGAGTTTGCCGGCGAGATACGTCACTATATGGGCTATATGTCCACAGAACTGCCGTGGTATATAGGAATGAGAATCTATGGCGGTGAGTTCAACTATGGTTTCTCAAAGGAGAAAGCGCGTCAGGGTGATTTGCTGGGAGGCGGCATTATTGCCGGTTATCGTCTCCGTTTGCGCAACAAGCGTTTCTACGTGGACTTCACGGGTGGCTTAGGCTGCACGAATGCCAAGTACGATCAATACAAGGTTCTCGACGACACCCGTTACATCACAGAGCGCGGTGAAACCAACTACTGGGGTATCAACCATGTGTCGATAGCCCTCGTTTATAAACTCTTTAATCATTGATGGCCATGAAATATAAGTTCTATTACATATTATTAGGATTCATGGTCATGACAGCGATGTCATCGTGTATTAAGGATCAACTTTATATTCTTCCCGAAGACGATCCCGATTACTTTGACCCCTTTGAATGGAAACACTCTTCCCTGACAGTACGTACTATTTGGGATGAGGGCGTTACACCTGTCCCTCATGGTATCATGCTGAATGAGGACTGGACAGAACTCAATACGGGAACGGAAATAACCTTCAAGGGTCTTCCGGCTCAAACCTATAGTGTGTATGCCTATAATACTCCGCCGGGAATCAAGGTCGAGCAAGGAAAAGCTACGGTGACGGCAATGCCTGACGGCACACTGAATCCCTATCCCGAACTGTTCTATCTGTCACCTGTTGTGGAAACAAACGTGGTGCGTGGAACTCCCTCAGAAGTTTCTCTTCCCATGATCCAATGGCTTCATGAACTGAAATTCACCTTCAATATGTGGCCAGGCGATGAGAAACTTATTGAGAGTATCGTAGGCAAACTCGGTGGCGTTGTGCCGTCGTTGGATATGAATGAAAAGATACCGACAGGCGAGACGACGTCAATTAACTTGACTTTGGCTCCAACGACCGTGACCTATCATGGGTCTGATCCTGATTTGCAGAATCAGGAGGTGCCAGCCTATACTGTTACCGTTCGTGTTTTCGACATCCAGCCCACAACTAACACAACTTTGGATTTGGAGTTGACGACTACGGATGGCCAGACAATTACGATCTCCACTCTGGTAGAAAAAGTGATACCGGAACCTATTTCCACAACTTATCCTATTTCTCCTGAGAGTCCAGTACCTAGTCCCACCATTCCTATGGATATTGATATTGATATCTTTATAAAGGACATGGTGAACGGTTCGTTCAACGGTACCATCGTGAATTGGAATGACGTTGAAAATGGTGTGATACATATTCGTTGATTAATAAAACATAAAAAGATAAACCTATGAGAAAGATTTCAAAATTTGCAGCAGCCGCATTGATTCTGGCCATTTCTGCTGCCTGTGGAAATAATGACGAGCCGGCGCAGGAAAACCAGCAGTCGCAGCGGACTCCATTGCAGGTGGTCAGCCAGATTCAGACACGTGCTTCAAAGGAAGCGTGGGCTTCTGGCGATGCTATTGGTGTGTATTCCCTTGACGGAACGACAGCTGAATACTCCAATTATCAGTACACAACTACTGGTAATGGTGTCTTTGATCCCGCTTCTGAAGCGTCAACCATCTTGTTGCCCGCTGATAACAGTGCGCGTTCGATAGTGGGTTACTATCCCTACAGCGCCAGCGTCTCTGGTGGAATTATCCCTGTAGATGTAAGTAATCAGGAGAATCAGGAGGCTATCGACCTGTTGGTATCGAATACGGTAGGTGGGGTAACAAAGGATAGTCCTTTAGCCAACCTGAACTTCTATCACAAACTGTCAAGGATTGAGATGGCTATCAGTCCGGGATTAGGTATTACAGCTGAACAAATGGCTCAAATGACAGTCACTTTAGACAACCAGTATACAACTGGTTCCTATGACATTATGAACGAGCAATCAGGAATTACCGTTAGTGGTCAGCCTACGACTGTTTCCTTGTTAATGGCTGAAGACGGCACAACGGCTGAGGCTATCATTCTTCCTACGGAATCCACAGAAGGAATGAGCTTCACGTTTACCATTCCTGAAATGGGCTCTTATACGTTCGTAGTAGGTAACGCCGCTGGTTCACAGTCGTTCGTTGCCGGTAACAAATACAAATATACTGTGCTTATTAACCGCACCGGTCTTACCATCACCTCAACGATTGAGGACTGGGGAGCTGGTAATGGAGAAAATGGAGAAAATATCGTTGCTGAATAATAAAATCTGAAGGATATGAAAAAAGTGTTGTTTTTCGCTGCTGCTGTTCTGGCTTTGGCAGCTTGCAGCAACGAGGAAGAAAATGCCAATGGCAATTGGAATGGAGAAATCAGACTGACTACTCAGCATCTGCGGGTGACTCGTGCAGGCTCGGAAATACAGAATACACAGTTCGATGCTAATGAGAAAATAGACATCTTTATTTATAACCATGCAGATGGTGAAGGATATGAAACCTTACCTGCCGTTTATACGGCTGATGGTAATGGCAATCTCACAACCAACCCTGTACAGCAGTTCCCGGCTGGAGCCGATAGTCAAATCGATTTATATGGAGTCTATCCTTCTGGTATAGCTACACCTTCAGACACTGCTAATATAGCCTTTACGGTTCAGACGGATCAGAGTACTGAAGCTGGATATAAAGCAAGCGATCTGATGCTGGGTGGTAATCTTGAAGGTCGTTTGTATCAGCCCATAGCACGTACCAACGACCCTGTACTTCTTACTTTTGTGCATAAGCTCTCAAAAATAATCCTTAGAGTAGTGCCAGGGGTAGGGCTTAGTGATACGAGTTTTGAGGGTGCTACGGCATCCATCAATAATGTCCTTGTCACTACCAGGTTTAATATTAGTAACATCCAACTCCCTATGTACTATTCAGCTGAAGGTGATCCTGCCACCATTAATATGGGAAGTCTGGAAGCTGGTGGCACAGAAGCTGCGCCATCGTACAGAGCCTGTGCCATTATTGTGCCACAGGAGCTAGAAGGTGGCAATCAGCTTTTCACGATAAATTTGAACGGCCGTACTTTTACCTATACTACTTCGCCGGATGATTGGTTTACGTTTTATCCAGGTATGACCTATGAGTTCACGATTACTGCAAATGTTTGGGGCCTAAGTCTGAGTACCGTCATTCAAGATTGGGAAACGGGCCAAACGATTACGGGACAAACCGACTAAATCAAATTCACTTAGTATAACCTTTAGGCTTTAGATATGGTTGCATTCGCCTTGATGGCATGTATTATCGTTACAGAATAATTAGAATATAAAGAATATGAAAAAATTGTTGTTTTTCGCTGCCGCTGTACTGGCTTTGACAGCTTGCAGCAACGAGGAAGAAAATACCAATAAAGATTGGAATGAAGAAATCAGACTCTGTACACAGAATCTGATGATGACCCGTGCTGGTTCGGACATACAGAGCACTCAGTTTGCTGCTAACGAACAAATAGATGTTTTCGTCTATGATGTAGCGGATCAGATGACTTATACCCGGCCTGCAGTTTATACTGCTGATGGACAAGGGGGACTTACTACGAGTCCTGCTCAGCTTTGGCCTTCTGGAACAGGCAGTGCCATCAATCTGTATGCTTTCTATCCTTCAGGTGCTGTTAAAGAAGAGAATTTTATTGGTGAAGATGAAGAACCTGAGTTCTTTTTTACAGTGGCGCTAGATCAGAGTACAGAAGCCGGATATAAAGCAAGCGATTTGATGTTTGGTGGTAGTATTAATCCCAATGGAGGATATCAGGAAATAGCACGTACAAATAGTACTGTGCCACTGACCTTCTATCATATGCTCTCAAAAATTAATCTTAACGTGACACTTGGAGAAGCGCTAAGTGAACAGGTTAATAGTATTTCTTCTATTTCGGCTAAAATCCAAAATGTATCTCCTGAAGCTCAGTTTTTTGGTATTATATCTTCATCACCCTTACAACCTAGTATGGAATGGGGAGGAGATCCTATAGACATTAATGTCGGCGATCTTACACGTGAAGATGGAATCTATTCTGGAAGTGCTATCATCCCACCGCAATCGTTTGAACCAGGCCATACCCTCTTTTCTATTACCATAACTTATAATGACGGTAGTAGCCGTACACTGACCTATACACTACCTTCGGATAGTAATGTTATGCTTTTTGAATCACATTACGTTTATAATTTCAATATAACAGCTAATGTTTGGGGATTGAGCTTGTCGACTACTATCGAGCCATGGAGTCAAGCCCAAGATTATTCTGGAGAAACCGATTAATGAGATTCAATTTATATAACATATTGGCTTTGGGCCTGGTTGCATTCGCCTTGACGGCGTGCAACGAGGAACGGGAGCTGGCTTCAACGAATCACAGCCGCGAACCCCTTGTCCTGTCTGTCGGACAGGGCACGGGTACGCGTGCAAGCTTTGATGGCACGTGGGACGCTGGTGATACGATTGCCTTGCAGATAGGCGATCAGGTGAAAGCCTATGTTATTGGTAGCGATCTCACTACAGCCACAGTAAGCAGTAAGGAATCAGAGCCGTTCTATTGGACTCAGGATGAACTTACGGTAAAAGGCTGGTGCTATAAGGGTGGTAAAGCCTATGCTCCTGAATGTCCCACAAAACTGAATGTGCCTTCTGAACTTCGTGCTCAGGATTCGTTGTCGAACAATGATTTCCTTTATTGTCCAGAGACAACCATACGCTATAACGGCGAGGCTGGTAATGTTACGTTCTATCATCAGTTTGCTCGTGTTGAGATTCGTCTGAAGTATGCTGTATCTGCCGATTTAGAAAATATCTGGATGTACATAGGTAACGATACTACCGGTAGTATTCCTTTGACTGCGGATTTTACGCCACCAGTAGCAGGAGAGACTCAAGGAACTTTTACTAATTTGGATAATGTTGGTTTCATCAGTCCAATTAAAAATATAGATACGGAAAATCAGATTCTGACCTTAACCGCTCTGATGATTCCGGGCGACTATAGTAAAAAGAAATTGCTGACTATCTATGGCGCAGGTGCTTATGCCCGTGCCTATTATATTCCACAAGGGACCATTTTGGAAGGTGGAAAGACAACAGTCTTTAATGTGACCATGGATAATAGGCCAATAGGTGTAGACATCATCCCTGGAAATTGGGCTCCACTTGATGCCTCTTTGGAATCCATTCCTGGACCAGTTGGGTTCTCTCGAGGAGATATGGTGGGAGTGTATCTTTTATCCAAAGGTGAAGGCTCAAATACTGCTTATGTCGAACGGCAATTTTACTGCGAAATGACTGCAGACGGGACTTGGACTTTGTCAACTGATATCGAGCTAGCCCCATACGTTAGTCAGTATTATTTCCTGGCTTATTATCCATATCAGACTAACTCCGCACCACCATTTGGATATAACACCTATAGTATTCCTTACAATGAGTGGCCAACAACAGCTCAAGGGTTCCTATCTGAGTATATTGCCAGTTTTGAACCTCAGTATGATCAGGCATCAGTGGATAACTTTAAGGCCAGTGATTTTCAGGTGTCTTTAGGAACATATGACAAGGCAACGAAAACTATAACCTTCAATATGGAGCATACCATGGGTTTGGCTTGGGCTAAGATTGTGAATCAGGGTAATTCTCTTGAGGATACGGAAATGGAACGCTTGTCTGTAGAGGGTATGAATGTATTACCTTATTTAAAAGAAGATGGAATATATTATATTATTAATCCAAATGCCCCGTCACCTTCTGCCCCACAACAATACATGCCAATATTATATAATGGAGATGAGCATGCTATAATACTCTCTCCAACAGACCCTGGAAAGTATGCTTATGGGACAATTGATATCGCTCAATAATGATAATGATTAAAACAAGATAGACTATGTCAAAGAAACACTTACTAACACTGCTCTTCAGCGTGATCGCCACCATGGCTGGCGCACAGGGAGTGCTTGAGGTGGAAGACCTGTCGCAAGCCAATGCTGTCTATTCGAGCGAAGGTGAGCAGGCCGCCGTGGAAATCAGATGTAACCATACCATCCCGCTGAGTTTCTCCTCAACGATGGATAAGAGTGTGGATCTTTTCAGCACGGAGCTTCAG
>Ga0310695_10010281_pt1 | contig 13738 bp, 6 predicted proteins | sample RumenRJG_04DNA_FD_203882 | JGI IMG/M metagenome (GOLD analysis project Ga0310695, IMG submission 203882) | Bovine rumen microbial communities from Lethbridge, Alberta, Canada - RJG_04 (v2) (version 2) | ecosystem: Host-associated > Mammals > Digestive system > Stomach > Rumen | place: Canada...
TGACCATCACCTTTTCAATCTGAATGACTGACATTCCTTTTCTGCCGGAGACACCTGTCACGGGATTTTTCGTGACGCCGGAGGGAAGGTGGCGCATGATCATAGTCCCTGCGTTCTCCGGCTGATTAGTGTTGCGGATATTGATGGGGATTTCCAGTTCGGAGGCAGACAGCACTGCGTCGGAGTGCAGCACGGAGGCACCCATGTAGGACAGGGTCCTCAGTTCCCGGTAGCTCATATAGGGAACCGTCTCCGGGCTTTCGACGATCGACGGATTTGCCGCGTACAGTCCCGAAACATCGGTCCAGTTTTCGTAGAGATCCGCGCTGACTGCGCAGGCGGCCAGGCTTCCGGTAATATCTGATCCGCCTCTCTCAAAAGTGCGGATCCTTCCGTTCATATCCGCCCCGTAAAAACCCGCGATCACAGCCCGGTTCAGGGGCAGCAGGGAAGCCCTCATTGTCCGGCTGGTCATGGCGCTGTTCAGCTGTCCGTCTTCATCAAAGCATACGCACCATGCCGGATCCACAAAGGTGAAGCCCAGGTACTGTGCCATGATTTTTGCAGTCAGGTATTCTCCTCTGCTGGCGGTATAGTCCCTGTCCGGCTCCGTCATCAGTGAATGTTCCAGAATTCCGATTTCTTCGTTCAAAGGGAAAACCATTTGAAGACCTTCGATGATCTCCCGGTAACGCAGCCGGATCTGCTCCAGCTCATCTTTGAAGGAATCTCCCGCAATGGCTTTTTCATAGCAGTTCAGCAGCAGGTCAGTCACCTTTATATCTTCGGGAAAACGCTTGCCCGGCGCGGAGACCACGATGAATCTCCTCTCCGGGTTGCTGCGGATAATGGTGCTGATTTTCCGGAGCTGGGCAGCATTGGCGACAGATGTGCCCCCGAACTTTGCGACGATGACGCGTTCACTCATGATTGTTTCCCTTTCTCATTTATGGGCAGCGCTTGCGCGCAGGATTTCCGCTGTACGACTCGGGACTCTGCCTTGGAAACCACGCAGAAGTCTCCGGATTTCGTGCCGGCCTGAAAAGTGATCAGGCCTTACGAGTACGGTGTTACAAGTACACGACTACCAAGGGGGGCCTACAGCAATCAGGCGTTACATGTACACGACCGCTAAGGGACTGTGTACGGCAACGATCAGGCCAGTACATTATATCACGCGGCCGCTATAAAAATCTCTCTCTCTGATACTTTTGTGATATAGTTAACCCGATAGGGGTTACAGTTCAGACCCACTGGATTCTTGGGGCGCCTTTTGTGCATTGCTGTAGAGGTGGGCCTTGAAAAACGCCGGTACTTGTTTTTTGCAAGCCCTGGCGAAGCAAAAAGCTGAGGCTCTGTTAAACAAATAACTGTACATTATGCGATGGATTTCTGCTTGAGAGCAAGGAAGAAAACGCAGCTGTACCGAGGTACAGCGAGGCTTTCTGACACAGCTATCGAGCAGAGATACAAGCAAAATGGACAGATTAATGTTTAACAGCGCCGTAGTATCCGCTGCGTTTTTCACGGAGCGGGAGCATCCCACCGAAACAGTGATGCACAAAAGGTGTATTGTTTTCAGCATGGTCTGAACTGTAACCGATAGGGTGCGTACAGATAACCGGCTGTCTGCAGCGGCTTATGCCGAGTGTATTGCCCTTTTTGCGAAAGGAGACTTGTCAGGTGAGTGATTATCCCAGTTTTCCTGTATTTATAAATTTGTCTGAAAAGAAACTGGTCGTCTTCGGGGCGGGAAAAATCGCCCGCCGCAGGATCACAGTGCTCAGCCGCTTTACGCCGGCCCTCATCGTGGTCGCACCGGAATGTCTGCCGGAAGTGGAGGCACTCGCCGCGGAGGGGAAGATCAGGATTTTAAAGAAAGCGTATGAGGAAGAGGATCTGGAGGGGGCCGATATCGTTTTTGCGGCGACCAACAGGCACGACGTGAATCAGAAGATCCACGACGACTGCAGAAAACGCGGCATTACTGTCAATGTGAGCACTGACAGGACCATGAGCGATTTTTACTTTCCCGGCATTGCGCAGAAAGGGAATATCGTGGTGGGGGTGACGGCCAGCGGAAAAGACCACGAAGGAGCCCGAAGAGTGTCTGAGCGGATACGGGAACTGTTGGAAAAAATGTAAGAACCGGCAGCCTGACAGCAGCGAAGTCAATAGATGGCCGGTGAGCGGCTTTCAATAAGGGTCAGTGAGCTGCTTTCAATAAGGATCGGTGAGCTGCTTTCAATAAGGGTCAGCGAGCTGCTTTCAATAAGGGTCAGTGAGCTGCTTTCAATAAGGATCGGTGAGCTGCTTTCAATAAGGGTCAGCGAGCTGCTTTCAATTAGGATCGGTGAGCTGCTTTCATGTCCGCTTGTTTATGGGGAAAATGAAATCACAGAGGAGAATGGTCTCAAATGCCGGGATTGCCGGACACTTGAGGCCATTTTTTTTAAACAAAAGGGCAGCCTCTTTCATTTGCGTACAGATGCTCAAAATAGCGGATCAGCCGGTCGGTTGCGCGGCTGGTGCGGACATATTTGAACCAGATGAAGGAGGGAGCGGCCTTTTCGTCCTCCTCGATATAGACCTTGTCGCCGTCATTGAGCCTGGTATAGTGGGGCAGCTGCGTCTTGTTGTCGTTGAGCTGTGCATATTTAAAATGCAGGCCCAGGTCTGTGTGGATGTGGAAGGCGAAGTCCAGAACGGTGGCGCCCCTGTCGATGAGGGTGGCGGTTCCGTCCGCGCAGAAGACTTTCATCTTGGGACTGTAGGTGTCCCTGGGCTCGATCTCATTGACCAGGCCGGGGAAGAAAGCGCTGTTGTCCAGGATATTTCCATACTGGTAGCGGTCGTTTTCATCTCTGGTGCGGATAAAAAGCCGGAAGAGGTTATCCATCTGGTCCGCGATCAGAAAGTAAGTCGAGTCCTTATGGGTTGTGCGTCTGTAGTCGACGATATAGAATCCATCCACGGAAAGGACCAGGTCAAAGTACTTGAAAAAGAGATCGTGGGGACGGATGGGCGTGCCCTCTTCCTCGAGATCGTTGGAAACGATGAGGAAAAGGTCGTGGAAGGCGAAATCATCCTTGACCAGCACGTTCCGCAGGTCGTCCAGTTTGTTTGTGTTTGCGGTGATCTGACGGTAGAGGCTGATCATTGAGCGGTCCTGGTGGCGGAAGCTGATAATGTGGCGGTGATAGGGCTCCAGCTCTTTTGCGCAGTTGTTGCGCAGGGGATCGAAAACCCGCTCGAATTCGGCCAGGGACTTGCCGATCGACCGGTGGTTGAGCAGGTTGATCTCCGTGCGGATTTTTTCCATTTCAGCCAGCTGCAGGGGATGTTCGGCCCGGAAACAGAGTTCTTCCAGCATGTCGACACAGTGGTAGGCGTTTGCCTTTTTGGCCATGGGAATCAGTATTTCCCGGGTGTGTTCTGCCTTGGGCATGCGCTTTTCCTCTTTTACGCCGGAAAGAGTGGAGAGATTGTCGATTCTGTCGGCAATCTTCACATAGAGGGCGCGGATCGTCATCTTGTCCTGCAGACGGGCATCGGAGAGTGTGTCGAGCTGCTTTTTGGAAAGCTTTTCGCCGTCAAAATCGCGGTCGCTGAGTGCGGTCACCGCGTCCACGATCTCTGCGACAGTATTTCCGAAACGGAACCGGATCTCGGAGAGGGGGACATCACAGTCCTCCACGACATCGTGAAGCAGGGCGGCCATCAGGTATTCGCTGTCAAAACCCTGGTTGGCCAGAATGCGTGCCACACGGAGGGGGTGGTTGATGTAGGGCTCCCCGGATCCCCGCTTTACGCCGCTGTGCTTCTCGTTCGCGTACTGCCAGGCCTTTTTGACCCCGGCGCGGTCTCCATCCGGATGTTTGGAAATATATGTATTGATAAGCTCGCTGAAGCTGACATCCAGTTTATAATCATTGATCATTTCAACACCTCCGATTCAGGCTTGAAGGCTGTCGGGAGAGTTATGTCTCTTTGGAAGAAGATTTGATGACGTGGTACCAGAAGTCATCGTCCGCTTCGGAAATCTTGGCGTAGCGGAAGACATTTCTCTCAATGTATTTGCGGATTATTCTCTCCAGAGTGGAGCGGAGCACGGCGCGCTTCTGCTCGTGCGAGAGGGTTGTGCGGGCATCATCATTCCCGATGTAGAGAGTTCTGAGGAGGCGGAGGAGCTCATCCACCTCCTCTTCTACAATAATGGCAGGATGATTCAGCAGGAGGGTGTGCTGAATCTCTTCGGCAGACAGCTGGAGCCGGCTGCGGCTCAGTCCGAAAAACTGCACGACCGGCATGCGCTCCCGGCCTTTGGAAATCGAGTTGATGGTCGCGATCCCGCCGATGTAGGCGGGTTTGTTGTTTTCGATCCTGTGAAGGATGACCAGAGCCCGGTCCGTGCCTGTGTGGCGCAGATTGATGAAGGCGTGTTCCTGAGAAATCTCGAAGTCGCCGTAATAAGCCTTGTTGGCCAGCTTTTCCCCGACTTCCGCAGGGATCACATCGGGGGAAGGGGCCGAGCGGAAAGCCTCGACCAGCCTGTCGGCCTCCTCCCGCTTGTGGATCCCCAGAACTGCGACGCAGTTGTACTGGAGCCCGGCGAAGGAGGAGGGATCCCTGTAGATGTGCAGGACACCATACAGGAGGGACATGCGGGCGGAAAGATTGTCCCTGCCCTTGAACTTGGACGTATCCAGATGGAAGGTGTAATAGGTACCGCAGTACTTATCGTAGACTGCCCTGAGCTGGCTGTTTACGGAACCCTCCGCCACCTGGCGGACATTGGACGGTGTATATGCGGTCGAAGTCAGAAAACTGTTGATGTCAATGCCGAAACGCTTTCTGAGTTCGACAAAGAAAGTTGCCTGGGGAACTCTCTTTCCGGAGCAGTAATCGCTGAGCGTAGCCTGGGCGATCCCGATCTGGTCGGCGAGTTCCCGCTGGGTGATCCCGTTGTCTTTGATAAGCGTTTTGAGATTGGCAGCGATGATAGTACACAGTTCCTGATTTGCCTCGGCGGACATGGGCATAATAGAAGTAGACATTGACGGGACCCCCTTTCTAAAAATGTTTAAAAGATTCCTGCAGAAACAGCTGACAGACCGGAGACGGCTGTATGTATCTCTGCAGGGATTGTGAATCCGTTCTTCATGGAAATGACTTTAGGGAAGTAACCTTAAGGAAATAATCTCAGGGAAACAGCCTCAGGGAAACAGCCTCAGGGAAACAGCCTTAGGGAAATAATATCAGGGAAACAAGCTTCCGGGAAGTTTGGAAAATGATAACATAAGCGGAAGCAGTGAAAAACCGGCAAATTTCGGATAGCAATTCGAAATATGGATGAATGCGGTTCGAAAAACCTGACTTTTTGTCTGTATAGAAACTAAATAACAATTATTAATAACTATAATAACACATATCGTGCAAAAATATCGTACAAATTCTTGACATTTCCGTATATTAATCCACCCAAATGCATTTGCTTCCGACGGCGCAATACCTGCGGCTGCAGATATCATTTATCTGTCAGATATCCGTTACCTGTCAGATAACAGTTATCTGTTATGATGCAAAGGTCAAAAGCCGGAAAAAGACGGGTCTGCCTTTACCGCCTTTTGACCCCGATATCATGTTATGACGCGGACACTATATCGAGTGTAAGAATCCGCAGATTCTTGGCATGGCACCACTTGCGGATATAGTCCTGAGCTGCCTGATCGAGCTGTCCGTTGGAGTGGGCTTTGGCCTGCACAAGGGTATTACCCCTTACTTCGATCGTTCCGAAGGAAGTGCCCGGAGTTCTTTTCCTGCGGAGAAAATATATTTTTGTGCGGCCGGCGCAGACAGCATTCACGTAGATCCTGACACAGTTGTGCATAGCGTCGCTCTCCAGGAAAAGATCTTCTCGCTCTTCCGGGGCGATGATTACGAAGGGGTCCTCCTTGAAGAATTCCCGGTCTTCCTCCGTCCTGTCGGTTGTGAGGGAGAGGTAATACGCTGACGTAACAACGGAATGGAAATCGTGGGATTCCTTATCGTTTTTGTCGAGCCGGATCCTCTGGACGATGCGGTCATGGGCTATACGCAGGGAGCCTCTGGGGATAAAACCGTAGGGGTATTCACCCAGATGTTCGCAAGCGTTTATGTAATCAAAGAGGTAGCGGAGAGTGTTTGCATCGTCGGAAGACTTGCGGAGGAAGCGCAGGATCTGCAGGATCTGGTCGTCCGTGAGGTCATACTTGTAAAGCCCGTGAATCCGGTAGTTTCTGATGGGACGCCGCCTGCCCGGGACTCTGCCTGTCTGCCCGGGGGCCATCTCGATGGACAAATCATGATAAAAATCACACATAAGGGGTGTGTAATGGTCAAACTGAAGAAGGCCGGGATGGCACTGATTGATGTGGGCAAGATTTGCCAGCAGTTCATCGGTGACATCCTGCGGATCGAGTGCGCGGAGTACATGCAGAGGAAGCCGGAAGGTGTCGCGCAGATTCCTGAAAAGGGATGGATCATTTCTAAAACAGTCGAGGATTTCCATATTTTCAGCCACAGAGGGAACAGAGGCTTTTGCGGCCAGCTCCATCAGACAGTGGTAATCCGGAGCGATCAGAGGAACCAGTATGTTATGAGAATGTTCCATATACTGCTCAAGGTTGTACTCGGGGTAAAAACGCGCGAACCTGCGGATTGCTTTGTCCCCCTCAGAGGTCAGAGAGTAATGCTGCCGCAAAAGAAGAGGAATATCGGCGTTGGGGGTACAGGCGGCGTAGCCCCGCGAGAACAGGAAAGCCACAGGCTCGTCCTCTCCAATGAAGGTGATGATCCTGAGGAGAAGCGATGAGTCTTTGTACTTGAGCAGGGAAATAATCATGTGCTGGATGGGAGCTGTACGGCGAGGCCGCCTTCTCCAATATCGGCGGAGCCTCACAGGCCTCACCTGGTTTTCTTCCCTGACATCATAGCCGTTTTCCGAATGATCTGGGACTGAACCGCGTGATTCGGAATCTACTCCCATCAGGCGCTGTGCCATTGACTCCCTCAACAGATGCTCATGATGAAAGCCCTTCGTACGATATATATGAACGAACATCTGCAGAGAATAGAGTCTGATGATCCCGGGGAAAACCTCCCTTATGATCTCAACATCGGTCTCCTCCCGGATGTGGAAGCATCTGCCGGCCCGTATGAGGGCAAGCCAGATATCAGCATCCAGGCCTGTCTCATTTTTTGTGACCCTGGGTTCCCTGCTGTCCGGGCTGAAAACCATCCTGAAAACAGTGAACCACCGCATCCCCTTGAAGCGGTCTGAAAAACCCGGTCTGGGGACAAGCTCCGGCTGGCAGATTTCCAGGAGAAGATTCCCCTTCCAGACATCCAGCCTGTAGCCCGCGCTGTCATCCGTGACCACTCCCCGGTTCGGAAGGCTCTCTATGACTTTAAATCCGCACGCTTCTGCGTGCTTTTTGCTATTGTAAAAATCCGGTGTCAGGCGTTTTCCGCACTTGCCGCAAAAGTGTCCTCTGTTCCTCATAGAGTGATAAATAAAATGTCTGTCCACGAAATCTCACCTCCTTTCCATGAACTGACTCCCTTTATGAGCCCCATGGCCTGAGACTGATCATAAATTTGGTAAGTGCGATTATATCAGTGCATTCCGCATCTCCTCAAAGGGAAATAATCGGAGCATTTCGGTATTTCGAAAACCGCCCGTCTTCGGCATATCGAAGGCAGTCCGTCTCAGGTAATTCGAAAACCGCCCGTCTTCGGTATATCGAAGACAGTCCGCTTTTCGGATTTCGAAGGCTGCTTCGAGGGAGGATCATAAGGCCGGGAAAACGATTGGACCCAAAAATCTCTTCACGCTCATATATTTAAGAATATCTGACGCAGCCGGACTCGGGAGGTTACATCCGAAGTACTTTTTTTTGACCAGACATAAATCGCTGACAAAAGGCAGATGGCAGGTGCGAAAACGAATCTGTTCAGGCCATTGACAGGGCGTGTTCAGATCAGTAACAGGCGGAAAAAGTGAATTTAAAAAAAGAACGCAGTCCGGTTTATCACGTGTTCCGGAAGTGCTACAATAAAGTTATCGTATTTATAGTTGTCGTTTTTTCAGCTCTCGTTTTTAAAGCAGTAATTAAAGGTTTTTAAAAAATTGTATGCTGTTGTTTTTAAAGATAAAGCCGAAAATTTATTTGTTTTTAAAGCTGCATATTTAAAGCTGCAGCAGTAAAGTTTTTTTGTATTTTAAGCTGTTGTTTTTAAAGATAAAGCCGAAAATTTATTTGTTTTTAAAGCTGCCGTATTTAAAGTTGTAGTATCAAAGTTTTTTTAAAAATAGTAAGCCGTTGTTTTTAAAGATAAAGCTTAAAAATTATTTGTTTTTAAAGCGGTTGTTTTCCATTCCTGCGGATTCCATGAATCATTGAGGTGCTGATATGACATTTCTGGAACAATATAGCAGTCATTTTACTGTGATGCAGCATGCGGAGCTGTGCCTGCGTCTGATCATTGCCTTCGTAGTCGGAGGACTGGTCGGAATGGAGCGCAGTCAGCGCTACAAAGAAGCGGGAATCCGAACCCATATCCTGGTTTGCTGCACGACGGCGCTGATCATGCTGATCTCCAAATATGGCTTTGCCGATCTCACCATGGGCGGAGCCAGTGATTTCCTGGGCACGAAAGGAGCGGATTCCGCACGTGTCGCGGCGCAGGCGGTCAGCGGCATCAGCTTTTTGTGCGCGGGCGTCATTTTCAAAGTGGGGAGCAACATCAAGGGGCTGACTACAGCCGCCGGAATCTGGCTGACAGCCGGGATCGGCCTTGCCATCGGCGCCGGAATGTATGTCCCTGTGGTCTGCGTTGTAGTGCTTGTTCTGATCCTGCAGCGCCTGATGTACCGCTTCCTTATGGGGACCGACGCTCACGGGGGCAATCGCCTGAAATTCACTGTAAAGAGCTATAAAGGATTTGACGAAGCTCTGCATAAGCAGCTGGAAGAGTGGGATGCCCTTGTGACGCAGAGCAGGGTAACGGTCAACATGGACGGCACAACGGAATACGATCTTATCGTCAGGCGGAAAGAAGACCTGGAATACAGCCAGATCCGAAAATTTGTATCCGATCAGGGCGATGTCGTCCTCTCTGTCACCGCAAGTTCTCTGTATATGGGATGAACCTCGTTACAATACATACCCTATCGAGGGCATGTATTGTAACTTTCGAAAATCCCATTCCAAATCGCTGCGCGATGGGATTTTCTTCGTAAAACCCGGGTTTTTCGCGAAAAAACATTGCTTCGCAATGAAGAAACAAAGCCCCCTGTTTCTGCCGGTTCCAATGAAGTTCAATTCAAAGGATCCGGCGGGAACAGGGGGTTTTTCGTTAATTCAATAATTACTTTGCCAAATCTTTTATCAGACGGGTGACATTCCCATCTTTGTGTTCATGATCAGCATCTGCAGACGGTTTTCGATATTTGCTGTGCTGACGTCAGGATCGTAATCCAGAGGCAGAATATTGGCGTCCGGATACAGCTCTTTCAGCTTTTTGGAAATACCTCTTCCGACCACGTGGTTGGGGAGACAGCCGAAGGGCTGCAGGATGATGAAGTTGCGGCAGCCTTCTTTGGCGTGGTGCAGGATCTCAGCGGGAATCAGGACACCTTCGCCGGCATCAAAGGTGTGATGGATAATGGAATCCGAGTCCTTCACGATATCCTGCATCCTGGGAGCCGGTTTGTAGAGGGGATTGCGTTTGGCGATGGCGTCGACGAAATCCTGTGCCACGTTGAAGGCGTTGTCCTGGATGTTGAGGACCATCTTGTCCTTGAAACTCTTGCTGATTTTGAATTCCTTTACCTGGGCGTTCTGGTAGAAATAGGTCTTTCTGATGACGTCCGCCATGCGGGCTTCGATCACTTCAAAGCCGTTGTTCTCCAGATATTTCTCAATATCGTGGTTGGCGCCGGGGTGGAAGTTGAGCAGGTACTCGCCGACGATCAGGACGCTGGGCTTTTTCTGGGAGAAATCGCACTTGATCTGGTTCATGGTGGCGATGGCCTTTTTGAACCCCTTGCGCGCGCCCTGGATTCCATCTTTTTTCAGGCCGTTTACGACATAGGCAAGGGCCTTGTCGAAAGCGGCGTCCGCGCTTCCCTTTTTGATTTCATAGGGTCTGGTTTTGCGCAGGATCTCCTCCAGCGCGTCGATCATGGGAAGGGAGGCTGACAGCCTGATGGCGGAGAGCAGGCTCATCTTGAAACCGGGGTGGAGGTTGTGGACATCCACGTCGTCGTTGGTCAGGATCGGGACATTGGGGAAGCCCGCGTCGTCGAGAGCCTTCCTGAGCAGGGCACTGTAGTGGGTCAGCCTGCAGTCACCTATGTATTTGCCCATGGCCACGGCGATCCGGTCGACTTTGTATTTTCCTGATTTCAGTGTACTGATGATCTCTCCCACCACGATCTGGGCGGGGAAGCAGATGTCGTTGTGCACATATTTTTTGCCGTCGCTGATGGCCTCGTCGCGGCCTACGGGAAGAGGGACAGCTCTGACATGCTGCCCGGACAGGGCGGCCGACATGACTTCGCAGAAGGCGTGGGAGGTGTTGGGGACCAGCACAACCTTCTCCTTCGCGTCTTCTTTGGTGAACTTGACGGGGTAGGGGTCGCTGAGGGCTTTCACCGTCCTGCTTATATTCCTGGTCCGCCGCATCTCGATGGTCTCGATGAAGGACCTGACCCTGATCCGCAGGGGACCCTGAATGTCGCTCTCGTCCAGCTTGAGCACCAGGGGTGCCTTGCCCGAGATCTCTTCCATCATGCGGATGATCTCGTCGGACAGATAGGCGTCGTGTCCGCAGCCGAAACTTACGACCTGGACGTATTCCAGGTGGTCGTTTTCCGCAGCAAGCACAGCCGAGCCCAGCATCCTGGCGTGGAAATTGTTGACGATGTCCAGCCTGCTGTTAGTCAGGTCGACATCATTGACGCCGGGGACCGCGTCGCAGGTGATGACCGGGATCCCCCGGGAGGTGAACATTCCGGGCAACTCGTGGTTGACCAGCCCGTCGATCTGGTAGGGGCGGGAGGCCAGAACGACCGCGTAGGTGCCCTTCTTTGTGACCTGATCCAGGACATCTCTTCCGGCTTTCTGCATCTGGGAACGGAAACTGTTCATGGCGGTCAGACCCTGCCCGATCGCCTTGAGTGTCACGCTCTTTTTGATCCCGAAGGTCTCCTGGATGAAGATGGGAAGCTGGTACTCCATGTCCTTCTGGCTGTGCCAGTGGAACAGGGGGCAGTCATAGGGAATCCCCCATTTTTCCTGAGGGTTGTCCGAATTGCGGATGACCAGCGGATAGCCCTTTACGATGGCGCACATGGACTCACTGGTCTCGTGCCGGTTTTCGGAGTGCACCGTGGTGATCGTGGGCATGAAGATTCTGTCCACCTTCATATCCCGCAGGGATCTCAGATGTCCGTGAACCAGCTTGGCGGGGAAGCAGACCGTGTCGGAGGTCACCGCGTGCAGTCCCGATTCATAGATCTTGCGGGTGCTCATGGGGGACATTTTGACCTTGAAGCCCAGGCTCTTCCAGAAAGTGGTCCAGAAGGGCATGTATTCCCAGTTGGAGAGCACGCGGGGAAGCCCGATGGTGATATCTTTCTCAGGCTCGTCCGTGTCGACGACTGTAAAAGGATAGTCTTTAAACAGAAGCTTTGTACGCAGATCAAAGAGGTTGGGCACGGCGGCCTTCTCTTTCTGGATCTTTCTGATCTCGGCCTGCACATCGCTGTCTTTGGGATTTCCCAGCACCTCGCCCTTTTCGCAGCGGTTGTTGGTGATCCAGGAATTGCCGTTGGAAAACTTCACGACGGTGCGCTTGCAGTGGTTGCTGCAGAAGGGGCAGGGGATGTTGGCTTCCTGTGTATAACTGAAATTCTCCAGTTCATCCAGGCTTATGAAGGTCTTTTTATAAGTGCCCTCCGCCATGGCCCGCTCAGTCTCTTCTTTTGTCAGAAGGGCTGCCCCGATGGCACCCATGAGGCCGGGATAGGGGGCCCTGGTGACGGTCCGGCCTATATACTGCTCCATGGCCCTCAGAACTGCATCATTCTGGAAGGTACCGCCCTGTACGACAATGTTTTTGCCCAGGGACTGGATATTGGAAATTCTGATTACTTTCGTAAAAACATTTTCGATGATGGAACGGCACAGTCCGGCCATGATATCGCCGGGAACCTTGCCGTTGCGCTGCTCTGTGATGATCGAGCTGTTCATGAAGACCGTGCAGCGGCTTCCAAGAGCCGCGGGATCCTTGGAAGAGAAAGCGGTCTCCGCGATCTTTTTGACGGGGATGTGCAGGGTCTTGGCAAAGTTTTCCAGGAAGGAGCCGCATCCCGAGGAACAGGCCTCGTTGACGACGATATTGGTGGCGATCCCGTTGCTGATCCAGATGGCCTTCATGTCCTGTCCGCCGATATCCAGGATAAAGGAGACATCATCGACATATTTTTCCGCCGCGAAGGCGTGGGCGACGGTCTCGACCATGTGGGTTTCGGTGTTCATGGCCTTGTTGACCAGGAGCTCGCCGTAGCCGGTGCTGCCGGCAGCGATGATCTCGATCTCGGCTCCGGCCTGGCGGGCCCTCTGCCTCATAGCCAGCAGGGCATTCTGCAGAACGATGAGGGGATCGCCCTCGTTGGGACCGTAGAACTCCTCGAGCAGGTTTTCCTTCTCGTCCATGAGCACGAATTTGGTCGTCGTGCTGCCGCAGTCGATTCCCAGATAGGCGCGGACCTTTTCTCCTTCTTTATAGGTGACGGGAGTGATCTGAGAGAGCCTGTGCTCTTCCATGAAAGTCTCGTATTCTTCACGGCTGTCAAAAAACGGACGGGTCAGGCGGTCGCTTCCCCTGTATGTCGTGCGGTCTTCTTTGACGGAGCTGAGCTGGTCCGCCAGCATTGCCGCGTATGTGTGCCCGCGCTGGTCCGCGAACAGACTGTCCAGGGACAGGGCGGCTCCGAAGGCGATCATGATCTCGGGGTGTTCGGGCACGATGATCTCTTCGGGCTTAAGTCCCAGTCGCTCGCAGAAAACGCGGATGAGGACGGGGTTGAAGGTCAGAGGACCGCCCTCGAAGGCGACGGGAGGCACGATATCGAGACCCTGGGCCAGGCCGCCTATACTCTGCTTGGCGATGGCGTGGAAGGAGGACAGAGCCAGGTCGCTCTTTGAGATTCCCTGATTGAGCAGGGGCTGTATATCGGTCTTGGCATAGACGCCGCATCGGCCGGAAATGTCATAGACGGTCGTGCCCTTTTCGGCAAGCGAATTAAACTCCTCGATGGGAGTTTTCAGGATGGCCGCGACTTCATCGATGAAAGCGCCCGTGCCGCCGGCACAGCTGCCGTTCATGCGCATGTCGTCGACGACGGATTCGCCCGTCTTTTTGTCTTTGTGGAAAAACAGCATCTTGGCATCCTGGCCGCCCAGTTCGATGGCTGTCCCGATCGTCCCGTATTCTCTCTTCAGGGCGATGGAATTGCCCACCACCTCCTGGACGAAGGGAACGCTGACCGCGTCGGCGATCGGCTTGGCTCCGGAGCCCGTCAGGACGACCCGGATCTTTTCGTCCGGGAACTCTTCATTGAACTTCAGCAGCGCTTTGCGCACGCTGCGGAGCTGTTCCGCGTGATGCCTCTGATAGTCGGAATAGA
>Ga0310695_10010282_pt1 | contig 13738 bp, 8 predicted proteins | sample RumenRJG_04DNA_FD_203882 | JGI IMG/M metagenome (GOLD analysis project Ga0310695, IMG submission 203882) | Bovine rumen microbial communities from Lethbridge, Alberta, Canada - RJG_04 (v2) (version 2) | ecosystem: Host-associated > Mammals > Digestive system > Stomach > Rumen | place: Canada...
GGAAAAAGGGAAAACGACAATGACAAAAACAGCAAAAGTGTCACGGGGGGGGGGTAGTCTCCGGTCCTTCCGCAAGGAGTCTGTCATGAGCCGTGCGTCGCGCTCGATTTTCGCGGCTCTTGCAATGTTCGCGGCGGGCGCCGCCACCGCCGATACGTATTACCAGAAAACGACTGTGACCTCAGACGATTCGAGTCAGGATCCTTGGTGCCGCAGCAACATCTGGACAAATTCAGCCGGCGTCGCCTATACGATTACAGCGACCGGCGCAAATTCCGATCCAAATACTTTCGTCGTTTCGCCCGGCATGGAACTTCATGCAAAAATGGGAAAGGATGCAGAATCTGTTTTCCCCGGCGAGACTCTTGTGATTTCCGCAAAAGGCTCGTCGGCAGGGTTCCTTCGCCCCCGGCAGAAGACATTGACGATTCCGAATCTCGTTCTCGACGGGTCTGAGATGACTTCAGATGAATTGACTTTCATTGACAACAACGGCGTCGGCTCCAAACAGGTAGATCTAATCACGACAATCACGGGTACGAATCTTACCATCAACACGCCATCCGGAAAGTGGGCGCTGATAAACGGCGCGGGCGGTGCTTGGTCGCAGCATACGAAAATCGACAGCCCTATTTCCGGCAGCGGAAATATTATATTGAACGGGCAGTGGGCCAATGGCGTTACGACCTACAAGAATTTCTACCTGACCGGCGACAATTCAAAGTTCACCGGCAAGTTGATGCTTCGCGGCAATTCTAGCACGACGCCAAACGCGAGACTTTATGTTTCCGCGGCGAACCAGCTTGGCGGCAATCCTGAAACTCCGCAATTCGACGGCATCCAGCTTGTCCGGTCGTCAAGTCTTTGGTTTACGGACAGTATGAAAATCGATTTGCCGAACAGAGGTATTTATTTCAACTGCTACGATGGTTCGACCGATAGAGGCAAAATCACTGTCGATGAAGGTTGCGATGTCGAGTACACGGGCCCTTGGTCTTTCCCTAGTACAGATAGGACATATAGGCCTTTCAAAAATGGCAAAGGGCGACTTTATTTTTCCGGCGGGTGCTTTCCTGGAAAAAGCACTGGCGGGTTCTTTATCATAGAAGGCATACTTAAATTCCCGGCGCAGCATATTGTCGCCGACAGCACGGCACTAAGGATTGACCAAGATGGCACGAATCCGTTCAAGATTGTCGAGTTCGGCTCGAATGGCGTTGCGCGCGTGAATCCGACGTATTTTACTTTTTCCAGCGCGCTTGCCATTGTCGATACGGCAACTCTTGAGGTTACATCGGCGAACAGACCTTCGGCGGTGACGAATATCACGATAGCGTCGCAGGCGACGCTATCGATGACGGGCACGGCGGCGGTCGCGTTGAACAATGTCACGCTGGAAGACGGCGCGACTCTCGCCTATCATCTTTCATCTACAGACACGGCCAGCGTTCCGAAGCTTTCAATCAATTCCGGCAAGACGCTTTCGCTCCCCGAAACGGGCAGTGTGAAGGTCAAGGTGGCCGCAGACGAAGGATTGAATTTTGATTTTGGAGCGGAATACGTCCTTACGGCAAACGGGAATGTGCCTGAAGATGCCGTGACGAGCGGCAAGATTGTCCTTTCCGACGATTCTGTCAAGTGGGCGACACTGTCGGTAAACGCGCAAAGCAATCTTGTAGTGAAAGTGGCTGAATATTTCTACATTAATATTGCCGAGGAAGCATCCGGCAGGTTGGCCGTGCCGTTCGCGTGGATAGACGACAACACTTCCGCCGATGGTGAAAGCAGCGCTGCGGAAATCGAAGCCGCGCTTCAGAAAACCGGAGCGAACGGCATTCCGGTTTGGCAGAGCTACTGCATGGGACTTGATCCGAACGATGCCGAGAATGCCGTTATATGCGCGGCTGCGGCGGAACAGCCGGAGGAGACTGGAAAAGTCGCTATCGAAATTCCCCGCAGTTCCGTTCCTGCGGAACTGTCCGGCGTGACGGTTAAGGCGTATCTTGATGTGAAAACGCCCGGCGATGATGACTGGACTATCGATGTTGCCGGCGAAACGGTTTCGTCTGGAGCAGCGATATCACGCACCGCGACAGTCGATGAGCCGGGCATAAGTTTTTTCGAATAAGGGTCGGCCTCTCGCCTTCCGAGTAGCCGACCCGGAAGAGCCTGCAATAACCGCCGAGGAATGCGCGGTGTCCGGTCGTCCGGCGTTCTGCGTTGAAGAGGATTCTACCGGCCGGATTGGCTTTTGCCTTGCGCGAGGGCCGTCTGCCGGCGCTGTTCTTTCGATGCGGCGGAAACGTGAAATGCGCGTCCAATCATGATCAGGAGCGTGTAAATCTCCAGGCGTCCGGCGAGCATCGCGAAGCAGTACCACAATTTCAGAGGCGCAGGCAGCATTCCGTAGTTTGCGGTGGGCCCGAGCCGTCCGAACGCCGGACCGATGTTGCCGACCATGCTAGCGGCGGCGGTGAAAGACGTCAATATGTCGAAGCCGGCGATCGCGCCTGCGAATGTGGTGGCAAGCACAAGGATGAAGTACGTCAGAATGAACGAAGCTACGGCGGGCACGAGCGTTTCCTGCCCCGCCCTGCCGTTTATGCGCAGCGTGAACACCTGGTGGGGATGGACGATCCGCCGCATTTCGTTGCCGATCTCCTTGGCCAGAATCGTCCACCGGATCGCCTTGATCCCTCCTGCGGTGGAGCCTGAGCACCCGCCTATGAAAAACAGCACAAGCACTATAACCTGGGCCGGCGGGCGCCACAAGGTGTAGTCCGCCGTCATGAAGCCCGTCGTGGAGACTATCGACGATATTTGAAACGACACGTCGCGGAAGGTTTTGGCAAATGGAACGGCGGATCCGGCCTCTATCGCCGTCGTCGCCGCAATCGCCGCGAGAACCACGACCGCAAAGGCGCGCAGTTCGGAGTCTTGCGCCGCTTCGCGCGCGCGCCCTGTGAAAAGCCTGTAGTAGAGCGCGAAGTTTACGGACGCCAGGAGCATGAAGACGATGCATATCCATTCTGCGGCCGGCAGGCCGAACGAGCCTACGCTTGCGTTGCGCGTGGAGAATCCGCCCGTTCCCATGGTCGAAAAGGCGTGCGACAGGGAATCCACCCAGCCCATGCCTGCGATATGCAGAAGCAGGGCCTGCGCGACCGTAAGCGTCACATGGATCAGCCACAGCGATTTTGCGGTGTTCGCGATGAAGGACGTGAGTTTCCCCTTGTCCGGTCCGGTCGTTTCGGCCTTTATCAGCCTGAATCCGCCGATGCCCAGAAGCGGAATGAGCGCCACCGCAAGCGCGATGACGCCCATGCCGCCGAGCCAGTGCGTTTCGCACCGCCACAGATTTACGCTTCGCGGCAGGGATTCCACTTCCGGCAGCACCGACGCCCCGGTCGTGGTAAAGCCGCTCACGCTTTCGAACAAAGCGTCCGTGTAGGACGGGAACGCGCCGCTGAAGTACAGCGGGATCGAGCCGAACAGGCATATCACGATCCATATAAGCCCAACTACGCAGAACGCGCTTTTCACGTCGAACACCTTCGGGCGCTTGCGCACCGCGAACCAGAAAGCCGCGGCCGCAGCCCATCCGGCGAGCAGCGGGAACAGAAACGCCGCAGCGGTCCGCCAGTCGGAATCCGCCGCCGCCACCGCGAGCGGCAGGAGAAGCGCGGAACCGGCGATGCCGAGAATGTACGTCAGGATCCTGAGGATCGAAAGCAGCATGGCCGGTCCTTTATTTCCCGCAGATTCTCGCAAGAAGTTCCGTGTCGCCGGACTTTGCTATCAGCACAACGTGCGAACCGGCCTCGAGCGTCGTGCCGCCGTTGGGTATGGCGGTTGCGCCTTCGGAATTTTCCGCCAGCAGCAGTAGGAACTCTCCGTCCATGTCGCCGAGCTCGCGCAGTTTTTTGCCGGCGAACTTGCTTTTGTCCGAAATGTCGCCTTCGACTATCTCGAAGCGCAGGTCGCATACGGAGTGGACGGCCGATACGTTGCGCCCGCGCAGATGGCTCATGATGCTGTCCACTACCGTGCCGCGCATCGGGACGGCCACGTCGATTCCGAGTTTGCTCGCTACCGCGCCGTATGCGGTGCTGGCGGTCAGGGCGACTGCCTTGCTCGCGCCTTTGGATTTCATGTAGGCGGCGGTTACCAGGTTCAGTTCGTAGTTTCCGGAGGCCGCCGCTATCAAGTCGCAGTCGTAGAGGTTTTCCTCGTTCATCAGCGCTTCGTCCGTTATGTCGCCGCACAGGACGCGCACGTCGGGATGGCGTTCGGCTATTTCGCGGCAGCGTTCGGCGTTGCGGTCTACCGCTATGACCTCCCGGCCGCGTTCCCCCTGCTTGCCGCCGAAAACCGCCTGCCACAGAGAACGCCGGTTCTTTTCCGCTATGAGCGGTATCAGCATGGAGCCTACGCGGTCCGCGCCGAAGACTACGATGCGCCGGAACGTCTCGCGCGACGTTTTCGCGAACTGCGCGATTCTGGGCAGCTCGTCCGTCCGCGAAACGATCCCGAGCGTGTCTCCCGCGTTTACGACAGTGTCGCCCCTCGGGATGGACGCTCCGGATGCGGTTTCGGCGAAGGCGACAAGGTAGTCCCATCCGTCGAGGCGGGAGATTTCCCGCATCTGGCGTCCCGCCAGGATGCTGCCGGAGCCGATTTTGACGGTGGTCAGGATGAACCCGTCTTTCAGGTCGATGACGTTGCCGACTGCGCCGTATTCGACGGCGCGGTGTATCGCGTCCGCGGCGGCCACGTCCGGGTTGACCATCGCGTCCATGCCGTACATCGCGCGCACGGCGTCCGTCCCGGACGTGCGTCTGCGGCGGCTCGCGCTCTCCACGGCGGAGTAGTAGGCGTAGTTGCGCACGCGGGCGATTTTGAGGATGCCGGGGTAGGCCGAATCGACTATCTGGCACGCGATCATATTGAGTTCGTCGTCTCCCGTGAGAGACACGAAGGCGTCTGCCGATTCTATGCCCGCCTGTTCAAGGACTTCGATGCTGTTGCCGTCGGCTTCGATCACCGTGCAGTCGAGTTCGTCGCTTGCATGGCGCACTTTTTCCGGGTCGTTGTCTACGAGCACGACCTTGTTGTGTTCCAGCACAAGCCTTTTTGCCAGTTGCATGCCGGTGAAGCCGGCGCCTATTATGAATATGGTCATGTCCGCGTCTCTTGGATGGCGTCCGTTCCGTCCGCAGCCGGCGGCGCGCCTTTATCCCCTGTTTTCCGGTACAGGGGTGAAAAGCTCCTTGAGGTTGTCGGTCGTCACCGGCTTCAGGATCAGCGCATCGAAGCCCTCTTCCCTGTAGTCCGTGCGCGCTTCGATGTCGGCCGTGACGGAACACACTTTGAGTTGCGCAAGCCTGGCGTCGGCGCGGATGCGCTTTATGAGTTCGGTGCCGTCCATGACCGGCATCCACATGTCGGAAAGAACCCAGTCGAATCCGGGATCGTTCTCCAGTTTCGCGAGCGCCGCAGCGCCGTCCGTCGCCAGTTCGACGTCTTTTACGCCCAGTTTCGCGAGCATCGCCTTCAGCACCATGCGGTTCACGGGCGAATCGTCTACGACAAGAATGCGCTTCGGCATCCCGGATTTCGCGGATGCTGACGCGGCGGCGTTCTTTCCGTGCGGCGCTTCCTCCCCCGGCGCGACGGAAACAGGAACTTCGGTGTGGATCGTGAACCCTTTGCCGGGCGCCGTGTCGATTGAAATCGTTCCGTTTTCAAGTTCGACGAGCCGCTTGCAGATGGCCAGCCCGAGTCCGCGGCCGTCCGCGTGGTTTTTTATGTCCGCCTGCACGAACGGCTGCATCAGGAACTTCGCCTTGTCTTCGGGGACGCCGCGTCCGTTATCCGAGACGGTCGTCTTTAGAATGCCTCCTTCGTAGGCGACCGACACGCGTATCGTGCATGGCCCGGCGTATTTGACCGCGTTGCCGATGAAATTGAAAAGCATCTGCCGGAAGCGGTACGGATCGACCATCAGGCGCGGAAGCCGCGGTATGTCCATGTCCAGGGTCTGGTTCCTGTCATGCACCTGCGGACGGAACATCATCGCCGTCTCCCGCACGACATCCCCTACGTCGGACGGCTCGAGGTTGAACTTCAGTTTTCCGAGATCCATCTGCGACAGATCGAGCACGTCGTTTACAAGCTGCAGAAGCGCCTTGCCGCTCGACGCTATGAGATTGAGGTTCCGCTTGACCTCCTCTGGCGGAACGTCGCCAGCCAGCAGAAGTTCGGAAAACCCTATTATGGCGTTGAGCGGCGTGCGTATGTCGTGGGAAACGACGGAGAAAAAGTAGCTCCTCGTCTTCTCGGCCTCAATCACGCGGTCGCGCTCGGTCTTGAGGCGGGCCATCGCGGAACGGCGTTCGAGGGCCAGCGTCAGCGCGTCCGCGGAAACTTTCAGCGCCGTCCTGTCGCGGTCGGGTATTGCGTTCCTGCGGTCCACATAGTGCAGCGCCACGCCGCCCCAGGGCTTTCCGTCGCAAAGCACGACGGCCACCTCCAGCGAATTCGCCGGGCAGTCGCACGGAATCGGCGCGATGCGCTGGCCTTTTGCATCCGGCAGCTCTATGAACGGTTTCGATTTGTCGACTTGCGGAATCAGCAGCTTGTAGAACGAACACGCCGTGCAGCGTCCCGGACAGTTTTTCAGCTCTCCGTCCGAATGAAGCATCAGATGGTGCCCGTCGATGGAATGAAGCGCTATATAATCGCTGTCGGTCATTTCAAGCAGGCGGTGCATCACCAGGTCGATCAGTCCCTTCAGATCGTCGCCGGCAAGCGCGCCCTTGAGCTGCTCGATATCCTGGATTGCCGTGTCGCAGCCGCACTGCATGGCGCCGTTTTGCGAATCTTTTCCGCATAAACTCTCAATTGTCTTCCGCATGTCGGGTATTTTACCATATTTCGCAGACAGGCAAAAGATGGATATGCGTTACGGGGAAAGTCCGGTTTTTTACAACCTTTAGCATATTTTTGGTTTCAAAAAACCTGCAATGCAATACAGAAATTGTTCTTTTGCAGATCACAGGCGACCTGTAAAGAAAATCTTGAATCCTTATATGCCGACAAGCGATTTATCTCTTCCAAGGCCTCTTATCATTGCATGAAGCATGCCGTTTGGCGAAATATCGCCGACCCATATTTCATCAGCATGCCGTAAGACATACTCATTGCACCATGTGGCCGCTTTCTTGTTTAGCCGAGAGGCGCTCGGTTGCGGCGACAGCAAAAGTGCCCGACCCTCGCGACAAGCCGCCGCCAAAGCAGGCAAGAGTTCGCCTTCAAGCGGTATGCCCTGCGGAATTACCTGAATGATGCGTCTGCCTTTTGCGAGAGCGCGCCGCAAGGCTTCGCGCTCTTGCGCGCTCGTGAAAGTCGATATGATGACTGGTGTATTGGCGACTGAAGCCGCCTGCTCCGATGAAGTGCCCCGATTCGCCCCCACGCCCCCTTCATCGGTGCGGCGGGCTTTAGCCCGCATATCCCACCGCCATATCTTTCTTGGCCGCAATTCGCTCGCATAAAACCCCTGCGAAGCGACAAAAGCGATGCGCGGCGCATTCAAAAGATCAAGATTGCCGTAATGATAGCTCGTACAGGCGCCATAGCGATCGCGCGACCAGTTGGCCGGATTTTCGCGAATGTACCGTGCTTGCGCTGAAAACTCGCCGTCACTTGTCACGAGATCATCCCAATAATCGAACTGCCAAAGATGCTCCCCGATATCCTCCACAAGGCCACTGCGGCGCATCTTGCCATAGATGTATCCCGAGCCGCCCTTGAAGCGGCTCATCAAAAACCCCAAATGATGTTCGCGGTTGGCGGCCCGGTAATGAATGCGAATCAATGCATGGAAGTGGTTCGGCATCAACACCGACTCAAAGATCTCAAGCTCGGGATACTTTTCCGGCAATCCTTGCCAATATTCCCAGACCTTCCGCCCAAGTTCGTTCAAGACGACCTTGTCGCCCACAATCGCCCCAAACATTAACTTGTTGTGCGCGACCTGGCTCGTCACGAAGAACCACCCGCTACGATAGTTGATGTTCGCGTTCCTAAGCGACTTGCGAAACAAATGTTTATCGCCCTCTCCATCGGTGCGGCGGGCTTGATTCGCCGCCACGCCTTCTCCATCGGTGCGGCGGGCTTGATTCGCCCCCACGCCCCCTTCATCGGAGCGGCGGGCTTGATCCGCCCCCACGCCCCCTTCATCGGAGCGGCGGGCTTGATTCGCCCCCACGTCCCCTTCATCGGTGCGGCGGGCTTCAGCCCGCAAAATCTCCTCATTGCCATCCCTCATCATCAATCCCTTTCATTGGCCGGGGGCGTCACCTTGCGGCTTGAGTGCCTAAGAGCTTCTTCTACGCCAACTGCCGCGATATCGGCCTTGATCTGGCGGTAATAGGCAAGATCGGCCTCGGCTTCATCGAGGAGCCATTCGATGTCTTCATAGAGCGCCGACGATCTGTCCTCTTCGTTGTCAAAACGCCCAAGTTGCTCGCGGCAGTCACCGATGTAATCGCCTAGCGCCTTCACGAGCTCGCGGCATATCTTGGTTTTATACTTAAGCTCGGCCTTCTCAAACACCCAATAGGCGCGCTGCAATTCAAGCGTGCGCTCCCAGAACTGAATGTCTATCTCCGTTGACACCAAACAGTTCTCGAAGAAGTCGAGGTTGAATTCTGCCCGCTCGCAGGCATGCTTGTAGAATAACGCAATCTGATCAAGAGACGACTTCGACGCGTCAAGCCACGAGGCAAGTTCATCCCACGAACTGCTCGTCGCGACTTTAGCTTCCTTTACCGCTAGTGGCATCACGTCATTGACCTTGGTCCCGCCGCCCGGCACCTTCGCCCCCAGCTTTGCCACCAGACCGTCGCGAGATTTCATCATGCCTTCGAGATCGGCCCCGATCCCTTTGATTGCCGTCCGTTCGCTGGCCGCCGCGTCGCGACGCTCGCGCCACCGCACGACCTCGTTTTTCAAAAGCGGAATCAGCTCTTCCTCCGTGTGCTTGTACATAGGCCATCCACACGATGGTTCAAAACCCTCAAAACTCACGCCATACGTTTCCATGTCAGGCTCCTTTCAGGGGAATGGGGAATGCGGAATTATCCATTGATCGGCCCTTTCATCACTTGGTCTATGGCGGCGATGGATTTCTTGAGATTCGCCTTCGCCGACTCCGCCTTGTCGGCTATTGCAACAAACTCGCGCTGGAGGGCGAGCGGCGGGACTGGCACCTTATACCCACAAAATTCAGATTTGTTGACAATTGGTACAACTGATGCTTTTGCCGACTCAGCCATTTTATCACCCACAAATGTCATTGCAAAAGCCAAATATCTACTATCCACATTTTCATTAGGGTCTATAAAATTTATTTGCTGATTGCACGTCCCTCGGCACGTGGCCAAACCAACCTTGCCAACAGTGGCTATGCAAGTCACCAATACCGCCCCAGCATTAAACATGCGACATTTAGATTCTGCCCGATTGTCTACATAAAACTCTGGCGTGGAAAGAATTGTTAATCCATATTTAAAATCACTAGGTTTATAAAACGGAACATTCTTATTCTCATAATATTCAGCTACTTTCATTGAAGGAGTTGAACCAGTATAAACTTTACCGATTTCTCCGATTGAAAGATATCTTATCTCGCGCAACTCATCATCTCTCCGTGCCTCCGCGCCTCTTCGTGAAACACTTCTACAATCTCCCTCTCTGCGACTCTGCGTCTCTGCGTTAAAATCCTCTCCATCCCCCGCATCCCCGAACATTTCCCGGAACTTGGCCTTGAGCATTTCGTTGGTGGCGGTGATGGCCTTCTTGTAGGATTCCTTGAGGTCGTTTGCGGCCCAGAGGAGCTCGGCAAGCTTCTTCTGCTCGTCCATCGGCGGCAGGTCGAATTCATAGTCGGCCAGATCGCCAAAGAGTACATAGGGGTTTGTAGACCCTTTTGAATGCTTGATAGACCAATCCGTAAACCTATCACCAAGCATCAAAAAAGGCAAAAGCCGTTGCAACAGAACATTTTCATCCTTTCCTTCGAGGACAAAAGTAGTGTTAGTCGTTATGCCTTCAAAATCAGCAACGCACACTTTTTTCAAATATGTCCTCCGAGAACCGTACAAGATTTGTCCAGACTTGAACACACGGGTAAAGGCCGGGCCAACATCATCTGTCGCAAATCTCCCGCGACGACGAATTTTCAGGTCCTCAGTGTCCATATGATCGCCCGCGACATAAAACTCGTACGGGTTATCGGCACGATCTATCTTGTCTTTGACCTCTCGCACCACATCGCCAAATTTTACACGCTGCGTCCTGCCGGCAGCGCTCCGTGCCGCCGCGCCGCCGCGCACGGCAATTCCGCTACCCGAATTCCGCATTCCGCTTTTTCCGCTCATCACACCACCTCCCAATGGCCGCCCTTGTCGGGGCCGACGCGGCGGACGAGGTTTGCGTCCTTGAGCTTGCGGATGTTCCACCTCACGCCATCCACCGAAAGGCCGGTCGCGTTGGCGAGTTCCGCCAACGTGACATCCGGCATCGACTTCATGATGTCCATGATTTTCTTGGTAGTTTTCTTGGTAGTTTTCTTGGTAGTTAGCGGCTTGCTTTTCCGCATCGGCTCGTAGGCCTCGCCTTTGGCCTTGAGGGCGCGGAGAATCTTGTCGAGCATGAAGTCGATGAAAGGTCCGCAGCCGGCCTCGCCCCCGCTCTTGCGTATCGCGGCATAATACTCCTGCTGATGCGCCCAGACGATGTTTTCGACCGGCACGCCGTAGAATTCCTTTCGCCACGACCCGAGGAGCGCAGTCTGCCAGAGCCGCCCGGTACGGCCGTTGCCGTCCGGGAACGGATGGATGAACTCGAACTCGTAGTGAAAGACGCAGCTCTTCACGAGGACCGGGTCTTCGGAGTCCGCCAACCACGCGAAAAGGTCCTTCATCAAAAATGGAACATGGTCCCACGGCGGCGCCATGTGGTGAACCACACCATTCGCCCCCATGACGCCGACATTGCAGTTGCGCCATTCGCCCGGCCTGTCGACAAGGCCTTCCGTCATGAGGCCATGCGCTTTCAGGAGATCGTCGATTGAATAGGGATTGAACTTCTCGAGCGCGTTGTAGGCTTTGTGCGCGCACTTGACTTCGGCGATTTCGCGCGAGGAACCGGCAACGCGCTTGCCGGCAAGTATGGCGGTGATCTGCTCTTCCGTAAGCGTGTTCCCCTCGATTGCGGTCGTTCCGCGGATCGTGCGGACATGGTTGATCTTTCTGAGCCGCACACCATCCGGACCTTCCAAGATGATGCGGTACCGCTCCACGGCGGCGGCGATCTCGGCTATCAAGTTCATCGCCTTCCCGCTTACGGTATAGGGGGGCGTGTGCTGGATTTCGGAATTCGAAGTTCGGAGTCCGGAATTGTGTTTATGTTTCTTCATCTTACCTTCCCTCCACCAGAAGTTTAAAATCATCAAGAGCGTCAACCGTTTGGTTTGCAGCCCGATTCCATTCTTCTATCGCATCATCAAGGTTCCGCGCTCCGCATTCCGAACTCCGAATTGATGCCGCGTGCGCGTAGAGCGAGATCGCAAGCGAGAAGTTGTTCGCGGCAATCTCCTCCGTCGTCGCGTCGCAGGCGAAGACGCCGTCGCTTTGGCGCGCGCGCACCTCCTCCCAATGGCACTCCTTCGGAATCACGAAGCGATGCTGTTCGGGAAGGCGCGCATATTCCTCGTCGTTGCCAGACTCCGCAAGCGCGGCTTCATACTCCTCGTCCCAGACGTCGCTGAGACGCTTGTAGTAGAGAAGCGGCGTGATGTAGTCCTTGAAGCTTTCGTGCTCCACGAACTTTCTCAGGATGTTGCAAGCCTCGTACAGGAAGTGGTACAGGTCCTGAACGCCAGTCAGTTCCTTCACGGGAGTCTTTGCCTTCTTCATCTTGACGGGCATGGTTCTCTCTCACTTTCCGTTTTCGTAAACCTTGCCGAGTTCGCGGCGGAGCGACCGCAGCTTTTTCTCCAGCTCGCCGATTTCCTTCAGCTTTGCCCGGTATACCGACGCCAGCTCCTGCTGTCTTTCGAGGGGCGGACACGGCACCGGCAACTCTTCGAGCGCCTTGCGCGAGATCGAGCGGATGGCCGTGCCGACTGCAACAGTGTTGAGGATGCGCTTGCCGTCCGCGCTCTCGAAAAACGACTTGAGGAACCATGGATTGACTTTGTCCTTGTCAAGGCGGCAGATGAACAGGTTGGAGCTGGCTATCACCGGCTTGTCGAAACGTCCCTCGAATACCGCGACCTTGTTGGGCGCACCGGTCCGCAGCAATACGAGGTCGCCATCCTCCAGAACCGGCGCGCCTTTCGGGATTTCCTTCATGCCCGTAAGATCGTCGCCGATCACCCCATTGACGATATTCCCCGGCGAAAGGTAATAGCACGTTCCGTCATCGTGGGCGACGAGATCGTCGAGGTCCTTCGACCCGATCGTCGCGCCGCGGCTGATCTGGTTCGCAACCTCGCCGAAACGCACGGCGTTCTCGATCGCCGGCATGTCGCCTGCGCTGAAATAGCGAGTGGCCGAAAGGATGCAGCCGTTTTTGAGTATCTCGTCCACGCCCACGTTCTTCGTGTGCTCGGCTCCCCATCCGGACCGGTCGGCGAACCCATACACCGCGCTTACGATCTTGTCGATGTCTTCCGGCGCGATCGTATTGAACCGGCGGCCCTTCACCACCAGACCGGAGGCGTCTACCATTCGAATTGTTTTCCGGTTCTCTTTCCTTGAAAAGACAAGGAGCGACACATTGATGCCGGTGCGCTCCAGCATCCGCTCCGGCAGTTTCACCACGCAGTCGAGATTGCCGCTCTCGACCATGAAGGTGCGCGCCGCAACCGATCCGCTTGTCTGGCTCGAAAGCGACCCTTCCGGCAGCATCACCACCGCGCGGCCAGTATCCTTCATCGAATAGATAGCCGCCAGCGCGAACATCAGCTCCGTCTGCGTCCCGGCACCGATCTTCAAAAGCGATTCCGGAAACAGCATCTGGAATTTCTCAACCTGCGTATTCCGCTCGGCGCGAAGTCCAAATGGCGGATAGCAGAACACCTTGTCGTAGCGAGCGAACCGCTCTTCGACATAATCGAAGGCCGACTGGCATTTCACCAATCCGCGTCCGGCAAAGGGTGAAATCGCCATCTCCGCAAAGTTTACCGTCCGCTGATTGATGTCGATGCCTTCTGCATGCAGATCCTCATCCTGCTTCAGCGCCTCCGCCATCACCGTTCCGCGCCCGCAGGCAATATCCGCCATGAGTCCGCCTGGCTCTGAGGACAACACCTTCACGATCAGCGGAAGGAGTGAAGGCGGCACGCTGAAATTGTTCACTTCAGAGTGATTTGCACACTCGGCGATCACGCCGTGGCAATCCTCGCGCGAGAACATTCCCTGATACGCACGGAGCGTTTTCCAGAATCCAAGCGCTTTTGCGTCCTCGCAGAGAGATTGCTTGAGCTCAAGTGAGCAATTGATGGCATTGACGAGGTTGTAGAACTCAGACTCGTTATTGACTTGCCTATCACCCAGTTGCAACATCAGATAGGCCATTTCTGCCGACACGTATGTAATCGAATCGGCATCCACGCTTCCGCGAAGGAAGTTGGCGATTCGCACAGCTAGTTGCTCAATTTTAGTAT
>Ga0310695_10010284_pt1 | contig 13738 bp, 17 predicted proteins | sample RumenRJG_04DNA_FD_203882 | JGI IMG/M metagenome (GOLD analysis project Ga0310695, IMG submission 203882) | Bovine rumen microbial communities from Lethbridge, Alberta, Canada - RJG_04 (v2) (version 2) | ecosystem: Host-associated > Mammals > Digestive system > Stomach > Rumen | place: Canada...
ATCTTCCTGCGGCCTTTGCAGCGCATAGCATTGCCTATGGAGCTGGCACCTGGGATTTGCCCATCCCCAATGTATTGCGCATGTATTTGGGTGAATTAGGGTAAGGCACGTTGTGGATTTTTGTGGTAAAATGATTGTAAGATAATTTTTAACAGAAAGGCAGGTATAGATATGGTCAGTCAGGAAACAATGATGTTCAAATTCGGCAATGATGAAAACAAGGCAGAAACGGTTATTCGCAATGCCTGTGCCGCCATGGAAGAGAAGGGGTACAATCCCATCAATCAGTTGGTGGGGTATCTGCTCTCCGGCGACCCGGCTTATGTGACCAGCCACAACGATGCCCGCAGCAAGATTCGCTCCCTGGAGCGGGACGAACTCTTGGAGGAGCTGGTCAGGGCTTATCTGGAGAAGAAGCAATGAAGCGATATTTGGGCCTTGACATAGGTGACCGCACCATCGGCATTGCGGCCAGCGACCTTTTGGGGCTGACTGCCCAGGGGGTGGAGACTATCCGTCGCAAGGATATGGAGTCAGACATCAAGCGGTTGGGCGAGCTTATGGAGCAGTATGAAACCAAATCTCTGGTTTCAGGTTATCCCAGGAATATGAACGGCACAGAAGGCGAGCGCTGCGAGTTCGTGAAGGGATTCATGGCCGAGGTGCAGAAAACCTATCCCGATACGGAGGTCTTCTTCTGGGATGAGCGCCTTTCCACCGTGGCTGCTACCCGCTCCCTGCTGGAGGCGGATGTTTCCCGCAGGAAGCGCCGCAAGGTCATAGACAAGATGGCGGCGGTGTTTATCCTGCAGGGCTTCCTTGACAGTCCTCAGGCCAAGGGTTGACAAGCGGGTTTGGCTTACGGTAAAATTACGATTAGATTGAAATAGAGCAGGAGAGGTGATTATCATGTCCGATAAGGAAAAAGATATGCAGGATGAGGATGTCATGGTGGTCATGACAGACGAAGAGGGCAATGAATACTACTACCAGGAAGAAATGATCATTCCCGTAGGTGACCAGAAGTATGCCCTGCTGGTTGGCATCCATGAGGACGAGGATGACCATGGTCATGGCTGTGGTTGCGGCTGTGGCTGCGAAGACGATGAGGATGTGCTGATTGCCAAAATTGTCGTCAACGACGAAGGCGAGGAAGAGTACATCGAGCCGACTGACGAAGAATTCGAGGCCGTGCAGAAGGCCTATGATGCTTTGGTCGAAGAGTCCGAAAAGGAATAAAAGCTAAGACATTGTGGGAGCTGCCATCCGATGGATGGCGGCTCTTTCATGTAAGGATGGGAGAGATGGGCATGGAACCTACACCGCCTAAAGAGGATAATTTCTTTGGCAGGTTGAAGGGATATTTTTCTGATGCCGTGGCATGGCTGTCAGGCAGCAGTTCCGAACTGGGAAAGATGGGCCAGTTCGAAGGAGTCAAGGATAAATTGGAAGAGCTGGCCGAGAAGCTTACTTGGAAGCGCTGGGCCATGCTGGCATCAGCGTTGTTGGTTTTGGTCATGGGCTCCATGTATCTGGCCTTTGGTGCTTCAAGTGTTCCTAAGTCTTCCCATGACCCCGATCAGAAGATTTACATTACGGTGAAGCCTGGCATGGATGCAGATGCCATTGCCGGGCAGTTGCTGGCCCATGGGGTCATTGACAGCAAATTTTCCTTCTGGTGGCAGGTGAAGACAGGAGGCTTGCAGGACAAGTTCAAGGCAGGCACTTATCTGCTGCATCCGGGCATGAAGACCGAAGATGCCATCGGCAAGCTCATTTCAGGAGAAACCACCTCCATCAAGTTCACCATTCCCGAAGGGTTTGGCATCAAGGAAATTGCAGAAAGATTGTCTGATGAAGGTCTGGTGGACAAGGAGAAATTCCTGAAGCTGGCCAAGGACTATGCTCCTTATGACTATGTGGAGAAGCATGAGCATGCCCGTTATGCTGCCGAAGGATTCCTCTTTCCTGACACTTATGAGATTCAGTCAGATGTGTCGGAAAAGGAGATCATGGCCATGATGGCGCAGGACTTTGACCAGCGGCTTACTAAGAAACTGCGGGCCAGGGCTGAGGAAATGAACCTTTCCATCTACGATTTGGTGACCCTGGCCTCCCTGGTAGAGAAGGAAGCCCGCTATGAGGAGGACAGGCCCATCATCGCCCAGGTCTTCTTCAAGCGTTTGCGAATCGGCATGCCCCTGCAGTCAGATACTACTCTGCAGTACTTGTTGGATGCGCCCAAAGAAGATGTAAGCATAGCCGATACCAAGATGGAATCGCCCTACAATACTTACCAGAATTACGGTCTGCCCCCAGGACCCATTGCCAGTCCTGGTATGGCGGCCATTGAAGCGGTGCTCTACCCGGCAGATACGGATTATCTCTATTTCGTGGCTGATCGTCAGGGACACAACCATTACTCCAATACCTATGCAGAGCACCTGGCTATTGTGGACGAAGTGCGTTGAATTTTAAGGAAGACGGGATTTGGAAGAACTTTTGCGGGAAATGGAAGCCTATGCGGAAAAGGAACATGTGCCCATCATCAATGAACGGGGCAGACATGCTTTCCTTCGAATAATTGAGGAATGCAAGCCGCGGCAAGTGCTGGAGATAGGCACGGCCATAGGCTATTCTGCCCTGCTCATGGCTGAGCAGGGGGCAGATGATATACATATCACCACCCTGGAACTTTCAGAGGAGAGGGCAGCTCTGGCAAAAAAATTTTGGAAGAAATCCCCCTACTATGGCTGCATGGAACTTCATTTGGGCGATGCCGGTGAGATTCTAGCAAAGCTGACGCCGCCTGCGGGGGGCTTTGATTTTGTCTTCATCGATGCTGCCAAGGGACAGTATGTGGATTATTTCCGCAAGGTGCAGCCGCTGCTTTCGAAAAAAGCGACAATCGTGGCTGACAATGTGCTCTTCCGGGGCTATGTGCTGGGACAGGAGAAGCCGCCCCGGCGGTATAAGACCATTGTGAAAAGATTGAGAGAATATCTTGAACTGGTGCAGAGTGCCCCGTTTAGGACAGAAATACTATCAAATGGAGATGGACTGGCTGTCACCTATAAAGATACATCGCAGTTGGAGGAAAGAATTTGATTTTGAAGAAACCGGAGCTTTTGGCCCCTGCCGGCAATATGGAAAAAATGAAGATGGCCCTGCTTTACGGAGCCGATGCCGTCTACCTGGGGGGCAAGTCCTATGGCCTGCGTGCCCTGGGGGGCAACTTCACCCGTGAGGAACTCAAGGAAGCTATGGACTTTGCCCACAATCTGGGCAAGAAGGTCTATGTGACGGTGAATATCTTTCCTCATAATGCGGATTTGGACGGCCTGCCGGACTATCTGCGCTACCTGGCTGAAATCGGCACTGATGCCCTGCTAGTGGCAGACCTGGGGCTTTTCCGCATGTGCCAGCAGGTTATTCCTGAGATGGAATTGCACATCAGCACCCAGGCCAACAATACCAATTGGGCTACCGTCAATGCCTGGCATGAGATGGGTGCAAAAAGAGTAGTGCTGGCCAGAGAGATGAGCCTCAAAGAAATCTGCACCATCAGGGAAAAGACCAAGGCAGATTTGGAGATGTTCGTCCATGGGGCCATGTGCATTTCCTATTCTGGCAGGTGCCTGCTGAGCAATTATTTCACGGGACGTGATGCCAACCGTGGCACCTGTGCCCAGTCCTGCCGCTGGAAGTACGCTCTGGTGGAGGAAACACGTCCGGGAAAGTTCTTTCCCATCGAAGAGGATGACCGGGGCAGCTATATCATGAATTCCAAAGATATGTGCCTGCTGCCTCACCTGAAGGATGTCATTGAAAGCGGGGTGGACAGCCTGAAGATTGAAGGCCGCATGAAGAGCGTACACTATGCCGCCAGCGTCACCAAGGCATATCGTCTGGCCATTGACAGTTACTTCGATAATCAAGATCATTTCGAGGTGAAGCAGGAATGGCTGGAGGAATTGGAGAAAGTATCCCATAGGCCCTATACCACAGGTTTCTATTATCATCAGCCTGATGCCGATGACCAGATTTATGGCACTTCTTCCTATATCCAGACCTCGGATTTCGTGGGTCTGGTGCTCAGCTATGACAAGGCCACTGGCTATGCCACGGTGGAGCAGAGGAACAATATGAAGAAAGGGCAGGAACTGGAAATCTTCCAGCCCAAGGGCGAGGGTTTCCGGCAGGAGCTTTCGGATATGCTGGATGAAGATGGTCTGCCCATTGACGTGGCACCTCACCCCCAGCAGATTGTCAAGATCCGCATGGCAAGGCCAGTTGAGCCTTATACTATACTCAGAAGGGACGTTCAGAGTTAAACAAGAAAAGGAGAGTGTTTGTGATGGAAGAAACAGTGCGCTATTTTGCCAAGGCTTCCGGCCGGGTGCAGGGCGTGGGCTTCCGCATGTATGTGCGGGAAAATGCCAGCAGGCTGGGAATCCGGGGCTGGGTCATGAACATGAGTGATGGTACCGTGGACATGGAGGTGCAGGGGCCTTCTGACAAGGTGGACAAGCTCTTTGAGATTATCCAGGCAGGCAACTACTTCATCAAGGTGACGGAGTTCCACATGGAGAAGCAGAATCCTGTCCTGCCGCCGGAAAGCGGCTTCCAGATTCGTTACTGAGGAGACAGTTATGGCAAATGTTTTGGTGCTCCACGGTCCCAACCTGAACCTCTTGGGTACCCGTGAGCCTGAGATTTACGGCTCTGCCACTTTGGCAGACATCAATGAGATGCTGAAGAAGCGAGCAGAGGAAGCGGGGATTGGCATAGACTTTCTCCAGTCCAACCATGAAGGGGTGCTGGTGGATGCTGTGCAGGCAGCCAGGGGGAAGTATGACTATATCATCTTCAATGCAGCGGCATTTACCCACTACAGCATAGCCCTGAGGGATGCCATCGCCGCTGTGGAGGTGCCGGTGATAGAGGTGCATATTTCCAATATCCACCAACGAGAAGCGTTCCGGCACACTTCTGTGCTGGCTCCCGTGGCTTTGGGCCAGATTTGCGGCCTGGGGGTAGCCAGTTACCTGGCAGCTCTGGAGGCCATCATCTTCAGGCTCAAGAGCGAAATATGATATCATCATAGAGTCAATTATTAACGCCAGACTTTACAAGAATCCTTGTTAGCCTGGCGTTTTTGTATCATCTTCTTCAAAGAAGTGTTTCACTATAGACATGTCAACTATGCAGGATTTGTATGTGTAGCATAGAACTATAAACATAATAAAGATATAAACAACAAATTGGCTTATATTGGGAGAAATATGAATTATGAACAGGCGGGATTTTGTAAGACAGAGCATGACCTGTCTCCTGGGCTTGATGGCGGGAGTGTGGGAAATGCCAGAGATAGCTTATGCGGAACCTATGATATATAAACGTTTTTTTCAATTCACGGAGTACGAGGAGCGCCAGGCTACGGAGTTCATCGTAATTCATCATACGGGCTTCCCGGATATTGATAAGGATTCTACCGCTGCAGCCATACATAAATTTCATAAGGAAACCAATAAGTGGGCAGGGATAGGGTATCATTACCTGATTCGCAAGGATGGTACCATAGAGCAGGGCAGGCGACCGGAGATGATAGGTGCTCATGCTTATGGGCACAATAAAACCTCTGTCGGAGTTTGCCTGGCGGGAAATTTTGACATTGGCAAGCCTACGGAGAGACAGATGGCCGCTGTCAAGGAACTATGCTCATGGTTGTGCCAGAAATATAAGCTGGATCCGATGAAGAAGGGAGTAATTGTGGGGCATCGTGAGCTTAATGATACTTCATGCCCAGGCAAGAATCTGTTTAAGAAACTGGGAGAGATACGGCAATATTGCTCCGGCAACTCTCTATCTTGCTGACAGAGCTGTTTCTATTTCTGTCAAAAGTGCTCGAGCGCTCTTCTCGTATTTTTCCTACCTGACTGACTTTGGGAAGGTATCAGCTTTGGGTATCTGAGGCAGGAAATCAGGTGATGGTGTAGAATACATAGCACATACGTATTTTAGGGAGATGAACCCTGGCAGGCTCTTTGATCTTTCTGGCCCAGGCTTTCAAAAGTCACCTGCTGATGGAGCTGCCACTGTGAAGGAGTTACGAGTATGGGACATTGTTTGAATAAATTGTTGCAGTGGTTTATGGGGGATAAGCGGGGAAATATCCTGGATAAGCTGGTACGCATAGTACTGGGGAGCAACTTGGTAGCAGTGCTCATTCTGGGGGGGATTGCTCTTTATGGCATGAATGTCTCCCTTGAAGAGGCTCAGAGCATGGGGGAAAGTCTGGGCGAAAATTCATATGAGAAAGGTTCGAACCTACTTATAAAACAGCGGCAGGAAGAGCTGCTGCACATAGCCCAGGACAACGCTTCCATCATCAATCGCAGTCTGGAGGATATTGCCAGTGATGTGCGGGTAGTGGCCCGGCAAGCCGAGAAGATAGAGAGAGAACCGCAGAGGTTCCTGCCAAGGGAAGTGCATATACCTGCCCCTGACACCTACCGTGCCCTGGATCTCTACCTCCAGTATGGGCCGAACGTTTCTCTGGAGGCTTTGTCTGAGCATATTTCCCTTATGGCCAATATCGGTGACTGGCTGACAGGGATGGTGGAAAACGATGAGATGGCACAGTCGGTGTTCATCGCTTCTCGGGAGAATTTTGCCCTTTCTGTAGATGCCAAAAGAGTGCTGGCCGAGGACAAGTCAGATATTCCGCAGCCTCAATATGATGCTTTGGCCAGTGACTGGTACAAACGCGCCGCCAGTCAGGCAGGATTTGTTTTCACCCCCGTCAGGCAGTTTGTGTTCAATAAGAGATTGGGGATGTTCTGCTCCGTACCATATTATGACGGGAATAATAATCTGTCCGGCGTGGCCAGCATGCAGATAACCCTTGATAATCTGCAGCATATCCTGAAAGAAACAAACCTGCATGACGGAGGATTTTGTTTTGTGACGGACAAGCGGGGGTATGTCATCTTATCCTCTCAAGGAGACTTTGGTGAGGAAGGCAACGGGAGGGAACTTGAAGTAAATATAAAAAATGACCTTAGGGAGTCTGATAATCCCACCCTGGCCCTGACTATCAGAGAAATGGTGGCAGGGGACTGCGGTGTGCGGCAAACCAAGGTGGACGGCAAAGACTACTACATTGCCTTTGCTCCCATTGAAAGCAGTGGTTGGAGCTTTGCGGCGGCCTTCGCTGCTGATGATGTCATTGCTCCGGCCTTGCAGAATAAGGATGATATCAGCATGATCACGGAAGAAAAGATTTCCTATCTGAAAGGGCAGATGTTGTCGACCATGCTCCTGATGGTGGTTTCCATCATAGTTTTGCTGGTGGCAGTAGTCTATAGCGGCAGGAAACTTTCCAGGCGGTTTGTGGCCCCCATCAGTGAATTGGCTGATGGTGTGAGGGAAATCAGCAGCGGCAACCTCAGCAAGAAAGTTGAAGTCCACACTGGGGATGAGCTGGAACATCTGGCAATCTGCTTCAATGCCATGACAGACGAGCTTCAGACCTATATGAAAAACCTTACGGAAATCACGGCAGAAAAAGAGCGCATTGCTACGGAGCTTTCCGTTGCCAGGAATATTCAGCTGGGGGCATTACCCCGGGATTTCCTAGAGGACAAGAAAAGCCTTCAGCTGTTTGCCTCTATGTCTGCTGCCAAGGCAGTAGGCGGGGATTTCTACGATTTTTACATGCTGGATGAGAGGCATCTGGTGGTGACCATAGCCGATGTATCAGGCAAGGGGGTGCCTGCGGCGCTCTTTATGATGAGGGCTAAAACCACATTGAAGAATCTTATGCTTATGGCGAAAGCCCCTGACGATTTCGGTGCTGTTATGATACTGGCTAATCGGGAGCTTTGCCAGGATAATGAAGAAATGATGTTCGTCACGGTATTCTTGGCCCAACTTGACCTGGACACGGGAGAAGTTATTTACGTTAATGGAGGGCATAATGCGCCTCTGGCCAGACAGTCGGGCAAATTCAGCTATGTGAGGAATAAAAAGAAACAACATATGCTAGGGGTGATGGAAAATGCGAGCTATGAGGCTCATCGTTTGCAGCTTTCTCCCGGAGACATGCTTTTCCTCTATACGGATGGCGTTACAGAGGCCATGAATAAAGAACAAGACTTCTATACGGAAGAACGTCTGCAAAAGGTTTTGGACAGCATGCGTGGCGAAGCTTCGGTGAAGGAAATCCTGACGGAAGTCAGAAGAGACATAACTGCGTTTGCAAACGGTGCTGAACAGTCCGACGACATCACTATGCTGGGGGTGATGTTCTGCGGAACAAGAAGCGTCTAATGGTGACACTTATACTAAGATATGTTGGATTCGGCTGCCTGTCAGTCGAATCCTTTTGTCATGTGTATGATGTTTCTTCTCAGTCTGATTTGCGTCTTGTCCTTTAATGCATTATAATAATTTATAACAATCGAATCAGAAAAGTTATGTGAAAAGAGGTAACATATATGGTAGAGAGCCGTCTGGCAGCTTTGCGCACGATGCTTGAGGAGCAGGGACTTGATGGGGTGGTGGTGACGAAGTATGTGAACCTGCATTACTTCAGCGGGTTCCGAGGGGACGATACCACTTTGGTCATCACCCGTGACAAGGCGGCCCTCATCACGGACAACCGCTATACGGAGCAGGCGGGTATTCAGGCACCTCTCTATGAGGTTGTGGAGCAGCAGGACGGTTTGCTGGCCAAGACTGCTGAGGTGGTGAAGTCCTTCGGCTGCAGGAAGCTGGCTTTTGAAGGCAATGCCCTTATCTATGATGACTACAAGAAGCTCACGGAACATTTGGAAGGTGTGGAGTTCAGCACTTCTTTGCATCTGGACAAGCTCAGGGAAATCAAGGATGCAGAGGAGATTTCCCATATCCGCAGAGCCTGTGCCATTGCCGACACGGCTTTTGCCGATGTACTGAATTTTATCCGCCCTGGGGTTACGGAGATTGCCGTGGCTGCCCGTTTGGAGAATGCCATGCGGGAGAATGGCTCGGAGAAGCCCTCCTTCACCACCATCGTGGCTTCCGGCTTGCGTGGCAGCCTGCCCCACGGCACTGCCACGGACAAGGTGATTGAGGCAGGGGAGTTTGTCACTATGGACTTTGGCGCCATGTACCAGGGCTATTGCTCCGATATCACCCGCACTATTTGCGTGGGCGAAGCCACAGATAGGCAGCGCTTCATTTACAATAAGGTCCTGGAGGCACAGAAGATGGCTTTGACCATTATCAAGCCTGGTGCTGCAGGCAAAGCTGTGGATCAGGCGGTGCGGGAGGCACTGGATAAGGACGACTTGGGCCAATACTTCGGCCACGGCCTGGGTCACAGCCTTGGACTGGAAATCCATGAGTCTCCCCGCCTTTCCAAGAAGAGCACCTGCGAAGACTTGCGTCCTGGCATGCTGGTCACTGACGAGCCCGGTGTCTATATTCCCGGCTGGGGCGGCCTGCGCATAGAGGATACGGTGCTGGTGACTGAGAGTGGCAGTGAGGCTTTGACCCGTGCCAACAAGGAATTTATAGAAATACCGTTGAATTAACAGGAAAAATATTTTATAATAGGTAACATCACTATAGCATATCGCTGAAATTTGGAGGGCGTAAATTAATGATTAACAGTACTGATTTCCGCACGGGCCTCACCATTGAGATTGACGGTGGCGTCTGGCAGATTGTAGATTTCCAGCATGTAAAGCCGGGTAAGGGCGCAGCTTTCGTGCGCACCAAGATCAAGAACGTTGAGACTGGTGCCGTGGTTGAGCGTACTTTCAACCCCAATGAGAAGATGCCTGCTGCTCATCTGGAGAACCGCAATATGCAGTTCCTCTATGAGTCCGATGGCATGTACACCTTCATGGATATGGAGACCTATGAGCAGTCCGAGCTCAACAAGGAACAGCTGGGCGATGCGCTCAACTATCTCATGGAGAACATGGAGGTTTCCCTCCAGTCCTTCAAGGGCCGCATCATCGGCGTCACCCTGCCCAACTCCGTCAACCTGAAGGTGGTGGAGTGCGAGCCTAGCGTCAAGGGCAATACCGCCACTGGTGCTACCAAGATGGCCAAGGTTGAGACTGGCTATGAGGTTCGTGTGCCTCTGTTCGTCAACGAGGGCGACACCCTCCGTATTGATACCCGCACGGGCAACTACATCGAGCGTGCTTAAAGAAATTAGCTGCCGTATCATCAGGGCATGGTACGGCAGTTTTTCTGTAAGTTTTAGAGTTTCCTGCAAGTAGTTTCATGCCATAGAAGGAAATATTGACAGCTTTATAGAATAAATAACAAAGTAAGTATATTTATGCACCAATAAAGCCAATCTTAAAGGCTCAAGGAGGTTTTCAGCATGGCAAACGAAAAGGAAATTGTACGGAAAGATAATTCTCTGGGCTCCATCCGCATAGCTGACGAAGTGGTCAGCATCATTGCGGGGCTGGCTGCCACTGAGGTGGATGGCATTGCCGGCATGAGTGGCGGCATTGCCGGCGGCATTGCCGAGATGCTGGGCCGCAGGAACTTTGCCAAAGGCGTGAAGGTTGAAGTGGGCGAGAAGGAAGCGGCCGTTGACCTTTACATCATCGTGAAGTATGGCGTGCGCATTCCCGATGTGGCCTTGGCTGCCCAGGAGAACGTGAAGCAGGCCATTGAAACCATGACGGGGCTTTCCGTGGTGGAAGTGAATATCCATGTCCAGGGCGTAGGCTTTCCGGAGGATGAGAACAAGCCTGAGGAAGTGCGGGTCAGATAAGCTGTCCAAGGCTATAGCAAACTGAGGAGAGGCCTGATAGATGGGGATAATAAATCGCTTTTTCTTATTTGTTTTCGCGCTTTTTCTGGTCTTGCTCTCTTTGGGAGTGCTGGCTGTCTGCCTGCAGATTGTGCCTGAGCACTATTGGCTCAATGAGCTGCGCTTTGCCTTGGGCCGTCCCGAAACCATCGTGGCTTCGGCAGTTGCTTTTTTCCTGAGCCTGCATCTGGTGCTGCTTTCTTTCAGCCGCCAGGCTCCCAGGGCAGTTTCCCAGGGGGAACTGGTGATGGTGGAAAGCTCTGCCGGCCAGGTGGGGGTGGCTCTTGATGCCGTGCGCGGCTTGGTGGAAAAGCTGGTGCGTGATGTGAGGGGAGTCCGTGATGCCAAGGTGAAGGTGAAATCTTGGCCCAAGGGGAAGGGCGAACCTTTGTCTGTGTCCTTGGCTCTGATCATCGGCCAAGAGACCAACGTGGCAGAGGTGTCTGCCGCTGCATCACGGCTGGTCAGTGGCCAGTTGGAGAAAATCCTGGGTTTCAGTCAGGTGCCGGTGGAAGTGCTGATTACTGACATCACCAATGCTGCCCCTGACAGGAAGCATAGAGTGGTTTGAGGCTGGTGAGGCAGATGAAGGCAAAGATAATAGAGGAGCTTCTGAGCCTATGGGAAAACCATCGAGGAGCTTGCTTGGGCCTTTCGGCTGGTGCTTTGATAGCCATAGCTATGCTGATTTTTGGCTTCTGGCAGACCATGTTCGTGGTTTTCATGGCCCTGGCTGGCTTGTGGCTGGGCAATGAGTACGATAGCAAGGCCGATGCCTGGCTGGATCTCAAGGAAACCTTAGCTCGCTTCCTGCCCGTGAGATACCAGAGGTTCAGGGGCACGAATTATACGGATTACGGTTTTAGGAAAGAAAGGTAACGAATTAAGATATGAGTCGTAGACAAGCAAGGGAAGTTGCTCTGCAAGCGCTCTTCCAGCTGGATTTCAACAGTCATGATGAGGAGGAGCAGAGGGAAACTTACGAAACCCTGGCCATTGATGCAGCTTTAGGCGAAGTGGAAGGGGAACCTCTTACGAAGAAGGAGCGCCATTACATCGAAATGGTAGTGTCCGGCACCAGAAGTCAGCTGGGAGCCATCGACGAAATGCTCAGCGCCCATGCCAAGGGCTGGAAGCTGGATCGCATGGCAGCGGTGGATCGCAATCTGGCGCGCCTGGCTGTGTTCGAGATGTGCTTCGCAGAGGAAAAGCTTGCTCCCGGCATTGCCATCAACGAGGCAGTTGAACTGGCGAAAAAGTACGGTACAGATGAATCGGGACGCTACATCAATGGTATCCTGAATGCTCTCGTGAAAAAGCAGGCGGATTGAGTGTAGACTCCTGGAGGCCAGACCGCGTCATGCAGCCTGGCCTCTCTTTATTATGGAAAACCAAGAAATCAAATCCGCATTACGCAGATTGATTGGTTGTTTTAGTTTAGGGACGTAGTGCGAAACCTTGTTTCGCACGGAGTTTTTCGCTGCAGGGGGGATAGTGATGGCAGTGCACAGTGTCAGCGAGATAAACAGATATCTCAAGAATCTTATTGCCGGGGAGAGTCCCCTGCAAAATATGCTGGTACGAGGAGAGATTTCCAATTTTAAGCAATATCCCTCAGGCCATTGCTACTTTACCTTGAAGGACAAAGCTTCAGCCCTGAAATGTGTCATGTTCCGTAGCTTTGCCCAGCATTTGCGCTTCCTGCCGTCTAACGGACAGCAAGTCATCGCCGGAGGCAGCCTTGCTGTCTACGAGCGGGACGGAGTTTACCAGCTTTACGCCGAGTCCCTGGTGCCAGAAGGCACGGGGGATTTGGCTCTGGCTTTTGAGCAGCTGAAGGAAAAGCTTTCAGCTGAAGGGCTTTTTGATGAGGTACATAAAAAGCCTCTGCCCAGGTTCCCCAGGAGAATCGGTGTTGTTACCTCGTTAGCCGGGGCGGTGCTCAGGGATATCTACCATGTTTCTTCCCGTCGCTGGCCTATGGTGCAACTGGTGCTTTATCCCGTGCAGGTGCAGGGGGAAGGGGCAGCGAAGCAGATAGCGGAGGCCATAGCTTTCTTCAATCGCAGCTGCCCTGTGGACACTTTGATTGTGGGCCGGGGCGGTGGCTCCATGGAGGATTTGCAGGCCTTCAACGAGGAAAGCGTGGTGAGGGCTGTCTTTGCCTCCAATATTCCCGTCATTTCAGCCGTGGGTCATGAGACGGACTTCACCCTCATAGATTTTGTCAGCGACAAGCGGGCCGCCACACCATCACAGGCAGCAGAGCTGGCGGTGCCGGACAGGGCAGAATTGCAGCGCTATGTGCAGCTGCTTTCAAGCAGGCTGAGGAAGGTGACGGAAAATTACCTTGAGGAGCGCCGTGAGAAGCTATGGCACCTCATGCAGCGCCCTGCTCTGAAAGAGCCGCAGAAGCTTCTGGCCGCCAGACGGCAGAGACTGGATATGGCTGTGCTGAAACTGCAGCAGAATGCCAGATCTGCCCTGACTGAAAGGCAGCACAGCCTGGAAGTGGCTATGGAGAAGCTGGAGATTCTGAGTCCAGTGCAGGTGCTCAGGCGCGGCTATGGCCTGGTGGAGCAGGAAGGACATGTCCTCACCAGCGTCAAAGAAGCCAAAGTGGGCAGCAGTATCAAGATTACTTTGAAAGACGGTTCACTCAGTGCCAGGGTTGAAAACCTCACTGGGCAGAAAGGATGATAAATATGCCAAGGAAAAAAGAACTGCCCTTTGAGGAATCCCTCTCCCGCCTGGAAGAAATCGTATCTTCCATGGAGCAGGGGGATATGAGCCTGAAGGATCTGATGGCCGCTTACTCCGAGGGGGTCACTCTCTCCCAGTCCTGCCTGAAAGCTTTGGACAGGGCAGAGAAAGCCATGGACTTGATGGTGCAGGAAAGTGACGGGAAAA
>Ga0310695_10010285_pt1 | contig 13736 bp, 13 predicted proteins | sample RumenRJG_04DNA_FD_203882 | JGI IMG/M metagenome (GOLD analysis project Ga0310695, IMG submission 203882) | Bovine rumen microbial communities from Lethbridge, Alberta, Canada - RJG_04 (v2) (version 2) | ecosystem: Host-associated > Mammals > Digestive system > Stomach > Rumen | place: Canada...
TGCTCACGGGCGATCTCTACCGACTTCTCAGCGATACGCGCTGCACTACCGAAAGCTACGATGGCGTACTCGGCATCGTCCATCAGCTGCTTCTCATAGCGCACTTCGTTTTCCTGAATCTTAGCATATTTCTCCTGGAGAGCAATGTTGCGCTGCTCCATGATCTCAGGCTTCAACTCGAGCGAGGTAATCACCACACGCTCACGACCACCCTTCGGCTTACCAGTAGAAGCCCAAGGACACTGCTTGATCACCTCCTCATCCGTACGACGGGGCTTGAAAGGAGGCAGCACCACCTTCTCCATCATCTGTCCGATGACACCATCAGAAAGAATCATAGCGGGGTTGCGATACTTGAAGGCCAGTTCAAAGGCGAGATCGACGAAATCGGCCATCTCCTGAACAGATGACGGAGCCAAAACAATCACCTTATAGTCGCCATTACCACCACCACGCGTAGCCTGGAAGTAGTCACCCTGCGAGGGCTGGATAGTACCCAGACCAGGACCACCGCGCTGCACATTTACAAACACACCTGGCACCTCGGCACCAGCCATGTACGTGATACCTTCCTGCATCAGGGCGATACCGGGAGAACTCGAGGAGGTCATGGCACGCTTACCAGCACCGGCAGCACCATAGACCATATAAATAGATGCCAGCTCACTCTCTGCCTGAACCACCTGCATACCAGTGGTTTCCCAAGGCTTCAGTTCTGCCAGCGTCTCAATGACCTCACTCTGCGGAGTAATAGGATAGCCGAAATAGCCGTCGCATCCGCAACGAATAGCAGCATGGGCAATCGCCTCATTGCCTTTCATCAATACAACTTCTTTCTCTTCCATTTCTTACTCCTCCACTTTTTTACGATACACGGTGATACAACCGTCTGGACAGACGATGCCACACGAAGCACAGCCTACACAGGCCTCCTCGTTGACAGCTTCCACATAAGGGTAACCGTGCAGATTCACTTTGTTGGCCAAAGCAATGACTTTCTGAGGGCAGGCGATGATGCACAATTGGCATCCCTTACAACGCTCAGTATCCACCACGATGGCACCTTTCATTTTTGCCATATTATCCTGTAATTAATGCATTAATTTCTAAAATTGGGTGCAAAGGTACTGCAATTTCGCCAAATTGCAAAGCAAAATGCAAAGAAAAAACGATTTTTCCTTTCTTTTTATCAGTCTTCGACAATCTTGATACGTCCCTGAGGCTGTGCATAGGCCGTACCTGTCGTTCCTCCGAGAACATTCTTCAGATAATTAGACAGGGCCTCATAATAGCGGAGCGTGCTCTCCTCAAGCACGGGACAAGTCTTGAAACAATCGAAGAAACCACCCGCATCGTGGTTGTAGTTCGTCAGAGCGACGCTGTAGGTGCGCTGCATATCGATGGGCGCATAGCTGCCATCCTCCTGCAGGATCTCAATATCGCTGACAGTGTGGCTCCTGCTATGAATGGTGAACCGCAAGCCAGCAACCTGTGGGAAGTTACCATCGAGCACTGGCACGAGGGATGTACAACGGGTGAGCATCTGCTGCAGTTGTTCAGCGCGTACTGAGATGCGTCGCAGGGTATTGTCGTAAGGCAGCATACCAATCACGTCACCATAAGTGATATCTCCGGCATTGATATCATTACGGATACCACCACCATTCTCGAAACCGATGTCAGCCTTCATGGCATAACGGTAGGCATCAGCCACGAGGTCACCGGCATTCGTCTCCTCTGCACGAACGATCCACTGGTCGTTCTCATCACTCACCACCAGGGTGTAGTCACTATGGGCTACCACCTCCGAGGTCACAGCCTTCACCTTTTCACGGATGGCGTTAGTCGTTGCAGAGATATTCTCGTTCTCGAAGGAATTATCCTTGCTCTTGACGAGTTGGGTGATAAAACGACCATCAGTGGTGATGACCAGTTTACCGACATTTGCAAACTGTGTACCTGTCTGTGTAACAATGATTTCCTTGCCATCGAGGTTCTTTACCTTCACCCCCTCGAAGATCTCGTGTGAATGGCCGTCGAGCACCACATCGATGCCGCGTGTCTTGTTGACAAGACGGTGCGAACTGAAGCCCATCGACTGCGGGGTCTCTCCCACATGCGAGAGCAGCACCACATAGTCGGCACCCTCATTACGGGCTGCGTCCACCGCCTGCTGAATCAGCTGGTAGAAATTGTCTGGCTTCAGATCGTATTCCAAGATGCCGTTGGTATCATAGAACGAATAGCCTTCGAGAATCATCGTCTCTGGGGTGCAGGCACCGACATAGGCCACCTTCTTATCACCATACTGATGGATCACGTAGGGTGCATAGATAGGCATGGGCTCCCCAGCCTCATAGAAATTGGCACAAACAACAGGAGCTCCTATCTGTCCCAGCAGATCCTTCAGACGAGGCACACCATAGTCGAACTCGTGGTTTCCCAGCGTCAGGGCATGATAGTCCATCAGTTTCATAATGTCGGCAATATACTGTCCCTTAGAGATGGCACCCGTGGTGTTTCCCTGCAGGAAGTCACCGCAACAGACGATACCGACATAGGCCGTATCCACAGCTTCGATAGCATCACGCAGACCAGCCATTTTCGTATAGCCATCGATACCGCAGTGGGCATCGTTTTCATAGAGAATCACAATACTTTTCTGTTGAGCATACATCAACTGACAACTCATCAAGAGAGTCAACATGGTTAAGACATTCTTTCTCATATTTTTCTATATTTTAATGATATACTCAAAAATTCGGCACAAAGTTAGTCTAAAATCTTCATTTATGCAACTATTCGTTGAAGAAAAAAGGCTGTTCGTTGAAAAAATTTGGCTAAAGCCATGAATCATTGTACTTTTGCCGGAGCAAATATTAATATAACGAAAGATGAAGAAATTACTATTATTGATGATGGTACTGGCAGGAACGACGACCATACAGGCCGACGACACCTATGCATACCTAGTTTTCGAGACGACCGACGGTGCCACGATTTCCGTACCGGTATCCACAATGACACTGACTATCAGCGGAACCACCCTGACAGTCGGTTCGCAGTCGTTCACCCTCACGAACCTCAACAAGATGTACTTCTCGAATACAGGCGAATCGACGGGCATTGAGAAAGTGACGCATGCCGCCATCGACGAGGCCACAGAGATCTATGATATGCAGGGCCATCAAGTCACTAAGGAACAGATGAGAAAAGGCGTGTACATCGTCAAGACACCGAACAGAACCTATAAAATGATTGTCAAATGAAAAAAACATATCTCCTTCTCATAGCCCTCGTGCTGACGATAGCAGCAGGGGCTCAGACGCTGAATGTCCGTGTAGGCAGTGTGACCTACCTCTTCCCAGCCTCCCAGACCAACGAGATGACCTTCTCCGATGGTACCACGCTGACGATCATGGGTAAAACCTTCACCATCAGCGATATCGACGCTATGACTATCGACTATACCAGTGTTACCGACGGTGCCATCGGCGTCAACTACGACGGCTCATCAGCCACTATTACCGTAGCAGGCAACATCGCACAATACGTCACCCCTACCGTCAGTGGTGCACATGTTGCTATAGAACAGAGCGACAACCTGGCCGACGAGATCACCTACACCCTCAGCGGCTCATCAAGCGATGGGGAGTTCTATATGTCTGGTTCTTATAAAGCTACCATCGAACTGAACGGACTGACGCTGACCAACGCTTCGCCTGTTTATAGCGGTTCCGCCGTTCATATCCAGAACGGCAAACGTATCAAAGTGAAAGTAGTGACAGGAACAACCAACAGTCTCACCGATGCTGCTAATGGCTCACAGAAAGGCTGTCTCTATATCAACGGCCACGCTGAGTTTGCGCAGCAGGGTACGCTAAACATCATCGGCAAGACCAAACACGGCATCAAGACTGGTGATTATATGACGCTGAAGAATGCCACTATTAACATCACCTCTGCCGTAAAGGATGGTATCAACTGTAATGAGTATCTTCTCATTGAGAGTGGTACGATCAATATCAGCAATGCAGGCGACGAAGGTATCCAGTGCGAACTCGACGGTGAGACCAGTACGGGTGAGACCACCGACCACGAGGACGAGGACTCTGGCAATATCTATATTGAAGGCGGTACACTCATAGTCAACGCTTCTGGCGAGGGCATAGAGAGTAAGGGTGAGATGATCGTTACTGGTGGTGAGGTCTGTGTCACCGCCAAAGACGACGCCATTAACTCTGGAGGCGATATGACCATCAGCGGTGGCTCCGTCTATGCTTACTCCACAGGCAACGACGGTATTGATGCCAACGGCAACTGCTATATCAAGGGCGGACTGGTTTATGCCATCGGAAGCAGAGAACCCGAAGTAGCCATCGACGCGAACAGTGAACAACAAAAGAAACTCTACATCACAGGAGGCACCATCGTCGCTATCGGTGGTCTGGAGTCTGGTGCCGAACTCACGCAGTCGTGTTATGCCGCTAACTCTTGGAGTCAGAACACTTGGTATGCCCTGACCGTCGGCAACGACACTTTTGCCTTCCAGACACCAGCAAGTGGTGGTAATACACTCGTCGTCTCAGGTGCCTCAGAACCCATACTGACATCGGGTGTCACCGTCAGCAGTGGTACAAAGATCTTCAACGGTGCCGGCTACACGGGAGCAACCGTCACAGGCGGATCATCCGTATCCCTCTCGTCATATACTGGGGGCAACGGACCTGGTGGTGGGCCTGGAGGAGGAGGTCCTGGTGGTGGCCCTGGTGGTGGCCCTGGTGGTAGTAAAGCAATATTTTCCCTTATTTCACGTTATTATCTATGACAGGAAAGATGTTCTGGATGAAGCAGTCACAACAGGAAAATCTGATATACTTAGTCGTGTGGGGCCTACTCTTCTTGGCCCCACTGCTGAGTCTCTATGTCCGTACTGTCAGCACCCCCGACCTCGTTTTCGACTGGACTGAGGTGTTCATTGTGTGGCAGATACTCGCCCTCTTTCTGGTATTGTTTCTGGCCCATAACTTCCTGTTGGCACCTTTGCTGATACATCAACAGAAACGTGTGGCTTATTTTGCCGCTGTCGCTGTTGTAATGATTGTCTTCACCTTTTTCCAGTGCAGCAGCCATCCTGAGAGAAGAGCACCTATGGGCCACAGACCTCCCCCTATGGAAGAACCATTTGAGCCCCATCGTCCTCCTCACCGTGATCCACTCCCGCCCCCGATTGTAGGCGAGCACGACATTCTGGCCATAGTGGTACTTCTCCTGATGTTTGGTGCCAACCTCGGCATCAAGTCCTATTTCCGTAGTCATGAAGACCGCAAGCGTCTGGAAACACTCGAGAAGCAGCATCTGGAACAGCAGTTGGCATATCTGCGTTACCAAATCAATCCACACTTCTTTATGAACACTCTCAACAACATCCACGCCCTGGTAGATATCGACCCCGCTAAGGCACAGGATACCATCCTGGAACTGTCGAAGATGATGCGTTTCGTGCTTTATGAGGGCGAGAAGAGCGGCGTACCATTGTCGAAGGAGATGGCATTCATCCGCACCTATGTCAGACTGATGCAGTTGCGCTATACCGACAAGGTACGCATCACCATCGATCTGCCTGACGAGGCACCCGATTGTACCCTCCCACCACTGATGCTCATCTCTTTCATCGAGAACGCCTTCAAACACGGTGTCAGCTATCAGCACGAGTCGTTCATCGAGATCAGGGTAACTATAGAGGAAAACACCCTCCGCTTCTCTTGTCGCAATTCAAAAGCCGACGTGCCCAATCAGGAGAAAGGCGGTGTGGGTCTGGCTAATGTCCGTAAACGGCTCAACCTGCTCTACGGAAATGCCTACTCTCTCCACATCAGTAATAATCCCGACGTCTATACCGTTCAACTAACAATACCGTTACTATCATGATACGCTGTCTCGCCATCGATGATGAGCCACTGGCTCTGCAACAGCTCGTTGCATATATCAACAAGATTCCCTTCCTCGAACTCGCTGCCCAGTGCCAGAGTGCCATCGAGGCCCGTGAGTACTTGGAACACGACACTGTCGATGCTATCTTCTGCGACATCAACATGCCCGACCTCAACGGTATGGATTTCGTGAAGTCATTGGCTGCCCCACCCCTGATCGTCTTCACTACAGCCTACTCGGAATATGCCGTTGAGGGGTTCCGCGTCAATGCCGTCGATTATCTATTGAAGCCCTTTGGTTTACAGGATTTCCAAAGGACGGCGTTACGATTGAAGACCAGACTTGAGGAACGAGGCGTAAAGAGTGAAGAGAGCAGTGTGAAGAACGAAGAAAATTTTCTCTTCCTCAAGACCGACTATCGCGTTGTCAAAGTCAATATCGCCGACATCCGCTACGTCGAGTCCATGAGTGAATACCTGAAAGTCTGGATCGAGGGCGAACGCAAGCCCGTCATCACCCTTCTCTCCATGAAGAAGATGGAAGAGAAGTTGCCCGACTCTTTCATGCGCATCCACCGTTCCTACATCGTCAACCTGAATAAAATACAAGAGGTAAATAAGAGTCGCATCATCCTCGATGCTGATACTTATCTACCCCTTGGCGATCTCTATAAAGAAGCGTTTCAGTCTTTCTTGACGAGTCGTACCCCGTAGATCTCACCGATTTGCTTACGAGGATGCGCCACAAACTTCACGCGCACCTGTTTCTTACCCTTCAGCGCCTCGGCAGGGATGGGATAGGTCTCATATTTGAATTCGGAGATACGATACTTACCCGTATTGTTGACAGAGGTCACCAGTACGTCATCCACGAAGATGTCGAACTCGTGACTCTTCCACTCTCCTACGCCCCAGTACTTCAGACGCAGTGAGAGATCGGTCTCCCCACACGTCTGCATCAGGTAGCTGAAATAGTGTCCGTCACGGGCATCACGGAAGAACACATCGTTCGTATTACCCGTAAACGAGTCATCAGTCTCCATAAAGTGGTCACTCTCAGGCTGTTGCTCTCCAGGCTGCACCTTATCTGTCGTACGGGCCTCGAGTGCCAGATGCTCCTGTTCGAGCTTGGCCAGATTGTCGAGATAGCCCTGATAGTTATCCTCCGAGAGGGCGAGCCAGTACATCATATAGCGGGCATCATGGAGTTCGAAGAACGGCATCAGCTCATTCCTGATCTCATTCACCATCTTGGTGCTCAGGGTGAAGTGCAGCGGCTTTCCGGCTACGGGCTGCAACTGGTTGGCTATTCCCTCAATATCGTTATTAATAAGGATAGGCGCCTGATCGACAGGCAGTTTCTTACCCACTGCCAACTGTCCGAAACGACTGTCATCAGCCACCAACATCGCCAGATCCTCCGTACCCGTCTTCATGGCGAGCATCACAGGACCGTGCATCAGGGCGATATACTGCGGCAGGTTGGGCAGATACTTCACGTAGTTATACATCGGGAAGCAGATCTCGATCACATCGCCCTTCTTCCACTGACGATCGATAGTGACGTATGACGACGGACCCGTGACGATCCGCACAGGCTGACCGTTCACCTTCACTGCAAACTGTCCTGGTTTCACCCATCCCGGATACCGTACGTTGATAGCGGCCTGACCCTTACCCTCGGTGATGGTGATCTTGCTGCTCTCAGCATAGGGGAACTGTGTCTCCTGACGCAGTTTCAGGCCCTTCTCCTGCCAGTTCAATTCAGAGGCCACGAACAGGTTCACGAACAACACATCATCCACATGGGTATAAACGAACTGTCCATACTTACCGTGATTCTCCATACCCGTTCCCACACAACACCACATCGCCTCGTTGGGTGCAGAATAGTTACGATAGTGACGAGGACGGGCTGAGGTGAAGTACACGTAGCCACCGTGCTCAGGATGTTGGGTCGAGAGAATATGATTGAACATCGCCAACTCATAGAAATCAGCAAATCTTGCCTCCGGATTACGCCGATGGAGTTCTTCAGTCAGCTTCAACATATTATTCGTGTTACAGCTCTCAGGACCGTCGATATCCTCGACAAAGTCCTTACAGGCCTCCTTGCTGGGGAAGTGCTCACGACGGCTGTTACCGCCGAAAGCCAATGAGCGTTCTCCCGTCACGATGTCCCAAAAATAGCTGCCTGCCGTATGATAAGCCTCATCACCACCGAGTTCAGCGATACGTTCGAAACCCACCACCTTCGGCACCTGTGTATTGGCGTGCATATTATCGAGGATATCACGGCGCTGCATCAGGGCACTGAGCAGTCTGCGATGCGAGAATCTTTTGGCCACATCGAGGTATTTCTGTTCTCCTGTGATAGCGTATGCATCCGCCAACACCTCGTTCATACCACCGTGCTCCGTATCGAGGGCACGCTCCATCTGGGCATCCGTCAGCCCTGCCGTCAGATCGATGGCCCAGTCACAGAAACCGAGAAAGAGCTGCTTGGCCTGTTCATTGCCGCAATACACCCACGCATCACGCAGACCCGCATACATCTTATGGAGATTATAGAAAGGCACCCACGAACCGTAATAGGGTCCGAAGTCACCCTTCTTAAAGGCCGACCAGATACGGTCACTGCCAGGAACACCTCCTACGTAGCCTCTGCCCCACTCCGGATGGTTCTTCGCATTAGCGTCGGCACAGGCCTGCAGTTCGTTGATCCAGTATTCCAGACGTTGCTGACATTCCTTACTGCCCGTAGCAGCATTGATCGCCATCGCCGTCAGATAGTGACCTCCCACATGTCCGTCAAGTCCGTCCCAGTTGGGATACGACTGGCCCTTAGGCGTCAGTCCGGCTTCCTTCAGATAGGGAGCCAACAGTCGGTCGTTATCATACTTCAGCAACACACTGATATTCAGGTCTCTCGCCTTCTTCAGCGGACCGTCTAACAGCGTCACATCGCCAAGGGGAAATTCATTGGCATACAGTCTCTCTTGGGCGTTGCCTACTGCCACAGCGGCAGAGAACAACAGAAGGGTCAGTAATCGTCTCATATAGTCTTAGGGGTTGTTTTTGTTCAGGGGTTATACATATCCTTACAGTAGAAGGCCATGATGTCGTCTAACATCCGTTTGGCCTCGACAGCGGGACTGTCTGGATCGAGTTCAATCGCCTGGATATAGTTGTTGATTGCCTCGTGCCACTGCCCCCGCTTCCGAGCCTCATTGCCTTGCTGATAGTACTCCTCTGCTGTCATTTATAATACTCTTTCTTTCCTGCAGCGAGGGTATTCTTCATCAGCGAACAGATGGTCATTGGTCCTACACCACCCGGAACGGGCGTGATAAACGAACACTTCGGAGCCACCTCGTCGAACTTCACGTCGCCATTCAGTCTGAAACCGCTCTTCTTCGATGCGTCAGGCACACGGGTGGTACCCACATCCACAATCACGGCACCCTCTTTCACCATATCTGCCGTCACGAAGTCGGGCTGTCCGATAGCGGCAATGATAATATCAGCCTCCTGACACTCTTTCTTCAGGGTCTTCGAACGCGAGTGGCACACTGTCACTGTCGCGTCACCATACTGTTTCTGCATCATCAGCTGAGCCATCGGCTTACCCACGATATTCGAACGACCCAGGATCACGCACTTCTTTCCAGAAGTCTCGATACCGTAGCGCTTCAGCAACGTGATAATACCCAGCGGCGTAGCTGAGATGAAACACGGCAGACCTATCGCCATCCTTCCAACGTTGATGGGATGGAAACCATCCACATCCTTACGATAGTCGATGGCCTCGATGATCTTCTGTTCGTCGATATGTTTCGGCAGGGGCAGCTGTACGATAAAACCGTCCACATCCTCGTCCTTGTTCAGCTTGTCGACACATGCCAGCAGTTCTGCCTCCGTGATGTCGGCCTCGAAACGAATCAGCGTCGATTTAAAGCCACAGGCCTCACAGGCCAGCACCTTGTTCTTCACATACGTTTCCGAGCCGCCGTCGTGACCTACCAGCACAGCGGCCAGATGGGGCTGTTTGCCACCCTTTGCTACAATCTCTTTTACCTCTTCGGCAATCTCGGCCTTGATCGCCGCAGCCGTTGCCTTTCCGTCTATTAACTGCATATACTTATTAACTCTTCATCCACTGCCACTCATCTTTGGCTTTGGCGGGATCGAGGTCCATCAGCGCATCCACATCCGTAGCCTTCATACCGATATACATCGCCACCTCTTTCAGTGTCTCCACCTCATGGTTGCTGACATTCTCGTCGCTCTTCACGATCATAGCGAGCATGCTCAGCATCTGGTAGCGGAGGTCTTCGCTCAGCGAGCCCGCAATCTGACTGCCACAGTCACCGATCAACTGCAGGAAAGCCATCGGCTTCTTCTGCTCCAGCTCCTCGTGCTTGGCGATGAGTTTCTTCACCACGTCCATTCCTTCCACCTCAGCCTCTTCGCCGAAGTGCTCATGCAGGAACTTACCCAGGAACTTGTACTCGTCCGGCTCCACCTTACCATCGGCAATCACGATGTGCGAAGCCATCACCAGCATAGAGAACAGGAAACTGTTACGCATGTTCTCCCTTACAGGACTCTCCACGTTGAATGTCTGGTCGAACTCATTCGAGAACACCACATTCTCAGCTGTCAACTTCAACTGTGGCTTCTCTGCCACTTCCTCTGTTAATTCCTTCAGCGGCCCCTCATTGAACAGGCCCTTCAAATTGCTGATCCATTTTCCAATTGCCATATTTCGTCTGTTATTTGTTAATCTGTTACTCTGTCTAAAATTTCGGCATACCGCCCTTCATCATTTTCATCGCATTCGCCATCTGCGCCATCTTCGACGGGTTCATTCCCGTCACCATCCGCATCATCTTTCTCGTCTGGTCGAACTGCTTCATCAGGCGGTTCACGTCCTCCAGTTTCGTACCTGATCCTGCGGCAATCCTGCGGCGACGGCTCTGGTTGATGATATCGGGATTCTGTCGTTCCTTTGGCGTCATCGAATTGATGATGGCTTCGATACCCTTGAAGGCATCGTCGTCAATATCGAGATCCTTGATCTGCTTACCCACACCCGGGATCATCGCAGCCAGATCCTTCACGTTACCCATCTTCTTGATCTGCTGGATCTGCCCCATGAAGTCGTCGAAGTCGAACTTGTTCTTACGAATCTTCTTCTCCAAGCGCTTGGCTTCCTCCTCGTCGAACTGCTGCTGGGCGCGCTCTACCAGAGAGACGATATCACCCATGCCGAGGATACGGTCTGCCATACGGTCTGGATGGAACACGTCGATAGCCTCCATCTTCTCACCCGTACCCACGAACTTGATGGGCTTCGTGACTACCGTGCGGATACTCAATGCCGCGCCGCCGCGGGTATCACCGTCGAGCTTCGTCAGTACCACGCCGTCGAAGTCCAAGCGGTCGTTAAACTCCTTCGCTGTATTCACCGCATCCTGACCCGTCATCGAGTCCACCACGAAGAGTGTCTCATTGGGATGGATGGCGTTCTTCAGCGTCTCGATCTCATTCATCATCTCCTCGTCGACAGCCAGTCGACCAGCGGTATCCACGATTACCACATCGTAAGCCTTCGCCTTTGCCTCCTGAATGGCGTGATTGGCAATCTCCACCACGTTCTTGTTCTCAGGCTCCGTATAGACAGGCACGCCGACACTCTGTCCGACGACCTTCAACTGTTCGATAGCAGCAGGACGATACACGTCACAGGCCACCAACAGGGGCTTCTTGTGGTTACGTGTTTTCAGAAGATTGGCGAGTTTTCCGCTGAAAGTGGTCTTACCAGAACCCTGCAGACCCGACATCAGTATGATCGCAGGAGCACCTGCACGACCCTCTACTTTCAGTTCGGAAGCCTTACCACCCATCAGCTCGGCGAGTTCGTCGTGAACGATCTTCACCATCAGCTGTCCGGGTTTGATGGCAGTGAGCACGTTCATACCCAGTGCCTTCTGCTTCACAGTGTCTGTAAACGTCTTGGCCACCTTGTAGTTCACGTCGGCATCCAACAACGCACGACGTACGTCCTTCAGGGTCTCTGCCACATTGATCTCGGTGATTTTTCCCTCACCTTTCAGTATCTTAAACGATCTTTCTAACCTTTCTGATAAATTCTCAAACATAATACCTTATTTATTTTGGGGTGCAAAATTAATAAAATAAAACGAGACTCACAAACATTAAGCCTCGTTTTTACCTATTTTTGCGTATTCGTTGTTCGTTGTGAGAACTCGCAGCCGCAGTACTGCTGATTATAGAAGTCAAATTCTTTCAGCAATTGATTTCGCCGTTCATAGAGCCCACCCTTCCGCCAGTTCTGTGCCCAAAAGGTTGTACCCTCCACCGCCTGCTCTGCCAGATGACCAGCCCGTTCGATCTGCTCCAGACTTTTCCACCTCGAAGACGCCAGCGTCGTAGCAAAATATTGCAGTCCCAGTTCTTTCGCCTTCCTCGCAGCCTCTGTCAGACGTAGCATAAAGCATTGTTCGCAGCGCCTTCCCCTTTCAGGCTCACCCTCCAGACCGCACACATCCTGTCGCCAGGCTTCGTGATTATAGTCCCCATCGATCCACTTGATGCCGAGACTCTCCGCATGACGTTTACTCTCCTGCTTACGGATCTCGTACTCCTCACGCGGATAGATATTCGGATTGTAATAAAAAATAGTGGGTTTTATATCGTGTCGCAACAGCCACTCGACGATGGCCGAGGAACACGGCGCACAACAAGCGTGCAACAGCACCTCGTGACACCCCTCTGGAACAACAATCGCCGCCTTCTTCATAGTCCGCGTGCTTTCCAGATCCGGTCTTTGGCAGCATTGATCTCCTGGAACTTCTTCTCAGCCGCCCTGCGCACATCCTCACCGAGGGCCGCCACCTTATCTGGATGGTGCTCCAGCGCCAGTTTGCGATAGGCCTTCTTCACCTCGTCGTCAGTAGCGTTCGGACTGACACCCAGCACCTTATAGGCATCCTCCAGCGTATCACCCGAGAGATGCAGCATCGAGTCGACCTCACTCTCCCGCAGTCCCATCCAGAGGGCACACTCCTTCAGCGCCGTAATCTCACTCTGGGGCACTGATCCATCAGCCTTCGCCACCATCGCGAGGAAATTCAACAGCTGCAACCGCTGCGAGTAGTCCATCTGCTGGTTGATCTGTCCGCAACACTGCCGCACCGTCTGTTTGAACTGCTGCCACCCTTCGCGTTTCTGTTCGTCGAAGAGCTTGTTCAGAATCTCGTTACCCTGACTTACAGCGTCGTTGCCAAAGTTCTGACGGAGCATCTGCCTCACCAGCTCCATCTCTGAGTGCATCGCCTTGCCGTCGGCCTTAATAATATAAGAGGAGAGCACCAGCAACGAGAACAGGAAGCTGTTGCGCTGTCCCTGCTGCATCCGCTGTCGATAAGCCTGCTGATAGGCGTCGTTATAGTCCTGATATGACTGCTGGCGTTGAGAGCCAGCTCCCCACGTTCCTGAGTTTTGAGGCGTATTCACGCCGTCGAGCATTGAGTCGAAGAGCGAGCCCAACAGATAGCCAGCCAATGCCCCCAGAGGGCCACCCGCCATCCATCCGATAAAGCCGCCGATCCATTTTCCTGCTGCCATAATCCTATTTTATCTGATAATCACCTTCCTGGTCCTGCCATCTTCCGTACGCAGGATGTTGACACCCTTCTGCGGTGCGTCGATCCGTCGGCCGTTCAAGTCGAACCACTCCCTACGTCCTTCCTCGTCCTCCAGTATCAGGACGGGGAT
>Ga0310695_10010287_pt1 | contig 13735 bp, 6 predicted proteins | sample RumenRJG_04DNA_FD_203882 | JGI IMG/M metagenome (GOLD analysis project Ga0310695, IMG submission 203882) | Bovine rumen microbial communities from Lethbridge, Alberta, Canada - RJG_04 (v2) (version 2) | ecosystem: Host-associated > Mammals > Digestive system > Stomach > Rumen | place: Canada...
CATGTAGGTGTCCAGTTGGAGATTGGCATTGTTGCGGAATACGAAATAGTCGTCAGTAGTACCCTTTACAAGTCCGTCGAGTACCAAGCCGTCAACCTCTTTAGGCTCATAGAAATAGAAACCATCTGCTTTAACGATGTAGGGAGCTACAACGGTCTGCTTCTGGTCAAAGGCATCGCGGTATTCGAATACGAAGCTGCGATAACCGCCATTGCTGGTAGCTGTAATCACTTTACCCTCTGGCAGATCCTTGCCTGCCAAGGTGTAAAGACGTGATGACATGTACTTCTCAGTCTCTTCAGCCTCGTTGATGATGCTCTCCCAAGTCTTGTCAGCAGGGATGGGAGTCATAACAATCTTATGGTTGTTCTTCTTGCCGCGCAACTCTACATAGTTCTTTTCAGCTTTCATCACACGGAACTCAAAGTCGCCAGCCAGACCGTCAGCTACTTCATAAGTGTAGTCAGGGTTGTTAGGCATTGAGTAATAATGGAAGGTTGCATTGTATTCGTCGAACGAAAGTACGGTACCCATAGACTGCTCCAACTTGAAGTGACTTGTGGTGGTAATGACTTTACCGTCGGCCCCAATACCAGCCACGTGGTTGTTACCCCACTTCTCACTGGCAATAGTAGCCTTGTCGTCTTCAAATTTTACCATTACATTATAGCCACCGAAGCTAAGACCTCCATAATATTCCATCAGCCAGCCATTGCTTGCAGACTGTAAGACAGTGCGTACTGCCTCAATGTTCTCATCAGAGCGCAACGATGCTGACTTGTCAAAGATGGGGTCTTCTTTCAGTGAGCAGGCGCTGAAGACCGTCGAGATGACGGTGGCAGCAAGTAAATAATATAATTTCTTCATCATGATCTTTTATTATTTGAGTGTGCGTAGGTCAAGCGTTACAGATTCTGCTGAACGGCGCAGTACAATGTCGCGCAGCTCGTCCATGTCGAGATCCCAGTTGTCCTTGAAGTAGGTCTTCATCAGTTCCAGCTTCTTGTTGAGAATAGCCGTACCATTTTCACCAGCCTGGTTCAGGATGAGCTGCCAGCCTTCAGGAGTGTTGGTGATGTATGTGGCATAAATCTCAGCGAAGTCCTCGTTGTACTCACTAGCTGCATAGCTGGTAACAAAACCCTCTTTTGCAACCTTCTTGTCCTCCAGGTTGATCCAGTCAGTAGCGTGGTAGCTGGATGCACTGATGGTACGGAACAGGGGGTCGTACTCTTTCTTCTGTGTCAGGATGTGGCAGAACTCATGGTGCATGGTGTGGAAGAACCAGTAGTTCATGTCGATAGGCTTGACACTATGGCTTTCGTATGGGTTCGTGGTGTTGATACGTGGATTGTCGATGTCCAGCTCGTTGACACCATAGAGCATAACTTTCAAACCACCCTCTGCGGTACCCAGCACCTGAGAACCGTTTTCGTTCCACTTATATGAACCTGTCAGCTGAATAATGCGGGGCACGTAAGTTTTCATGAACTCAGCACTGATAGCCTCGACGTATGATTCAATCCACACGTGCTTGACGAGAATGGCCAGAGCCTTTGACTTGTCAAAGTCGGCGGGTATCACGTTGTAGGCACGGTCAGACTCCTTATCACTATAGCGATATTTGAAGTCGATATTGAATGGCTTACGATAGTTGGTCTCCAACCAGTTGTCAAACTCTGTCTTCTCAGGAGTCTCGACACTGTCGAAGATGCTCTCCGAACGAATGCCCTCGTCTTCGGAACATGCCGTAAAGCCGAACAATGCGGCCGTCAGCAATAGGATGCTTATATTTTTGATTTTCATAATTGTTATCTCCTTATCTCATTCGGTTATTACTCATCTCCTTCTTCGTCAGCATACTCGCTCTCCGTGCTCTCGATGTAGGCCTTGATTTCCTCAGCGGTCATACGCTTGTTAGCCTCGATACCGGCTGCCATAACGGTGTTAGGTATCTGAACGGCACCACGCAGGTCACCAGCAATGAAGACAACGGGATCTTCACCTTTGATAAGATGAGTGTACTCAATGCCGTAACGCTTCAAGTCATTGAAACGAAGACCGTGAGGCTGGCTCTCGATACGCTTCATGTGAAGAATCAGCTGCAGCATGTTCTCCATGTCGCCAGCAGTAACCGTGAAGCCCTGCGGGTGCATGTGCTTACGCATGCTTCGCTCACTGTTACCCTGAGGTGTACGCTTGGCATAGTCAAGGCCGTTGATGAATTTATTAACGGCAGCCAGTGTCTGTGGCTTAGGAGCTGGGGCGACAACTTTGCCATCCTCCACCTTGTCCTTACAGTGTGTAGAAAGCCATGTGTTGATGTCGGCCAGTGCTTCTGTATATTTGCCCTGCAGGGTGTAAGCCTCGGCGCGCTCCAGAATGAGCATGTCGCCAGTGAATACTGCATCTACACCATGAGCATAGCCGATATGTGCCAACTTGTCGGTGTATTCGAACTGCTCGTCATAAGAGGGATAGGCTACACACTGGTTGGTACCATACATCTTATTGGCATAGATGATGGAGTTGTTTGATGAACCGCTACCCCAAGGACCATCTACCCAATAGGTCTCGTAAGCTGTCATGTTGTAGTTGTGGTTGAAGCGGCCATTGTAAGAACTGCTAACCAAATAGCGGCAACTGTGAGTAAAGCTGTTGATGAGCAACAGGTTGGCATCCTCGTCACTGCGAATCCAGCGGTTGCCGAAGTCTTGACGACCCAGGTCACGATAGGGGTCGTACTTACGCATAACTGCAGTAGGATCACTACCCAATGCTACTGAGGCATATTTCACAACCTTATCATACTTCATGTAGTACAGGTTGAAACGGGCAGCGAAAGCGTAAGCGGCCTTGGTGTTGAAGTGGTACTTGGGAACACTATAGCCAGCATTGGCCAATGCGATATTGGGCAGTGCCTCTTCGATATCCTTGTCAATAGCTGCGTAGAGTTCGCGCAGTGTGCCACGCTTGTACACTGTCTTAACATTCTGCTCAGGCTCCAGCGGATAGGGGAGACCCAGATACTCATCAGCCTTTTCAGGGTTCCATGCCATACAGAAGGTGTTGGCCAACTGGAACATGCTGTATGCACGTACTATTTGAGCCTCGGCCTTGTCGCCAAGCAGACTCTTTGGATTGCCCATTTGTTCAATGGCCTGTAATGCCTGGTTGCAGACAGCCACAGAATGGTAGAAACCTTCCCATACATCGTAGGGCGTATCGTCGCTCTCCTCGGTGGGCTCCTGCAGACGATAGAGCTCTTCGCACAGCACAGGGCTGCTATAGCCACGTCCGTTGTCGTCGACGTTGTCTGACAACATCTCTTGAATCAGATTGTTTGTCACAGTGGGATATGATGACACGAGCAACTCTGTGATTTTCTTTTCGCTATTCAGCTCAGCACGGTCATCAGGAAGCTTGTCAAGGTAGTCGTTACACGACGTCAACGTCAGTGCCGATACTATAGTCAATGCTCCGAATATATATTTTTTCATATCTCTTATATCTTATCAGTTATCTCTTATCTATTATCTCATTAAATTCCCAGACGTACAGTGAAGGTAAACTGCTTAGCCATTGGCACAGCAACACCACCTGAATTGAAGAATTCGGGATCCTGACCGTTCAGCTTCTTGTCAGCATAGATCAGGAATGGGTTGGTGGCCTGGAACTTCATGCTGAGATTGCTCAAACCGAGGTGCTGAATCCAAGTCTTGGGGAAGTCGTAGGCCAGAGAGATCTCCTTCATGCGGATGAAGTCACCCTTGGCGATACGGTCTGTTGAATAGTTGTATGCGTTGTAAGCATAGCCCAGATGAGAGTCGTTCTGAATCTGGCGCAAGTCAGCCATAGCAGGGATGGTTGTAGCGTTCTCATCGCCAGGTACTACCCAACGGTTGGCAAACTCACGTGGCATAGCGCCGAGGTCAGAGTATGACATAGCGAATGTCGGATCAAGACGTACTACGTTGCCGTAAGAATAGGTGATGAACACGTTCAGGTGCCAGTTCTTATAGCGGAAGGTGTTACCAATAGAGCCTGTGACAGTGGGGTCTGTCGGTCCTTCGTAAACCAGATGGCTGGTGTCGTATGACTGGAAGTCGATATCGCTAACGGTCTTTTCGCCCTTTTCATTGATGAAAGTAGGCAGACCCTGTGAGCTCAGACCCTGGAAGTCCATAGAGAACAATGAACGATAGGGGTAACCTTTCTCTGTGAAACCGTTACCGGTAATCAGGTCGATGACGCGGTTACGTGATTCGAAGTCGGTTACTTCACAGTGAGTGTGTGAATAGATAATGTCTGTTGTCCAGTCGAAGTCCTTAGTCTTGATGTTGTGGGTGGTCAGTGAGAACTCCTCACCATGAGACTTCATGGATGCAACGTTGGCATACTTGACGATTTCGCCGCCAACACCAGAACCACGGTTCGGGCCAATCAGGTCGTAGTTGTTACGAGTGTACCAGTCGAACTGGAAGTTGATGCGGTTGTCGCAGAATCCGAGGTCAACACCAATGTTTAACTCATGCTTCTTCTCGTAAGTCAAGTCGGGGTTGGCAAAGTCGTAAATCTGCAGACCTGTCTCCTTGTCTGAAGAGTAAGCACGCCATGGGTTGTACGAACGGATGATAACGTTTGAGTTCGTAACGGCAGGTTTGTCACCCGTCAGAGAGTAGCTGGCCTTCAGGGTGGCATGTGTCAGGGCCTTCTTGAATGTTCTGGCAAACCAGGGCTCCTCGTGCGCATTCCAAGCGCCAGAGATGTTCCATGTAGGCAACCAACGTGCGCTGGTAGCCTTACCCAGACGGTTGCTACCCTCGTAGCGTACAGTACCGTTGATGGTGTAACGTCTCTTGTAAGAGTATGTTGCAGTACCAAAGAATGATACCTCACGGCTGTAGCCGTTGTTCAAAGAATAGTAAATGTTATTCTCTTCGCTGGCCTGCTTGAAATAGCTGTAGTCATAGCTTCCCAGCTGTCCCATGTCGTAGAGTACACCAACCTTCATGTTAGAAGTCTGGCGACGCTCAATGTCGTTGATTTCCATACCACCATAAGCATTGACGATGTGTGTATCGTTGAATACGTCGTTATAGTTGGCGGTAAGACGGAAGTCCCAAGAGTTCATCTTGTATACAGTCTCTTTGTGGAAACCACCTCGAGGCAGTACTGTCTCAGGCAGTGCGTTCAGCACATCGGGGTCTGTATAGAGCCAGGCGTTTGCATTACGCATCGTGGCATCGTCCATCATGCGGTAAGCCATGGCCTGGTTAGAATTCTCAGTGATAAAGTGGGCCTGTGTGGTGGTAGAGTACTTGTAAGCGGCAAGAGCGCTCAGCTCTACAGTCTTGACAGGCTTGTACTTCAATTCACCCTGGAACTTCAAGTCTACTACGTCAAGTTCCATGTAGTTGTTATTCAACTCGCTGTGGATGTTGAAGGGTGCGAAGTTACGGATATAGTACTCGTTGGCGTCCAGCGTACGAGATGAGTTGATGGCGTACGAGTAGGGGTTGATGTCAAAGTCACGCTTTACCTCACCCGATACAACGTCGGTCTCCTGATTAGAAGTACCAGGAGCCTGCTGCTTACGGTAGCTCGTATTACCAATCAAGTTCAATGACAGTCTCTTGTTCAGATTGTAGTTGGCATTGATATTTGCAGTGTAACGCTCCACCTTGCTGCGCTCTGTCCATCCTGGATCGCTCATCAGCGAGAAAGAGGCATAGTACTGAGCCTTGTCTGTACCTGAACTCAGTGAGATAGAGTGGTTCTGCTGGATGCTGTTAGAGAATAGCTCGTCAAACCAGTCTGTGTTACGCATCTCTGCTTCACGCAGATAGCTATACATAGCTTCCTGAGTATTGGCCAACTTGAAGTCGCCAGTAGCGGGGTCGTAGTCGTTCATCAGGTGATACATCTTACCGAACACACCGCTTGACGAAGCACGGTAGCTGCTCATGAATGACAGGAAACCGTTGTTCTGCATCTCACGGAAGACACTCATCTGCTCCTGTGAATTCATGATGTTGAAGGTAGAGTAGCTGGGCTTCAGACGCATGGTGAACTCACCAGTATAGCTAATCTTTGAGGAACCTGCATGGCCACGCTTGGTGGTGACAACAATCACACCAGCCATAGCGCGTGCACCATAGATAGAGGTAGCACTACCGTCCTTCAGAATCTGGAATGACTCGATATCGTCTGCGTTCAGTCCGGCAATGGCACTGGAAATCAGTGTGGTAGCATCACCAGAAGACAAAGCGTCGGCATCCACCTCGGTAACATCTTCCATGATAACACCGTCAACCACCCACAGTGGCTTTGATGAACCGTAGATAGACGTAGCACCACGGACACGAATCTTTGGAGCTGTACCGAAAGTACCTGATACGTTCTGCACGGATACACCGGCAGCACGGCCTTCCAGTGAACGGCTGATATCAGCAACACCGTCTAACTTGGCTTTCTCGGCGTCAACTTTAGTTGCTGCACCAGTAAACAGGCGCTTATCCTGTTTCATCATACCAACGGCTACTACCTCTTGCAACTGCGTGGCATCGGCCTGCAGTGTGACTTTCATGCCATTCTTGGCCTTTACTGTTTGTGAAACCATGCCGACATAGCTTATCACAAGCTTCTTACCCTCCTGCACGTTAATGCTGAAGTTACCGTCAAGGTCGGTCTTTGTTCCCTGTTTGGTGCCTTGAATCATAACGGTGGCACCGATGCACGGCTCACCATTGTCTTCAAAGACAGTACCTGTAATCTTCTGCTGGGCAATCGCCACGCCGAGACTCATGAAGAGACAGGTGAGAAACATTGTTAGTCTTTTCTTCATAGATAATTTATTCTCTTATTTTATTAATTGTTATTATCAATAATGTACCCGTACATTTTAAATAAATAGTGGATTACTCGTGCTATAGTGTTGGCCTCACACGAGGAAATCCTCTCATTAGCAGTTTGCAAAGGTAATACTTTTGCTTTATTTTAGCAAATATTATTTTAAAAAATATGCATTTTGCGCTCCTTTTTTAACTATTTTGCTATTTTTTGTTCCATTTTGTTGTGTTTTGTGAGTTTTGAGTGCTCATTTCGTTATTTGTGCGGTATTTTATCAGTAAAAATATACGTTTTTTATAATTTTATTTGGTTTTGACAAATTTTAGTATTACCTTTGCAGCCGTGTTTGCCCTCAGAAGGGTGGCATCACGTCATAATACACGTTAAAGAAATCACTAATTAATAACAATTTTTTGAGAGTGCTTATGAAAAGAAGACTAACAATGTTGTTGACAATGTTGTTCCTCGTCGTGGGAGCTGCATTTTCACAAACGAAGGTTAATGGTACCGTCTCTTCTCAGGAAGACGGCCAGCCCGTTATCGGCGCTTCTGTCCTTGTTGTAGGAACACAGACAGGTACTGTTACTGATGCAGAAGGTAAGTTCTCGCTGACAGTTCCTGCCGGCAAGACAACCCTGCGAATCACTTATGTAGGTATGGAACCCATCGAGGTTAGCGCGCGTCCGAACATGCGTATTATGCTGACCAGCGACCAGAAGTCTCTTGACGAGGTGATCGTCGTTGCTTATGGTACTGCTAAGAAGGGTACGTTTACTGGTTCAGCCGGTACGATGAAGGCTGACAAGATTGAGAAGCTGCAGGTCAGTGACCTTAGCCGTGCCCTGAGTGGTCAGGTAGCCGGTGTGCAGGTAATCAGCGACAATGGTCAGCCTGGTACATCTGCAAAGATCCGTATCCGTGGTGTCAGCTCAATCAATGGTAGCAACGCACCTCTGTATGTCGTTGACGGTGTTCCCTATGATGGCGACCTGAGCTCTATTGCTACAAGTGATATCGCTGATATTACTGTTTTGAAGGATGCTGCTTCTACCGCTCTGTATGGTGCCCGCGGTGCCAACGGTATCGTTATGGTTACCACCAAGTCTGGTAAGCTCGGCAAGCCGACTGTCAACTTTAATGCCCGTTGGGGTCAGAATAGTCGTGCCGTAAGCAATTATGATGTGATCAAGAATCCCGCCCAGTATCTGGAGCTGGAGTATTCTTCCATCTATAATTATGCTACCACCAACTTGGGCTACGATGCGCTGACTGCTCAGCAGTATGCTAACAACACTATCGTCACCAACAAGGGTGGTGGTAACGGTTATCAGATTTATACCGTTCCCGAAGGCCAGTTCATGTTCGGTGCTGACGGTAAGCTGAATCCTAATGCTACACTCGGTTATAGCGATGGTACCTACTATTTCACCCCCGATGACTGGGAGAATGAAATCATGAAGAAGTCTCTCCGTCAGGAGTATGAGGTAAGCCTTTCTGGTGCTACTGATGCTAACAACTATTATCTCAGCTACACCTATCTGGATGATGGTGGTATCGTTAGTGGTTCAGGCTTCACACGTTCTTCTGTACGTGTTCGTGACGAGTTCAAGGTAAACAAGTGGTTGAAGCTGGGTGCTAACATTGGCTTGACCCACTCAAAGAGTTTCTATCCTGACGAGCAGACCAAGACCAACTCTTCTGGTAATGCTTTCCGCATGGCTTACGGTATTGCTCCTATCTATCCTCTTTATGTTCGTGACGCTAACGGAAACATCATGTACAATGGTGATCGTGCTGTTTATGACTATGGTTCTGGTGAGGCTGGACGTGACCGTTCATACATGTCAATCTCTAACCCTGCAGGTCAGATGCAGTACGACAAGGCCATCTACACGATGGACATCCTGAACAGCACATGGTTTGCAGAGTTGAAGCCTCTGGAGGGTCTGACACTGACCGCTCGTCTGGGTTACAACTATGACAACACCAACTACGACGTGCTACAGAACGCTTATATGGGTCAGTTTGCTGACCTGGAGGGTGGTGCATACCAGTACCATATGCGTACCACAGGCTTTACCACTCAGTTCCTGGCTAACTACAGCACCAAGATTGCTGATGTTCACAGCATCGACTTCACACTGGGTTATGAGGGCTATCAGTGGAAGTATCGCCGTCTCTATGGTGGTGCTACCAAGCTTTACGATCCTGAGAGCTACTGGCTGGACAACGCCGTTAACCAGAAGAACAACGCCGGTTATCAGCTGGACTATTCTACCAAGGGTGTTTTCGGTCGTTTGAACTATAGCTATGACGACAAGTACATTGCTGCAATCAGCTATCGTCGTGATGCTTCTTCTTGCTTCCATCCTGACAACCGATGGGGTGGTTTCTGGAGCGGTTCTCTGGCATGGGTTATCTCTAAGGAGAAGTTCATGGAGGGTACTCATTCTTGGTTGAACAACTTGAAGTTTAAGGCCAGCTATGGTCAGCAGGGTAACGATAACCTCGGCCGTGACACGGGCGATGGCCGTTACTACTACTATGCATATACCGACCAGTACACCATGACTGGTGATGCTTCTGGTTTCTCTGATGGTACTTTGGCCTATAAAGGTAATAAGGACCTGACTTGGGAGAAGTCTGTATCTTATAACATCGGTCTTGACTTCGCTATGTTCAACAACCGACTGAACGGTAGCATTGAGTACTTCGGCCGTCAGCAGAAGGACATGCTGTACTTCAAGCCTGTTGCAGGTTCACTGGGTTACTCACAGATTCCTATGAACGTTGGTACTATGACGAACCGCGGTCTGGAAATCGACCTGTCATACGACATCTTGAAGCATCGTGACTATTCTTTGACCATCAACGGTAACGCTACATTCCTCAAGAACAAGATTGATGAGCTGCATCCCGACCTGAAGGGTAAGTGGATTGATGGCGCTCGCATCTATGAGGAAGGTGAGAGTATGTATCGTCTGTACCTGCCTGAGTGGGCTGGCGTTGACGAGAAGACCGGTGAGGCCCTCTACTGGGTGAACGACTACGAGATGGAAAATATTGGTGGCAAGGACTATGAGGTTTGGTACGATGCCAACGGTAACAAGATTGCTCACGATGATGTTGATTCTTATGTTGGTGAGAAGAACCGTAAACTCCTGGGTCGTAAGACATCTAACGACTACACCGTTGCTCAGCTCTCTGAGAACCGCGTAGCTACTGATGACCTGCTTCCTGACGTATATGGTGGCTTCGGTCTGTCAGCTACTGCTTACGGCTTCGATGCCAGCATCCAGTTTGCTTACCAGATTGGTGGTCAAGTGCTCGACTATGGTTATATGTACCTGATGCACGCTTCTGCTTCCTCTGATGCCGGTGGTGCTTGGCACAAGGATATCCTCGACGCTTGGACTCCTACCAACACTCACACTGATGTTCCTCGTCTGAACGCTGGTGACCGTTACACGGCTTACACTTCTACGCGCTTCATGACTAGTGCAAGCTATCTGTCAATCAACAATATCACCCTCGGTTACACACTTCCTAAGAACCTGGTGAAGAAGATTGGTCTGAGCAATGTACGTGTTTACTTCTCTGGCGATAACCTGGCTCTGTTCGCAAAGCGTAAGGGTCTTGACCCACGTCAGAACTTTGTCTCGTCTATTCCTTATACCTATACTCAGCTGCGTTCTCTCTCAGGTGGTATCAGTGTAAGCTTCTAATTTCACATGTTAACATTTAAAGGAAATAAATATATGAAACTGAAATATTTCTTGTTCGCTGCATTGGCTATGTCTGCCTTCACTGCTTGTGAAGACTTGGACACTGCCCCTGAAGGAGCTGTTCTGACTGAAGAGCAGAAGACTGACGTAGGTACTGCTAAGCCTGAGCGTGCTGAGGCTGGTGTGCGTGGTATCTTCTCGCAGTTCAATGTGTATATGCCGAACTACGATGCTATTGGTAGTCGTCACAACGACTTTGGTTACAGCAGTGTCATGCTTTTCACTGACTGTAATACTGAGGACGTGATAAGTGGTGATAACGGTTACAACTGGGGTGGTAGCAGCCTGACCTACGATGACCGTCCCTATACCAGCCGTGAGAGCCAGATTGTCTGGAACGACTATTATAAAATTATTTTCAGTGCCAACACTGTTCTTGGTTCACTGAATGCTGAGTCGGGCGATCCTCTGACACAGTACTATCTGGGACAGGCTTTGGCTGCCCGTGGCTTCTGCTATCTGGAACTGGCCCAGCTCTATCAGTTCAACTACAAAGGCCATGAGAGTTCACCCTGTGTACCTCTGATTACTGATCAGAATTCTAGTCAGGCAGCTACCGAGGGTGCTCCCCGTGCTACTGTAGAGGCTGTCTATGAACAGGTTAATGCCGACCTGACAAAGGCTATTGAGGTGCTGACCAAGGCACAGAATGCAGGACAGAAGCGTTCTGACCGTCGTTACATTGACTTGGCTGTTGCCTATGGTCTGCGTGCCCGTATGAATCTGGCTATGCAGAACTGGGCTGCTGCTGCCGCTGATGCTCAGGCTGCTATCGACAATACTGACGCACGTCCTGCAAGCATCGACGAGGTCAATCATCCTACTTTCTGCAATGCCGATGAACCCAACTGGATGTGGGCTATCTATATTGCTGAGACAGATGATGTCGTACAGTCTGGTATCGTCAACTGGATCTCTCACTGCGGTACGTTCAACTACGGCTATGGTCAGTACAGTGGTGGTCATCAGATATCCAAGAAGCTCTATAGCACTATTGCCGATACCGATGTCCGCAAGGGTTGGTGGAGCAATGATAAGGGTATCTGCGCTAACATCAGTGATGAGTGGAACAAGTACCTGACTGAAACCTTCAAGCCTACTGACAAGCAGAAAGCCGCTGGTATCGTTGCTACTCCTTATCTGAACTGTAAGTTCTCTCCCTATCAGGGTCTGCTGAACAACGATGTCAACGCCAACGATATTCCTCTGATGCGTATTGAGGAAATGTATCTCATCCTCGCTGAGGCTCAGCAGATGGCTGGTCAGGATGGTAAGAGCACTCTGGAGCAGTTCGTTCGTACTTATCGTGATCCTTCCTATACTTGCACAGCCAGCGACGTTCAGAACGAGGTATATCGTCAGAAGCGTATCGAGTTGTGGGGTGAGGGCCGTATCTGGTTCGACGTGATGCGTCTGAACAAGGGCGTTGACCGTCGTGGTGCAGGCTATGAGCCTAACTGTGTACTCAATATTCCTGCTGGCGATCCTATCCTCTTGTGGCGTCTTCCCCAGACAGAGATCAATGGTAACTCTGCACTGACGGATGCTGACAACAATACTGCAACTCCAGTTCCAACAGCTGTTGAGGACGTTGATATGTCATTGTAATAACAAGCTAAAAAAGAAAGAAGTATGAAAAATATATTCAAATATAGTCTGGCTCTGCTGACTGTCGTTCTTGGCTTTGCTTCTTGTGATTCTGAGAAGGACGAGAACTATCAGCCCGCTGTTGCCTCTGGTGCGCAGGTATATTTTGCGAATGATTTGGCTAATACAGTGAACCTGACATTCAGCGATACGAAATTCTCTGTACCTGTTAGTCGTGCAAACAAAGGTGAGGCAGTAACCGTTAACATCACCAAAGAAGATGCTGATGGTCTCTTTACTGTTCCTGCCAGTGTTTCATTTGCGGCTGGTGAGGATCAGGCAAACATCGAGATTGGCTTGGATCCCACTAAGTTCGAGTATAATGACTTCAAGACACTGACACTGTCTATTGATCCAACGATGGCTACACCTTATGGTATAGCTTCTGTTACACTGAAGGTAGGTATGCCTCTGACTTATAAGTCACTGGGTATGGGTACATACGTTGATAATTGGGCTGGTTATACAGGATCTGTTGAGGTACAGCAGTGTGAACAGAATCCGAATAGCTTCCGTCTGGTTAAGCCTTATGCTGACTTTGACGGTGGTGAAGACTTCGTGATGGAAGGTGAGATGGATCCTTATTTGTATTTCGATATTTTGCAGAAGGGTGAGGAACTTGGAGGTGTGACAATCACTCAAGATGACCTTATCTATTTCCCCATCTATTTCACTGGAATGATTATTCCTGATTATGGTGTGAATATCGAAATTGATCACCCTGCTGAGTTCACTAGCTTGAGAAGTGAAGATAAGTGGCTGTTCAACAAAGTAGTGGAGTATCAGGAAAATGGCCTGCCTGCCAAAATTCAGCTTGCACCATATTACTATATGGAAGGTCTTGGTGGTTGGAACAATACCCAATATGATAGTGTGATTGAGTTCTACTTCCCAGGCAATGAACCTCTCGACTATGATGTTTCTGTAGAGTATCTTGGTGCATTTATCAATGCTGACAACGAGCCGTTCGTACAGATTGACGTGGAAGTTGGCAGTGACCTCGATGAAGCTAAGATTCTTGTTGCCGAAGGTGCTCCCTCTAATGAAATGTTGATGGGCATTATCACTGGTACACTTGAAACAACGACGGTAACTGAAAGTGGCGTTTATTCATTGCCATGCAACTTAAATGGCGACTTAACAGTGATGATTGTTGGCTTCGGTGGTGGAGAGGCACAGACTTACGACTATGATCAATTCTCGTTCAACTATGGTACTGGTTCTGGTCAGGAATCAGCAGGAGCAAGATTAAAGAATAAGAAGATTTCTCAGTTTGGCGTAAGACGTGCATCTTTTGCCAAGGTAATCAAATAGATTTGAACTGAATAACAATTATTCGGGAGGCACACCACAAGGCGTTGCCTCCCGTTTCCTTTTCTTATTATTTGAGAAGTATTAGAAAAATTTTTATTAGAAAATAGGGTTCACATTCACGCGTAACATTTTGATTC
>Ga0310695_10010291_pt1 | contig 13732 bp, 10 predicted proteins | sample RumenRJG_04DNA_FD_203882 | JGI IMG/M metagenome (GOLD analysis project Ga0310695, IMG submission 203882) | Bovine rumen microbial communities from Lethbridge, Alberta, Canada - RJG_04 (v2) (version 2) | ecosystem: Host-associated > Mammals > Digestive system > Stomach > Rumen | place: Canada...
TTTCAATCATCAGGGCGAGGACGAGAAAGTGCTGAAAGCCAAGCAGGTGCTGACGCAGTTGAAGATTCGCGACCTCAGTCAGCGTATGGGGGAACTTAGTGGAGGTCAGCAGAAACGCGTTGCTTTGGCCAACGTGCTGTTGACAGAACCAGACTTGCTGATACTTGACGAACCTACGAACCATCTGGACTTGGAGATGATAGAATGGTTGGAGGGTTACTTGGCCCGTGGCAACCGCACGCTGCTAATGGTAACGCATGATCGTTTCTTTTTGGATCGTGTTTGCTCCGTTATTTTGGAATTGGACGACCAGACCATCTATACCTATCGCGGTAATTATGCCTATTATTTGGAAAAACGACAGAAACGTATTGACAACCGTCGTGCTGAGGTAGCGCGTGCCAACAACCTGTACCGTACGGAACTGGAGTGGATGCGACGTATGCCACAGGCCCGTGGCCATAAGGCCCGCTATCGTGAGGAGGCTTTCTACGAATTGGAAAAAGTGGCCAAACAGCGGTTGGAAGAACGGCAGCTACGCCTCAAGGCATCCAACGTCTATATTGGTTCGAAGATTTTCGAGTGCCAGTATATCTCGAAGAAGTTTGACGATGTCGTCATCCTGAAGGACTTTTATTATAATTTCTCTCGCTTCGAGAAAATGGGTATTGTGGGCAACAACGGCACGGGTAAGTCAACATTTATCAAGATGCTGTTGGGCCAGGTGCCAGTCGACGATGGTCGCATCGTGATAGGCGAGACGGTGAAATTCGGCTATTTTTCGCAAGAGGGTCTACAATTTAATGAGCAGCAGAAAGTGATTGATATCGTCACGGCTATTGCCGAGTACGTAGACTTGGGCAGTGGCAAGAAACTCAGCGCTTCGCAACTGCTGCAATATTTCCTGTTTACACCAGAGCAACAATACAATTACGTTTATAAGTTGAGTGGTGGCGAGCGTCGTAAGTTGTACCTGTGTACTGTGCTGATGCAGAACCCTAATTTCCTGGTACTCGATGAACCTACCAACGACCTCGATATCGTGACGCTACAAATTCTGGAGGAATACCTGCAGGATTTCCCAGGCTGCGTCATCGTCGTATCGCACGACCGTTACTTTATGGATAAGGTGGTCGACCATCTGCTCGTGTTCAAAGGACAGGGCGAGATTAAGGACTTCCCAGGTAACTATACGCAGTATCGCGAATATTCTAGAGGTGAGGAACAAGAGGTGAGAGGTGAGAGAATAGAAAAAGCCAAGAATCAATCTCAGCAGAGCATTCCTCTTACCTCTCACCCCTCACCTCTCACCTCTAAGCGTAAGCTCAGCTACAAGGAAAAGCGCGAGATGGAACAGTTGGAGAAAGATATTGCCGCCCTTGAAACTGAGAAAAAGCAAATAGAGGAGGCGCTTTGTGGCGGGACTACCTCTGTTGACGAGATAACCGCTATGAGCAAGCGACTGCCTATGTTGAATGATGAACTCGACGAGAAATCCATGCGGTGGCTGGAGTTAAGTGAAGTTGAGAGTTGAGAGTTGACAGTTATGATACAGCAACAATATCCATCACAATTGTTGGAACGGGCCGTGCAAGAGTTTGCTAAGTTGCCTGGCGTGGGGCGAAAGACGGCTCTGCGTCTGGTGTTGCACCTTTTGCGTCAGGACGCTGAGGACGTAGAGAAGCTGACAAACGCCATTCAGCAGATGAAACGTGAGGTGAAGCGTTGCAGCGTGTGCCATAACATCAGTGATAGCGATGTATGTCCCATCTGCAGTGATCCCCATCGTGATGCGTCTACCGTTTGTGTTGTCGAGAATATACAGGACGTGATGGCAGTTGAAAATACTCAGCAGTTTACGGGCCTTTACCATGTGTTGGGAGGCGTCATCTCGCCTATGGACGGTATAGGTCCCAGTGACTTGGAGATAGAATCGCTCGTTGCTCGCGTGCGCGTAGGTGATATAAAAGAGGTGATACTGGCCCTGAGCTCCACCATGGAGGGCGATACGACAGGGTTTTACATCTTCCGTAAGCTGGCACCGTTCAGCGATGTCAAAATCAGTATCATTGCACGAGGCATCAGCGTGGGCGACGAACTGGAATATACTGACGAGGTGACGTTGGGACGTTCCATCCTGAACCGCACACCGTTCGAAGCAAAATAATCGTCTGGATACCGAAATATTGAAATGACAAAATATCGAAATAACAATGAATAGCGAAACAATACAATTCCTGCTGACTACCTTGATGGAACTGGCTACATTGGCCTGTGCCTATTTAGGGTTGCGACTATTCAAGCAGAACTGGAAACTGCGTATGGCTCTGATTATCGTGCCCCTGTTGGCAAATGCTATCCTGTATGCCATCTATCGCACGACGGCATTCTTCTATCTGGGTGTCATCCTGTTACTTTGTATCCCATTCGTATGGCCAAGAAAATCAGCGTAATTATCGTCAGCTACAACGTCTGCCAACTGTTAGACGAGTGTCTGCAGAGCGTTGAGCGTGCTCTCGATGGTGTCGAGAGTGACATCTTCGTGGTTGACAACCGTTCGACAGACCATACGGTAGAGGCGCTACGCCCCAAGCATCCGCAGGTTAACTTCATTGCTAATCCAACCAATGTGGGCTTTGCACGTGCTAACAATCAGGCAATTCGCCGCTCGGATGCCGAATACGTGCTGCTGCTCAATCCTGATACTGTGGTTTACGAACCGACTATCAAAGGCTGTCTTGACTTTATGGACCAGCATCCAGAGGCGGGTGGGGCAGGCGTGCGCATGCTGACCCGTGAAGGCAATCCGGCTCCTGAGTCGCGCAGAGCCGTTCCGACGCCTTGGGTCTCGATGCTCAAGATGCTGGGCTTTACACGTCGTTATTATATGAGCAACCTGCCTTGGGACCAGCCTGGACGCATTGAGGTGGTCAGTGGTGCCTATTGCCTGCTTCGACGTAAGGCACTTGATCAGGTGGGACTGCTCGACGAGGATTTCTTTATGTATGGCGAGGACATCGACCTCTCGTTCCGTTTGTTGAAAGGCGGTTGGCAAAACTGGTATCTGCCTTTCGATATTATCCATTATAAGGGCGAGTCCACTGAGAAAACCTCGTTCCGCTACGTCCATGTATTCTATGATGCCATGCTCATCTTCTTCCGTAAGCATTATGGACACCTTAGTTTTCTGCTCTCGCTGCCTATCAAGACAGCTATCTATTTCCGTGCCTTCCTGGCATTGATTCAGATGTTCACGCAACGATTGCATCATTTCCTCCATCCTCAAAACGATATCAAAGCATGAAAGCAGAAACAGTCCATGTCACCCTGCGAGCCATCGAGCCCGAAGACCTCGACTTGCTCTATCAGATTGAGAACAATCAGCAACTATGGCATGTCGGTGCCACCAACGTGCCATATTCCCGCTATACGCTGCACGACTATATTGCCACTTCCAGCGACGATATCTATGCTGACCGCCAGGTGCGGCTGATTATCGAGAGTGACGACCACCAAACTGTGGGAATCTGCGATATTGTACGCTTCGAACCTCAACATCTGCGGGCTGAGGCGGGTATTGTCATCATGGAGCCCTATCGTCGACGGGGGTATGCTGAGGCCGCTCTTGGACAGTTGGCTCATTATGCACTTTCTATCCTGCATCTTCATCAACTGTATGCAGTGGTGGCAGCTGACAACGAACCAGCACTCAAACTCTTCCGGAAATCGGGCTTCTCGTACGAAACACAACTGCGCGATTGGCTTTTCGATGGTCATAATTATGCTGATGCGGTAGTGATGCAAAGATTTTTATAAAATTTCTGCGAAAAAGTTTTGAGAATTCGAAAATTCTATGTACCTTTGCACCCGCAAATGACAAGAGAGTCATTTATTTCATAAGATTTGATGGTATTGGTGCGTTAGTTCAGTAGGTTAGAATGCCTGCCTGTCACGCAGGAGGTCACGAGTTCGAGTCTCGTACGCACCGCTTCCTTTCTTTTTCAACCGTCGTGATGACGCAAGTAATTTTTTAGTTGGTAATACATTGGTGCGTTAGTTCAGTAGGTTAGAATGCCTGCCTGTCACGCAGGAGGTCACGAGTTCGAGTCTCGTACGCACCGCTTCCGCAATACTTCGCGAGAGGTGTTGCGGATTTTTTTTGCTAATTATTCTTTATTTATTTTCGTATCTCTTTACTTTTTTGTACTTTTGCATGGTATTAGGAAAATTATAATTCAATCTATCAATAAAAAAATGAAGCAAACTATTCTTGTAACAGGTGGCACGGGCTTTATTGGAAGCCATACTACCGTAGAGCTGCAACAGGCTGGCTATGAGGTTGTCATCATCGATAACCTCGCGAATTCAAATCTCAATGTCCTTGATGGTATTGAAAAGATTACGGGTATCCGTCCTGCCTTCGAGCAGGTGGACTGCTGCGATATGCCTGCATTGGAGAACGTGTTTAAGAAGTATCCTAAAATTGAGGGCATCATCCATTTTGCTGCCTCCAAGGCCGTAGGTGAAAGCGTCGAGAAGCCTCTGATGTACTATCGCAACAATCTGGTGTCGCTCATCAATCTTTTGGAGCTCATGCCAAAATACGATGTCAAGGGCATCATCTTCTCTTCGTCGTGCACCGTTTATGGTCAGCCCTCACAGGAGAACCTGCCTGTTACTGAGAATGCACCCGTTCAGAAGGCTATGTCGCCTTATGGCAATACCAAGCAGATTAACGAGGAGATTATCCACGACTATATCCATAGTGGTGCACCCATCAAGTCGGTTATCCTGCGCTATTTCAACCCCATCGGTGCGCATCCTACAGCCCTGATTGGCGAGTTGCCCAATGGTGTGCCCATGAATCTGATTCCTTTCGTCACCCAGACTGCTATGGGAATTCGTAAGCAGCTGAAGATTTTTGGTAACGACTACAATACCCCAGATAAGACCTGTATCCGCGACTACATCTATGTTGTTGACTTGGCCAAGGCTCACGTGAAGGCTATGGAGCGTGTGCTCGACAAGCCTGATACCGATGCTGTCGAGATTTTCAATATCGGTACTGGTAAGGGACTCTCGACGCTTGAGGTCGTCGAAGGTTTCGAGAAGGCTACAGGCGTCAAGGTCAACTGGACCTACGCACCACGTCGTGAGGGCGATATCGAGCAGGTATGGGGCAATGTCGACAAGGCCAACAAGGTACTTGGTTGGAAGGCTGAGACGCCCACTGAGGAAGTCCTGAAGAGCGCCTGGAAGTGGCAACAGAAGCTTCGCGAAGACGGTATTCAGTAAAATGAGATATAATTTAAATCAACAGGGCGAGTACGACCACTTTGAAGTCCATGAACAACAGGGACTTCTGGATTTTCTGTTGCAGAATGTCAAGCAGACCAAGACAAAGATCAAGGCGACGCTTCAGGGACAGGGTATCAGGGTAAACGGCAAGACGGTGACGCAGTTCGACTATCAGTTGCAGCCTGGTATGAAGGTGGCTGTGTCGCGAACGAAGCGCAACCAGCAACAGTTCAAGAGTCGTTACGTGAAGATTGTCTATGAAGACCGCTGGCTCATTGTCATTGAGAAGCAGCCAGGCATCCTGTCGATGGCAGCAGGTCATTCGTCGCTCAATGTCAAGACGGTGCTCGACGACTATTTCAAGAAGTCGCGCCAGAATTGTCGAGCCCACGTGGTTCATCGCTTAGATCGTGATACCAGTGGCTTGATGGTTTATGCCAAGGACATTGATACTGAGCAGATTCTGGAGCATTCGTGGCACGAAATCGTCTATGACCGCCGCTATGTGGCCGTATGTTCTGGCGAGGTGGAACCCGATGACGGCACGATAGCCAACTGGCTCAAGGATAATAAGGCTTACGTCACTTATTCGTCGCCTGTCGACAATGGTGGCAAGTATGCTGTGACACATTTCCATGTGTTGGACCGTACGACGGAACACTCACTCGTTGAGTTTAAGCTGGAGACAGGTCGTAAGAACCAGATTCGCGTACACTCTGCCGATATGGGCCATCCCGTATGTGGCGACACAAAGTACGGTAATGGCGACGACCCGCTGCATCGTCTCTGCCTGCACGCCTGGCTGCTGTGTTTCTATCATCCTGTAACGCGCCAGCCTATGGAGTTCGAGACACCAGTGCCTGCTGCCTTCCGCCATCTGTTTAAACGATAATCTTGCAATAACGTCAAAACGATATAACAACTTAATGAAACAATGATCAAGAAATTAGGACTGCTAACGGTCATGATGGCCATCACGGCATACGCCAACGCCTGCACCAACTTCATAGTTGCCAAGGGTGCCTCTAAGGATGGCAGCGTTATCTGCTCATATAATGCTGACTCGTATGGTGCTTTCATGAATCTGGCCCACTATCCTGCTGCCAAGCACCAGAAGGGTGATATGCGTAAGATTTTCGAGTGGGACACCAACAAATACTTAGGCGAAATACCTGAAGCATTGGAGACGTTCAACGTCGTTGGCAACATCAACGAATGGCAGGTGACAATAGGCGAGACGACGTATGGCGGACGTGAGGAAATGGTTGACTCAACGGGCGTAATTGATTATGGTTCATTGATATATATCGCATTGCAACGTTCGAAGACTGCTCGCGAAGCCATCAAGACAATGACCACTTTGGTTGAGACCTATGGCTACTACAGCGAGGGCGAAACCTTTACTATTTGCGACCCTAACGAGGCCTGGATACTGGAGATGCAGGGCTGTGGTCCTGATCGTCAGAAGTCGAAGGAACGTGTGGTATGGGTAGCGCTGCGAGTGCCCGATAACGCCATCTGCGGTCATGCCAACCAAAGCCGCATAGGCCGTTTCAATCCGAAAGACAAGGAGAACGTGATGTGTTCGAAGAACGTCGTCAAGTATGCCAAGAAGATGGGATGGTACGATGGTAAGGACGAGGACTTCTCGTGGAAGCTGGCATACGCCTTCCCTGATTTCTCAGGTCGTCGTATCTGTGATGCCCGTGTGTGGAGTTTCTTCAATCATCATGTGAAAGGTATGGACCGCTATCTGCCTTGGGCCCTTGGTATTGATCCTAACGCTGAGGATATGCCTTTGTGGGTGGTTCCTGATCAGAAGTTAAGTGTGGCTGACGTCATGCAGGATATGCGTGACCATTTCGAAGACACACCGCTTTCCCTGGCTGACACGACCGATATTGGTGGCGGTATCTGGCAGATGCCTTATCGTCCGACACCGCTTTACTATACGGTAGACGGCAAGAAGTGCTTCAACGAACGTCCTACGTCTACACAGCAGACGTCTTGGAGCTTTGTCAGTCAGATGCGTTCTTGGTTGCCTCGCGAAATGGGTGGCTGCTTCTGGTTTGGCAACGACGACGGCAATATGGTGGCCTATACGCCCATCTATTGTTCAATGACGCGTCGTCCTGAGTGCTATAACACGCCTGGTGCTGACGATGTTACTTTCTCGCTGAAGAATGCTTACTGGGTCGAAAATTGGGTGTCGAATATGGTATATCCCCGTTATTCTGTGCTGTTCCCGTCGTTGAAGCAGGTTCGCGACTCCTTGCAGCAGGCTTACTTCGAACAGCAGCCCAAGATTGAGGCACAGGCCAAGAATCTTGAACCCTCTGAAATGCAGCGCTATTTGAACGACTACAGTATTCAGCAGGCTCAGCGTATGCTGGAGCGTTGGAAGCAGCTGGCTTTCTATCTCGTGGTGAAGTATAACGATATGGCTGTGAAACCCGACAAGAACGGACGTTTCGAGCGTACCCCATACGGTTTGGGAGCAAAGGTTTCGCGTCCAGGCTTCCCGTCGTCCTACGCCCGTCAGGTGCTGGAGAATTCTAAAGGGCGCTATCTCGTTCCTGAAGAGCAGAAATAATTGGTAAATAGTCCAATTGTCAAATAGTAAATTGTCAAATAGTAAATTGTCAAATAGTAAATTGTCAAATAGTAAATAGTCAAATAGTAAATTACAATGACTGCGATAATCGTCACAATGCTGATTCTGGCCTACCTGTTGATAGCCACGGGCCATCTGACGGGTGTCAACAAGGCCGCTATTGCCATGTTTTTAGGCACCGTAGGGTGGGTGGTCTACGTCTGTTGGGGCGAAGACTTTGTGATGTCCCAGCACCCTGCCGACTACATCAAATGGCTGGGTGGTGTCGAGCCTACCAGCGATACGGTGAAGCATTATATATATAATAATGTATTCCTATATTATGTAGGTCGTGCAGCCGCTATTGTGCTATTCCTGCTGGCTACGATGTCGATTGTCGAACTGCTGTCGAACAACGGCTGCTTTGACTTCATCATTGAGTGGATTCGTACGCGCAACTCCAAGCGCCTGTTGTGGACTATTACTTTTGCCACCTTCGTCCTTTCAGCCAATCTTGATAACCTGACGACAACGACGATGATGCTGGTCATCATGCACAACATCCTGCAGAACTCGCGCCAGCGCATGTATGTAGGCTCTGCCATTGTGATTGCTGCCAACTGCGGTGGATGTTTCACCGTGATTGGCGACCCCACGGGACTGATTCTCTGGGGCGACGGTGCCGTTACTGCCAGCCATTTCTCTGGCTATCTGGCTGTACCTGCCTTGTTGGCATGGATTGTTCCTACGATACTTATCAATCGCGAACTGCCAGACCGTCTCGACACAGCGTGGAGTCCTTCGCCCTATCGTGGCGACGATACCCGTCTGAACCGTTGGCAGCGCATCGTCATGCTCATTGTGGGCATTGGCGGTTTGTGGTTCATCCCCACCTTCCACAACATTACCAAGCTGGCGCCCTTCCTTGGTGCGCTCTGCGTGCTGGCAGTATTGTGGATAGTCAACGAGGCTTTCAATCGCAAGCTGATCAGTGCCGACCAGATGACGCAGCACCGCATTCCTGCTTCGCTGCAGTATGGTGTGTTGCAACAGTTGCTATTCGTGACGGGCATCATGCTGGGTATGGGTGTGGTCACTGAGACAGGTGTCTGGGACGATGTGGCCATGTGGTTTGATACGTATGTCCATGACGTCTGGCTCATGGGCATTGGTGCAGGACTGCTGTCAGCCGTGGTCGATACCTTTACCATTGCCATCTCCAATATCTCACTTTATCAGGTTGGGGTAGGCGATGTGGCTACGAATGGTGCTTATTGGAAGATTATAGCCTTTACGACCGCTGTCGGTGGCTGTCTGCTTACTGTTGGCAGCGTTAGCGGACTGGCCTTGATGCGCTCAGAACACGTCAAGATGGGATGGTATATTAAGCACTTGACGCCAAAGGTATTGCTGGGTTGGATCATCGGTTTTATAGTGCTGTGGCTCGAAATCAATATCGTTGAGATGTAAAAGCGCCTATTTTCTGTTTAAATTGCTTAAATTCTTTCGCTGTCTCAAAAAAAGTTCGTACCTTTGTGCGGTTTAAGAAAATACCAAAAACGCGTCAGCGGGCTTAAAAATGCCCTTAAACGCAAAATCTGGAAAATTGCAAATAGTAAAATTGTAAAATAGTAAATTGTAAAATAGTCAAATAATAAAATAGTCAAATAGTAAAATAGTCAAATAGTAAAATATAGTAATGGATCAGACATTCGACAACGACAGAATTGTAAAAATCAACATTGAGGAGGAAATGAAGTCCTCGTACATCGACTATTCGATGTCGGTGATTGTGGCTCGTGCCCTCCCTGATGTTCGCGACGGCTTTAAGCCCGTACACCGTCGTATCCTCTATGGTATGATGGGTATCAACAACGTTTCTACACAACCTTATAAGAAATGCGCCCGCGTCGTCGGTGAGGTGCTGGGTAAGTATCACCCTCATGGCGACTCGTCAGTATATGGTGCACTGGTGCGTATGGCCCAGGAGTGGAACATGCGCTATACGTTGGTTGACGGACAGGGTAACTTCGGTTCAGTGGATGGTGACTCACCTGCTGCCATGCGTTACACGGAGTGCCGCCTCTCGAAGATGGGTGAGCATATCATGGACGACCTGGAGAAGGACACCGTCGATATGGTCAACAACTTCGACGACTCGCTGGTAGAGCCCAGCGTCATGCCTACCAAGATTCCTAACCTGCTGGTCAACGGTGGTAACGGTATTGCCGTAGGTATGGCTACCAATATGCCAACCCACAATCTGGGTGAGGTCATCGATGGCTGCTGTGCCTATATCGACAACCCCGACATCGATACCGATGGACTGATGCAGTACATCCCAGGCCCTGACTTCCCCACAGGTGCCTATATCTACGGTCTGCAGGGCGTGCGTGACGCCTACGAGACAGGTCGTGGCCGTATCGTGATGCGTGCCAAGGCTGAGATTGAGTCTACCGAGACCCACGACAAGATTGTGGTTACGGAGATTCCTTATGGCGTCAATAAGGCCGACCTCGTGAAATACATTGCTGACCTTGCCAACGAACACAAGATTGAGGGCGTGGCCAACGTCAACGATGAGTCTGGTCGTCAGGGTATGCGTATCGTCGTTGACTGCAAGCGCGATGCCAATGCCAACGTGCTGCTCAACAAGCTGTTCAAGATGACTGCCCTGCAGAGCTCGTTCTCTGTCAACAATATCGCACTGGTCAAGGGTCGTCCCCGTCTGCTCAACCTCAAGGAGTGCGTCAAGTACTTCGTAGAGCATCGTCACGATGTGACCATCCGTCGCACCAAGTACGACCTGAAGAAAGCCCAGGAGCGTGCCCACATCCTCGAAGGATTGATCATTGCTGTGAACAACATCGACGAGGTGGTTCACATCATCCGTAACAGTAAGACACCTTCTGACGCCCAGCGCAACTTGGAGCAGCGCTTCAACCTGGACGAGCTCCAGTCGAAGGCTATCGTCGATATGCGTCTCAGCCAGCTCACTGGTCTGCGTGTCGACCAGCTCCATCAGGAGTACGACGACCTGATGAAGCTCATTGCTGACTTGGAGGAAATCCTGAACAACCCCGAGCGTTGCAAGCAGGTTATGAAGGACGAGTTGCAGGAGGTGAAAGAGAAGTATGGCGATGCACGTCGTACGGAGATTATTCCCTTCGACCACGAGTTCAATGCCGAGGATTTCTATCCCGACGATCCTGTGGTCATCACCATCTCGCACATGGGTTACATCAAGCGTACCCACCTCGACGAGTTCCACGAGCAGAGCCGTGGCGGTATGGGCTCTAAGGCTGCCCGCCATCGCGACAATGACTTCGCAGAGTATATCTATCCTGCCACCATGCACAACACCTTGTTGTTCTTTACGCAGAAAGGTCGCTGCTACTGGCAGAAGTGTTACGAGATTCCCGAGGGCGACAAGAACTCGAAGGGCCGTGCCATCCAGAACATGCTGAACATCGAGCCCGACGACGCCATCAATGCCGTACTGCGCATCAAGAACTTCAACGACGACGAGTTCCTGAAGACCCACTACGTCATGTTTGCCACTAAGCAGGGTATCATCAAGAAGACCCGTCTCGACCAGTATCGCAACGTGCGTGCCGCTGGTGTTCGCGCCATCAATATCAACGAGGGCGACGAGGTGGTAGGCGTTCGTCTGACCAATGGACATAACGAAATCCTGCTGGCTAACCGCAATGGTCGTGCCGTACGCTTCGACGAGAACGATGTCCGCACCATGGGACGTGTGTCTACGGGTGTTATCGGTATGCGACTGGATGGTGGCGACGACGAGGTAGTAGGCATGGTATGCGTCAACGATCCCAGCGTCGAGACTATCATGGTTGTTTCTGAGAACGGCTATGGCAAGCGCTCCGAAGTTGAAGACTACCGCAAGACCCTGCGTGGTGCCAAGGGTGTGAAGACCCTCGCCATTACCGAGAAGACCGGTCGACTGGTGGCCATCAAGGTAGTGACTGACGAGAACGACCTGATGATTATCAACAAGTCGGGTGTGCTCATCCGTCTGAAGGTAGCCGATGTGCGCGTCATGGGTCGTGCCACCCAGGGTGTCCGTCTCATCAACCTCGCCAAGAAGAACGACACCATTGCCAGCGTCTGCAAGGTGATGTCTTCGCAGGAAGAGGATGTCGAAGAGGCTGAGGTACTCAACGAGGAACTGCCCGAAAATTCCGATAATTTAGAAAACTCTGAGACCACAGAGGCTCCAGAGAATAACAATGAATAAAATGTTAAACCAATAATGAAGATTATGAAAAAAATCATGATTTTGGCAATGATGATGGTAGCTAGTGCTACCGCATTTGCCGGTGACAGCGATGGTCTTAAGGCCATCATGAAAGCAAAGACTTATGATGATGCTAATCAGCTGTTGAAGCAGAACCTTGCTTCGTTGGCTGATAACGCCGAGAAGGCTAAGGCTTACAACAAACTGGTTGATCTGGCTATGACGAAGTATAATGCTGAAAGCACTATTCAGACAGAGAATCAGGTCAACAAGCAGATGGGTAAGGAAGAGAAGCCCGTCGACGTCAAGGGCATGTACACTGCACTTATCAACGCTCTCGATGCAGCCAATGAGTGCAACAAGTACGATCAGCTGCCCAATGCCAAGGGTAAGGTCGACCCCAAGTATGCTGATAAGAATAAGGAGCGTCTCTGGAACCAGCGCTTCAATCTGGTAAACGTTGGTCAGGAGGCTGGACAGGCTGAAGACTATCCTACCATGCTGAAGTATTGGGAAGCATTCCTGAATAGTGACAAGAACTCTATCTTCAAGGACTGCGATCGTAGTCAGCAGAACAACTTCATTGGTCAGATTGCCTACCTCACAGGTTACTGGAACTGGCAGAGCGCTAAGGACCTGAAGAAGGCTATGGATTATGCTGAGATGGCAATGACCTTCCCCGGCGAATACAAGGACCAGGCTTTCAAGCTGAAGTTGGAGTTGCTGAAGGCTGACCTCAAGACCCGACAGGACTCACTGAATTATGTGAAGAACCTGCGTCAGATCTACGAGCAGAATCCTAACAACGACGTCCTGCTGGAGAATATGTACAATGTACTCTCTGCTCTTGGTGAGAAGGCTGAAGCCAACAAGGTTCTGGACGACGTGCTGGCTAAGGATCCCAACAACTTCGTAGCTCTGGCCGATAAGGGTATCGCCGCTATGAGTGAGGAGAAGCCCGACGAGGGTATCAAGTGGCTTACCAAGGCTATTGCTGTGAAGCCCGACAATGCTGCTGTTTCTTGCTATCTTGGCGTTTGCCTCTGCGTAAAGGCACAGGAAATGGACGACAAGAATCCTGAGAAGAAGAAGCTCTTCGGTGAGGCAGTAAAAGCATTCGATAAAGCTAAGGAACTCGACCCGAAGAAGGAGTTGGTAAACTGGGGCTACAACCGCTTCAATGCTTACTACAACTATTACGGTCCTGAAGCTCCTGAGACCAAACAGGCTGAAAACGATTACAAAAACTAATCTAACCTTTTTCGCTTTACAGCCAAGATGGTGGACCACTCCGTGAGGAGCCGTCCACCATTGCTTTTTTCGGGTCACCTGCATAACCACGTGGGATTAACCGAAAATTTTGACCAATCTGAAAATGAAGAATTTCTTGTCAATGACTCCCCTTATCTGAGCCCTAAAGTCCTTGATCTTAGCATTGAGTGATTCTGCAGATGCATTGGTTGATCTGTTCACGAAGTAGTTCAGAATCTCATCCTCTCTGTCGTACATGGCAGCTGCGATGTCATTGAAAGCCTTATTGTCAAACTCACCTACTTTTGCGTACCATTTTTTGATGCTCT
>Ga0310695_10010292_pt1 | contig 13732 bp, 8 predicted proteins | sample RumenRJG_04DNA_FD_203882 | JGI IMG/M metagenome (GOLD analysis project Ga0310695, IMG submission 203882) | Bovine rumen microbial communities from Lethbridge, Alberta, Canada - RJG_04 (v2) (version 2) | ecosystem: Host-associated > Mammals > Digestive system > Stomach > Rumen | place: Canada...
AGTTGCTTGGTGTGGAGGCTATGTTTCCGATGCCGTCTTCGATGCCAACGTCTATGTAATCCAGTCCAAGCCGGATGCAAAGTTTCGACAGCTCGATGCTATTGGCCAGGCTTGTGTTCACCACCATATCGAACTCGTCGGCATGCATGGGTAAATATTCCATCACGTCATTGCCATCGGCTAAGTCGCAGGGCGTCAGCGTGTAGCTGCCCTGCGGCTCCTGCTCTAGGAGAATCTTCTCGAAGGCATGTGCAATGTTACCGTAACCGGCCAATAGTATTCGCTTCATTCTCAGTTTTTGCTATTTTCTGTGCATACTCGCCCGTCAGTCGAGCCAGTTCGGCCAGCTGCTGCTCCGTATAGAGAGCGCTGCTGCCATCCACAGCTATTTCGTATCCGTCCTCACGCAGGATGATGATGGTCATTGCGTGTTCCAACGTCTTGTCGGGCTCAATGTGGTAGCTCTCGTAGGAGATGCCGTCCACAAGGAGGTATTCGTAGATGAAGGGACCCTGCACACTGAGCTCTGTGCCGTCGTCGTCCAAATCTACGTCGAGATCGCGAAGCAGGTGCCGCACGGGATATATGCGATGACGCATGGAACAGAAGAGGGCCGACTTGGTTTGCTGTATCAGTTCCGCGACGCTCTGCTCGGGACAGATGTCTATCGCCACGGGAAGGCTCGTAAGGAAGTTACCATACACGCGGTCCGTGAGCCGACGGTCTGTGCGTCCGTGATGAGTGGTGAAGAACACCACTTGCCGGCGGCCGTTCATGTGTCCCAACGCCAATGCATAGGCGGCATTGAAGATGATGGCAAAATTCACGCCCAATCGTTTGCAACCTTCGTCTATTGGGCCGCAGTCGATATGTGGCCGCACGCAGATGCAGTGGCCGAAGGGGTCGTCCGTCTGGTGACAGAAGTCGGCAAACACCAAATCGTCTCCACCGAACTTCTGCATGTACACTTCCTTCGAATGCTGGTAGGCTTCGCTTGCGTAGGAGGCCACTTCGGCTTCGTTGAACTCGGCTGCAAGGTCACCTTGGTCGAACACGGGACGGCCGTGTAATGCATCCTCTATGTTGTTGAAGGCAGCTTTGACCGAAAGGCCGTCGAAGAACATATGATGAAGCTGCACGCCAACAATCGTCTTTGTGGGAGTGGACACCACATGCAGGCGGCCGCAGGGTTCGCTGAAAAGGTCGAAGGGACGAATCAGGGAATCTTTACCCTGCTCCCACTCCTCGTCGCTCATCTGGCAGAAGTGCACCGTGGCAGGCATTGCAGTGTCTTCGCAGACCTGCGGCACACCGTCAGGCCCCATCAGAAGGTGAATATGTAAGTAACGTTGTGCATCGAGAACAGCTTGGCAAGCACTGCGCATACGCTCGCTGCTGCACTTGTCGCGTGGCACGTCCACACATACCGTAAGGTTGTACTGAGTCATAGCTGGGTCTTCGCTCCACTCCTCGTACATCTCCCACTGCATCGCATTCATCGGGTAAATGCGAGTGCACGTGCCATTTGCCATCAGATTCTCTCTTTGCATGTTTTCAAGATGCAAAGATAAGCAATTATTTTCAATAATTGCAAGAATTCAATAGATTTGTTATAACCATTTCGTCCATTGGTACGTATTGAGGCTCGGTGAGCAACGTGTCCACTAGGCAGGCAGGGGAAGCAGGCGGCCAACCGATGACTTCAACGAAGCACAAATTGAAGTCTATGAACCGCAACAGTTTCTCGAAATGCTGATACAGAAATAAAGTGTAAGCATAAAAGCAACCGACGCTCCGAAGGAGATTCCTCCATTCGGGGCGTCGGTATAATTATATGTTGCCTATGGATGCGTCACGCGGGGACTACATCTCGTCGGCAAAGTCGAGGACTGTCTTTCGGCTGGCCAGCACGCGGTCGAAGTCGTCGCGGCTACCCACGACAATCTTGTCGAACTCGCGCAGGCCGGTACCGGCAGGAATGAGGTGACCGCAGATGACGTTCTCCTTCATACCCTCGAGACGGTCGGTCTTGCCATTGATGGCAGCCTCGTTGAGCACCTTGGTGGTCTCCTGGAAGGAGGCGGCGGACATGAAGCTGCTGGTCTGGAGTGCGGCACGCGTGATACCCTGCAGGATCTGGATGGAGGTGGCAGGCACGGCGTCGCGCACCTGGACGAGGCGGAGATCCTTGCGCTTGAGGACGGAGTTCTCGTCGCGCAGGCGGCGGGCGGTGATAATCATACCCTTCTGCATGGTCTCAGAGTCGCCGGCATCGGTGACCACCTTCTTGCCCCAGATGCGGTCGTTCTCCTCGGCAAACTCCTGCTTATCGACCACCTGCTGCTCGAGGAAGCGGGTGTCGCCGGGTTCGTCGATCTGTACCTTACGCATCATCTGGCGCACGATGACCTCGAAGTGCTTGTCGTTGATCTTCACACCCTGGAGGCGATATACGTCCTGAATCTCATTGACGATGTATTCCTGCACAGCCGTGGGGCCCTTGATGGCCAGGATGTCGGCCGGAGTGATGGCACCGTCGGAGAGAGGCGTACCGGCACGCACGTAGTCGTTTTCCTGTACGAGGATCTGCTTGGACAGGGGTACAAGGTACTTGCGCACATCGCCCACCTTCGAGGTGATGATGATCTCGCGGTTGCCGCGCTTGAGCTTGCCGAAGGTAATCTCGCCATCGATCTCGGCCACCACAGCGGGATTGCTCGGGTTGCGGGCCTCGAAGAGCTCGGTCACACGGGGCAGACCACCGGTGATATCGCCGGCACCTCCCACCACACGCGGAATCTTTACGAGCACGTCGCCGGCCTTGACCATCTGGCCATCCTCGACGGCGATGTGTCCTCCGATGGGGAAGTTATAGGTACGGATGAGCTCGCCATTCTCGTCGAGAATGTGTGCGGCAGGAATCTTACCCTTGTCACGCGATTCGATGATGATGAGCTCGCGCAGACCCGTGGTCTCGTCGGCCTCGACACGATAGGTGACGCCCTCGATGACATCCTCGTACTGGATGCGACCGGGATTCTCGGTGACGATAACGGCATTGAAGGGGTCCCACTTGGCCACCACGTCGCCCTTGGCTACGGATTCGCCTTCCTTCTTGTAGAGGGTGCTGCCGTAGGGCAGGTTCTGGGTGAGCAGGACGATACCCGTATGTACATCCACGAAGCGCACCTCGGCCAGACGTCCCACGACGATCATGGCGGGCTTGCCCTCCTCGTCGATGACATCGACCGTACGGAGCTCCTCGAACTCGACACGTGCATCATACTTGGCACGAATCATGGCGTTGGCGGCTGCATTACCGGCCACACCACCGGCGTGGAACGTACGGAGCGTAAGCTGTGTACCAGGCTCACCGATGGACTGTGCAGCGATAACACCGACGGCCTCGCCCTTCTGCACCATGCGGCTGGTGGCCAGGTTGCGGCCATAGCACTTCATGCAGACGCCCTTCTTGCTCTCGCAGGTGAGCACGGAACGGATCTCGACGCTCTCCACGGGGCTGTCCTCAATCTCCTGTGCCTTGGCTTCGGTGATTTCCTCGCCGGCTGCACAGATGAGCTTGCCCGTGGTGGGATGGATGATATCGTGTACGGAAACGCGACCCAGGATGCGCTCGGAGAGGCTGCTGACCACCTCGTCGCCATTCTTCTGTGCCGTACAGATGAGGCCACGCAGGGTGCCGCAGTCCTCCTCGGTGATGATGACGTCGTGGCTGACATCGACAAGACGACGGGTGAGGTAACCGGCGTCGGCCGTCTTCAGGGCCGTATCGGCCAGACCCTTACGGGCACCGTGGGTTGAGATGAAGTACTCGAGCACGCTCATGCCTTCCTTAAAGTTGGAGAGGATGGGGTTCTCGATGGTGAGTGGTTCGGCACCGGCCTTCTGGGGCTTGGCCATCAGACCACGCATACCGGAGAGCTGGCTGATCTGTCCGGCACTACCACGAGCACCCGAGTCGAGCATCATATAGACGGCATTGAAGCCCTGGTCGGCCTCCTTCATGGTCTTCAGCAGGATGGCCGAGAGGTCGTTGTTGACGTGAGTCCAGGTGTCGATGACCTGATTGTAGCGCTCCTTGTCGGTAATGAAGCCCATTCCGTATTCGCCGGCAATGCGCTCCACCTCCTCGTTACCCTTGCGGATGAGCTCTTCCTTCTCCTTGGGGATGATGATGTCGCCCAGGTTGAAGGACAGTCCGCCCTCGTAGGCCAGACGATAGCCCAGGTTCTTGATACCGTCCAGGAACTCGCAGGCACGGGCCACACCGACGGTCTTGATCACATCGGTGATGATACCGCGCAGGGTCTTCTTGGAGATGACATCATTGAAGAAGCCCACCTCGACGGGGATAATCTCATTGGCGATGACGCGACCTACGGAGGTCTCGACCATACGCTTGCCGATGGTGCCGTCCTCAAGGAGATCATCGACAATCACCTGCACAGGGGCATGGACATCGACGCGCTTCTCATTGTAGGCAATGATGGCCTCCTCGGGACCATAGAACTTGAGGCCCGAGCCCTTGGCTCCGGGACGAAGCTTGGTGATATAGTACAGTCCGAGCACCATGTCCTGGGAGGGCACCGTGATGGGGGCGCCGTTGGCAGGGTTCAGTATGTTATGCGACTGGAGCATGAGTATCTGTGCCTCGAGGATGGCCTCGTTGCTCAGCGGCAGATGGACTGCCATCTGGTCGCCGTCGAAGTCGGCATTGAAAGCCGTACATGCCAGCGGGTGGAGCTGGATAGCCTTGCCCTCGATCATCTTGGGCTGGAAGGCCTGGATACTGAGGCGGTGAAGTGTCGGGGCACGGTTGAGGAGGACGGGGTGTCCCTTCATCACGTACTCGAGGATGTCCCAGATGATGGGCTCGCGACGATCGACAATCTTCTTGGCGCTCTTGACCGTCTTCACGATACCGCGCTCGATGAGCTTGCGGATGACGAAGGGTTTGTACAGCTCGGCTGCCATCAGCTTGGGCAGACCGCACTCGCCCATCTTCAGCTCGGGACCTACAACGATTACGGAACGTGCCGAATAGTCCACACGCTTACCGAGGAGGTTCTGACGGAAACGACCCTGCTTGCCCTTGAGCGAATCCGAGAGGGACTTCAGGGGACGGTTGCTGTCTGTCTTGACCGCACTGCTGCGACGGCTGTTGTCGAAGAGGCTGTCCACAGCCTCCTGCAGCATACGCTTCTCGTTGCGGAGAATCACATCGGGAGCCTTAATCTCGATGAGTCGCTTCAGACGATTGTTACGGATGATGACCCGGCGATAGAGGTCGTTGAGGTCGCTGGTAGCAAAACGTCCGCCATCCAGGGGAACGAGTGGACGCAGCTCGGGCGGGATGACTGGCAGGATGCGCATAATCATCCACTCGGGCCTGTTGCGGCCACGGCTGGCACGGAAGCTCTCGACCACCTGAAGGCGCTTCAGGGCTTCGTTCTTGCGCTGCTGGGCCGAGTCCTGGCTGGCAGCATCGCGAAGCTCATAGGAGAGTGAATCGAGGTCGAGCTTGACGAGCAGGTCGTAGATAGCCTCGGCACCCATCTTGGCGATGAACTTAGTGGGGTCGCTGTCGTCGAGATAAGCATTGTTCTGCGGCAGTCGCTCCAGAACGGCCTGATACTCCTCCTCGGAAAGCAGGTCGCACTTGGCCAGAGGCATCTCGGCATCATCGGCCATCACGCCCGGCTGTATGACGACGTAGCGCTCATAGTAAATGATGGAGTCGAGCTTCTTGGTGGAGAGATTGAGCAGATAACCAATCTTGTTGGGCAACGAGCGGAAGTACCAGATGTGGGCTACGGGTACGACGAGTTCGATGTGTCCGCTGCGCTCACGACGCACTTTCTTTTCGGTCACCTCGACGCCGCAGCGGTCGCAGACGATACCTTTGTAGCGAATGCGCTTGTACTTGCCGCAGTGGCATTCATAGTCCTTGGTGGGACCAAAGATGCGCTCGCAGAAGAGGCCGTCGCGCTCAGGCTTATAGGTACGGTAGTTTATCGTCTCGGGCTTGAGCACCTCACCGTGAGAGTTTTCCAGAATCTCCTCGGGGGAAGCCAGACCGATGGTTATCTTGGTAAAATTATTCTTTACCTTTGTTTCTTTCTTGAAAGCCATATCTATTTATCCTTTCTGTGTCTTGTGTGAAGAGTGTTCATTAATCCAATGTGACGCTGAGGCCCAGTCCGCTCAGTTCGTGCAGCAGCACGTTCAGGGACTCGGGAATGCCGGGAGTGGGCATAGGCTCGCCCTTGACAATGGCCTCGTAGGCCTTGCTGCGGCCGACAACGTCATCACTCTTGATGGTCAATATTTCCTGCAACACATGCGAAGCACCGAATGCCTCGACGGCCCAGACCTCCATCTCTCCGAAACGCTGGCCTCCAAACTGGGCTTTACCACCCAGAGGCTGCTGCGTGATGAGCGAGTACGGACCAATGCTGCGGGCATGCATCTTGTCCTCGACCATGTGGCCCAGCTTCAGCATGTATGCCACACCGACGGTGGCCAGCTGGTCGAAGGGCTCGCCCGTGGCGCCGTCGTAAAGCTGCGTGGAGCAGTATCGCGGCAGTCCGGCCTTGTCTGTCCATTCGCAGAGGTCGTCCAGTGTGGCGCCATCAAAGATGGGAGTGGCAAACTTGACACCCAGTTTCTTTCCGGCAGCGCCGAGCACGGTCTCGAAGATCTGACCGATGTTCATACGCGAAGGCACACCCAGCGGGTTGAGTACTACATCGACCGGTGTACCGTCGGCCAGGAAGGGCATATCCTCCTGACGTACAATCTTGCTGATGATACCCTTGTTTCCGTGGCGGCCGGCCATCTTGTCGCCCACGCTCATCTTGCGCTTCTTGGCCACATAGACCTTGGCAATCTGGACGATGCCGCTGGGCAGGTCGTCGCCCATGGTGATGGCGAACTTACGACGCCAGAGCTCTACCTCGAGTTCCTTATACTTCTTCAGGAAGTTGACAATCAACTTGCCTACCAGAGTATTGATGCGCTCGTCATTGGTCCAGCCGCTGAGCTGAACGGCGGTGAAGTCGAAGTTCTTCAGCACATTGGCTGTAATGTTACCGCCCTTGGCAATCAGGTCAACGCCCATGTAATCCTTGATGCCCTGGCTGCGCTTGCCCTTGGTAAGCTCGAGCAGCTTGTCAATGAGAATTGACTTCAAGTCGTTCATCTTGGTGTTGATCTCCTCTTCGATGGCAGCTATACGGGGCTTATCCTGTATCTTGGCCGCACGTGTCTTCACGGCACGCGAGAAGAGTTTCTTGTCGATAACAACACCGCTCAGCGAGGGAGAGGCCTTCATGGATGCATCCTTCACGTCGCCGGCCTTGTCGCCGAAGATGGCACGCAGCAACTTCTCCTCGGGGCTGGGATCGCTCTCGCCCTTCGGCGTGATCTTACCGATCATGATATCACCGGGAGCCAGACGGGCTCCGATACGGATAATACCGTTCTCGTCCAGATCCTTGGTGGCCTCCTCGCTGACGTTGGGAATATCGGCTGTCAGTTCCTCCATACCACGTTTGGTCTCACGCACCTCGAGGCTAAACTCCTCCACATGAACGCTGGTAAGGATGTCTTCACGCACGAGGCGCTCGTTCAGCACGATAGCATCCTCGTAGTTATATCCCTTCCAGGGCATGTATGCCACGAGAAGGTTGCGGCCAAGGGCAAGCTCACCGTTCTCGGTGGAATAGCCCTCTGTCAGAATCTGGCCTGCCGTTACGCGGTCGCCCTTGTCGCAGATAGGACGCAGGTCGATGGTCATACTCTGATTCGTGCGACGGAACTTGGGAATGCGATATTCGCGTAAGGCTGGTTCGAAGCTGACAAATTCCTCGTCCTCGGTGCGGTCATAGAGGATGCGGATGGTGGTGGCATCTACATATTCAACCACGCCATCGCCCTCGGCAACAATCATCGTGCGGGAATCCTCGCAGAGCTGACGCTCTATACCGGTTCCGACAATGGGAGCCTCGGTGCGCATCAGAGGTACTGCCTGGCGCATCATGTTCGAACCCATCAGCGCACGATGGGCATCATCGTGCTCGAGGAACGGAATCAATGCGGCAGCGATAGAGGCAATCTGCTGGGGCGCCACGTCCATGAGGTTAACCTCAGAGGGGGGTACCACAGGATAGTCGTCGTCCCGACGGCACTTTACCTTGGTGCGAATGAATGTTCCGTCGTCGTTCAGCGGAGCATTACCCTGGCCTATAATCTGGTTCTCTTCTTCCTCGGCAGTCAGGTAGTGGATACCCTCGTCCGAGAGGTCAACCACGCCATTGGTCACCTTACGATAAGGTGTTTCTATGAAGCCCAGGTCGTTAATCTTGGCAAAGACGCACAATGAAGAAATCAGACCGATGTTGGGACCTTCAGGGGACTCAATCGGGCAGAGACGACCATAGTGTGTATAGTGTACGTCGCGCACCTCAAATCCGGCACGCTCACGAGACAGACCGCCAGGGCCCAGTGCGGAGAGGCGACGCTTGTGTGTAACCTCGGCCAGCGGGTTGGTCTGGTCCATAAACTGAGACAGGGCATTTGTGCCAAAGAAGGAATTGATAACGCTGCTGATGGTCTTGGCGTTGATCAGGTCCGTCGGGGTGAACACCTCATTATCGCGAACGTTCATGCGCTCACGGATGGTGCGGCTCATTCGTGCCAGACCTATGGCAAACTGATTGGCAAGCTGCTCGCCAACAGTTCTTACACGACGATTGCTCAGGTGGTCAATATCGTCCACATTGGCCTTGGAATTCACCAGTTCAATCAGGTACTTGATGATCTCGATGATGTCTTCCTTGGTCAGGGCGCGTACGCTGATGTCTGTGTCCAGATTCAACTTGTGGTTGATACGATAACGGCCCACCTCACCCAGGTCATAGCGCTTCTCACTGAAGAAGAGGTTGTAGATGACCTCTCGGGCAGTGGCGTCATCGGCAGGATCAGCATTACGCAGCTGATGGTAGATATACTTGATGGCTTCAATCTCACTGTTGGAAGTATCCTTCTGCAGGGTGTTGAAGATGATGGAATAGTCTGACGTCTGGCCGTCCTCCTTATGAATAAGGATCGAGGGTACGTTGCTTTCGAGAATAATCTCGATGTTTTCCTCATTCAGTTCCGACTCGCGCTCGAGCAGTACCTCGAAGCGTTCCATGGTAACCACCTCGCCGGTATCTTCGTCAGCAAAGTCCTCCACCCAGCTCTTCAGCACACGGGCAGCCAGTTTCTTGCCTATGTTCTTCTCAAGATTCTCTCTTGTGACCTGAACCTCCTCGGCAAGATTGAAAATCTGAAGGATATCCTTGTCCTTCTCAAAACCGATGGCTCGCAAAAGTGTCGTTACGGGCAACTTCTTCTTGCGGTCGATGTAAGCGTACATCACATTATTAATGTCTGTGGCGAACTCGATCCAGCTACCCTTGAACGGAATGATACGGGCAGAGTATAACTGTGTGCCGTTGGAATGCACACTGCTTCCGAAGAATACACCAGGAGAACGATGCAGCTGGGACACTACGACACGCTCGGCACCGTTGATGACGAAAGTGCCATTGTGGGTCATATAGGGAATGGGGCCCAGGAATACGTCTTGAATTACAGTGTCGAAGTCCTCATGGTCGGGGTCGGTACAATAGAGTTTCAGCTTTGCCTTGAGGGGCACGCTGTATGTCAGTCCACGTTCCAGACACTCTTCGACGGTATAGCGAGGCGGGTCGATATAATAGTCCAAGAATTCCAACACGAAATTGTTACGCGTATCCGCGATGGGGAAGTTCTCAGAGAAGACCTTGTACAGGCCGTCGTTCTTGCGAAGCTCGGGAGGAGTATCCAACTGGAGGAAATCCTTGAAAGACTTCAACTGCACTTCCAAGAAATCGGGATAGGGCATCGGATTCTTTACGGAAGCAAAATTAACTCTTTGATCAATAGTATTTGAAGCCATCTAAACTTGTTTTATTGACTTGGGAAAGTATATAGACACAAAAAGGCAAAGAACCCTCTACCAGAGGATCCTTTACCATAATACCTGTGAAACAGGAGTCAGCTTACTTCAGTTCGATTTCGGCACCAGCCTCCTCGAGAGTCTTCTTCAGAGTCTCAGCGTCAGCCTTGGGAAGGCCTTCCTTCAGTGTGCTGGGAGCACCGTCAACGAGCTCCTTAGCTTCCTTCAAGCCGAGACCGCATGCTTCCTTCACTGCCTTCACTACCTGCAGCTTAGCTGCACCGGCGCTCTTCAGGACAACATCAAAGTTGGTCTTCTCTTCTTCGGCGGGAGCACCTGCGGCTGCAGGACCAGCAGCAACTGCCACAGCTGCGGCTGCGGGCTCAATTCCATACTCATCCTTCAGGATTGTTGCCAACTCATTTACTTCTTTAACTGTCAAGTTAACCAACTCTTCAGCAATAGCTTTCAAATCTGCCATTTTATTCAAATTTTAATTGTTTGTAACTTTGTTTAAATAAAGCGATACGCAGGCATTTTATTCGCCTTTCTCGCCTAGAGTCTTCAGAACTCCATGAATAGTATTCTGTCCCGACTGGAGAGCCGACAGAACATTCTTGGCCGGAGACTGCAGCAAAGCAACAATCTCAGCAATAACCTCATTCTTGCTCTTGATGGAGCAGAGAACATCAAGCTGCTCTGCACCGACGTAGATACCTTCTTCTGCATATGCAGCCTTCAGCGCAGGTTTGGTAACCTTCTTGCTGAGAAGATCCTTCAGCATCTTTGCAGGTGCATTGGCCACCTCCGTAAAGAGAATAGCCGTCGTACCCTTCAATGCTGTGAACATCGGTTCGAATTCTTCGCTCTTTGCTTCCAGGGCCTTACGCAAGAGTGTGTTCTTAACAACCACCATCTTAAGACCTGTCTGGAAACACTTGCGACGAAGAGCACTCGTCGAAGAAGCATTCATGCCCTCGACGTCTACCAAATAGAAGTGGGGGTACTGCGCCAGCAGTTCACCAAGTTGTGCAACAATTACACCTTTATCTTCCTTTCTCATGATTCTTCTCTAATTTAGATTTCTTCAGTAGCCTTAGGATCAACCTTGATACCACGACTCATAGTACTGGAAAGATAAATACTCTTGATATACGTGCCTTTGGCAGCAGCGGGCTTCAACTTGATAATCGTTGAAAGGAATTCGCGAGCGTTCTGAGCAATCTGTTCGGCAGTGAACGATATCTTTCCGATCGATGTATGCACGATACCGGTCTTGTCCACCTTGAAATCAATCTTGCCCTGCTTCACTTCACGGATAGCCTTAGCCACGTCCATTGTCACAGTTCCACTCTTCGGGTTGGGCATCAAGCCACGGGGACCGAGGATACGGCCCAGTGCACCGATTTTACCCATGATGGCAGGCATGGTGATGATTACATCCACGTCTGTCCATCCACCCTTGATTTTCTCGATATACTCATCGAGACCTACATAGTCAGCGCCTGCTTCTTTTGCAGCAGTTTCGGCATCAGGTGTACACAGGCACAACACTCGCGTGACCTTTCCGGTTCCGTTGGGCAGTGATACCACGCCACGAACCATCTGATTAGCCTTACGAGGGTCTACACCCAGACGTACATCAATATCCACAGATGCATCAAACTTGGTGGTGGTTATTTCCTTTACCAAGGATGAAGCCTCCTTCAGCGTGTATGCTTTCCCTGCTTCAATCTTATCAGCTACCAACTTCTGGTTCTTTGTCAGTTTACTCATTGTAATTGAAGTTTTAATTATTTGCCAGGGAATTCGCCCTTCACTGTGATGCCCATGCTACGTGCAGTACCGGCAACCAGTAACATTGCCGACTCAATGGTGAAACAATTGAGGTCGGGCATCTTGTCCTGGGCGATAGCGCGCACCTGCTCCCAAGTGATTTCTGCCACCTTCTTACGATTCGGTTCGGCAGAGCCACCCTTTACTTTGGCTGCCTCCATCAACTGTATTGCCACGGGGGGAGTCTTGACCACAAAGTCGTACGACTTGTCCGTGTAATACGTGATAACTACAGGCAGGACCTTGCCGGCCTTGTCCTGAGTTCTGGCGTTGAATGCCTTGCAGAAATCCATGATGTTAATACCCTTGGAACCAAGAGCAGGGCCCACTGGGGGAGATGGATTTGCAGCGCCTCCTTTAATCTGTAATTTGATTAATCCAGCAACTTCTTTAGCCATTTGATTGATTATTTATAATTGTACACATGGAAGAGGCAAAGTGCACGTAACAGAATACACTATTGCTTCTCGACTTGCATAAAACCAAGCTCCAAGGGGGTCTTACGCCCAAAGATCTTGACCATCACTTTCAGCTTCTTCTTCTCGTTATTCACTTCCTCAATGACTGCCACAAAACCGCTGAAGGGGCCTTCGGTGACTTTCACACTCTCGCCCACTTCGAATGGAATGATGATATCATCGGGAATCTCTGCAATCTCGTCGATGGTGCCTAACATCTGGTTTACCTCGATCGGACGCAGTGGCATTGGCTTGGTATTGGTCTTAGTGTCACTAAGGAATCCAAGCACATTAGGTACATTGCGCAGCATGGGCTGAATCTCGCCCACCAGCTCTGCCTCTACAAAGACATAGCCGGCGAAGCGATTCTTCTCCTTCACCACACGCTTGCCGTTGCGCACGGTAACGACTTTCTCCGTAGGAATTAGTACTTGGGACACATGCTGTGCAAACTCACCGCCTTGGTGAATCATGGCATCGATGTATTCCTTTACTTTGCCTTCCTTTCCACTGATGGCACGCATGACGTACCACTTCATTTCGGTCTCAGCCATTTCCTAAGAATCGTTTAACGCAAGATACCGTAAATACCCTCCATACCCACTCGGAATACAGAGTCCATAACGAAAACTACCAGCGCGATGCATAGGGAAGCAGTTAAAACTACAACAGCGCTGTTCATAAGCTCTGAACGTGTCGGCCACGTGGTCTTATGCACAAGTTCTACGTATGATTCCTTACAATAGTTCTTTATACTCTCAAACATATAACTTTTATTTTTATGCACGGGAAGAGAGGCTCGAACTCCCGACACCTGGTTTTGGAGACCAGTGCTCTACCAACTGAGCTATTCCCGTAGAAAAGTTGAGAGTGGCTTGTTTCATGCATCGCGATGCCTGAATCCAACGCGCTCTCAACTTATTTGTTTCTTGCTTTCAGAACCGGACGTGCTTCGAGAAGCTTGTCCGGTTATCCTTCACAAGCAATTAGTCGAACACCTCGGTGATCTGGCCCGAGCCTACCGTACGGCCACCCTCGCGGATAGCGAAACGCAGACCTACGTTCAGAGCCACCTTGTAAATCAGGTTCACAGTGATCTCTACGTTATCGCCGGGCATTACCATCTCTACGCCTTCGGGCAGGTGAATCTCACCCGTGCAGTCCATGGTGCGCAGATAGAACTGGGGACGATACTTGTTGCCGAACGGAGTGTGGCGGCCGCCTTCTTCCTTCTTCAGCACGTAGATAGATGCCTTGAAGCCAGAGTGAGGAGTGATGGCACCCGGGTGGGTGATAACCATACCGCGCTTCACCTCGTTCTTGTCGATACCGCGGAGCAGCAGACCTACGTTGTCGCCGGCCTCGCCCTGATCGAGCAGCTTGCGGAACATCTCGACACCGGTGATCACCGACTTCTTGTCCTCACCGAGAC
>Ga0310695_10010293_pt1 | contig 13730 bp, 11 predicted proteins | sample RumenRJG_04DNA_FD_203882 | JGI IMG/M metagenome (GOLD analysis project Ga0310695, IMG submission 203882) | Bovine rumen microbial communities from Lethbridge, Alberta, Canada - RJG_04 (v2) (version 2) | ecosystem: Host-associated > Mammals > Digestive system > Stomach > Rumen | place: Canada...
CAATCTGGAAGCCGCGGCGGCGCGGCTGAAGATCGACGCCAAGGCGGACACTCCCAAAGGACGCGAAGCCGCGGCGATACTCGAAAGCATAGAGAGAATCCGGACGGACGCGGCGGCGCGCATAGCGGACTGCAAGACGTCCGCGCCGGCGAAAGCGGTGGCCGAGATGGAAATGTACGCGCGGACGTTCCCGTCGCGCCGCGCGGAGTTCGCCAAGGATCTTTCCGCGCTGAAGGCCAACCGCGAAGTCCAGCAGATGGCGATTCTCGAAAAGCGCATCGACGCTTTCAACGCGCGCTGGGAGAAGGCGAAAAGCGCGTCGCAGAAAAAGAGTCTCGCGCGCGAGGCGGAAAACCTCGTGAAACAGGCCGCCAGATTCTCGAACGCGAAGGACGCCGGGGTCGCGGCCGAAGCCGCGGGAATCGAATCGGCCCTGAAAGAGAAGATAGCCGAGGCGGGCGCGAAACCCGCGAAATAGTTCCGGCGGTTTTCCTGGACATGCGAAAACGGGAAGGCGGGGCAGCCCCGCCTTCCCGTTCCGGTTTCAAGGCGCGTACGTCTTACGCCTTGATAGCGTCGCGCATCGACTCCGTCTCCGCGGAGAAGATGGCCTGCATCAGCTGTACGACCTGCTTGATCAGATCCTCCGCCTGCGCGAAGAGATCCTTCGTCTGGTCGAGGCTTTCCTGGGCCTTCTGCTGGGCGGCGTTCTTTTCCGTGGCGTAGGACTGCATTATCGCGTTTACGCTCTGGATGCCGCTCTGCGCGACGTTGCCGATCGCGGTGATGATGTTGTTGTAGGCCTGGAACTTGTTGATGTTGCGGGTCGCCTCGAGGAACTTTTCGTCCATCTTGCGCGAATCCTGCGCAGCATCGACCTTCGCGTTCGCGAGGCGGATGTCCGCCGCGCGTTCGTTGGCCGTGGTGACGCCCGGAGCGGCGAGTTCGCGTCCGGCGTAGGCCCGCGCGTACTTCAGGTTCGCGGCGGCGTCCGCCACTTTCACCTCCGCCGCGGCCTTCTGGGCCGGGGTGGCGTTTTCGGGCAGGAGTGCTCTTTCGCTCTGCGCGTTGGCGTACTCGTTTTCGTAGCGCAGGAGGTCGTCCTTGAGCGCCGCGCGGTACGTCTGCCTTGCGGATTCGATCGCCTGCGGATGGGTTTCGGCCACCTTGTGGCGCAGTTCGTCGGCGTATGCGGTACGCTCGTTCCGGACCGCGGCTTCGAGATCCGCCTTGGAGGCGTCCCTTACGTTCACGTCGGTCTTGTACTTCACGAGCTTCATGTTCTCGGCGGGCGTGCGGGTGCTTGGATCCTTCGCATCGAGCTGCTGCATTTCGTTGTACGCGTCGAGCTTCGCCTTCGCTTCGGCGAGTTTCGACCCGGGCGGAATGTCGGCGTCCTGCAGAGGCTGGTTCATGTCCTGCACGCGATTGAGCTTTATCTCGTCGCCGGTCTTGGCCGCCTGCGCCGCCGCGTAGCGCTGCTGCGCGGTCGCGGAGTTGGAGAAGCCCTGCTCCACGCGGTTGGCGACTTCGTTGCCGACCGCGGCGCGCGTGGCGTTGAGCTGGTTCTGCGCGTTGACCGCCTTGTCGGCGGCGTTGAGCATGTGTACGCCTTCCTTGGCCACGGTCACGCCGCTCGTGTCGAGCGTCTTCATCTGCGAGCGGAAGGCGGAACCTTCCTTGCCGACGGTGTAGAGCGAGAATCCGACCTGGACGGCGCAGGTCGCGATGCTCGCGGCCATCGCCGTGATCGCGGCGGTGCGCTGCTGGCTCGCCTGCGCCATGATGCTGTTCTGCACCATCGCCGATTCCGTCAGTCTTTCCTGGCGGGCGGCGTCGCGCTGTCTCTGGGCGACTTCGACAAGAAGAGCCATGAGTTTGTAGAGGTCGAACATCACGCTCTTCGACTGCGGATTCGCATTGGCGGAGATTTCACCGAGCATCTTGACGAGAGCGTCCTTGAACGCCGCGATTTGTTCGTCGGTCAAGTTGAACGTCGCCTTGTCCGCGGAGAGTTTCGCGCAGAGGGAGTCGATCGCGCTCTGGTCGACCTTGCCCGGAGGCTCCAGGTCGTTCGGGATTCCCACGGTGTAGGTGGTCTTGCCGTCGGCGGATTTCATGGTGACGGTAAGGGTTTCCTTGCCGTCCGCGCCGGGAGTCTTCGACACGGTGCCGATTTTGGAGAGGAGCGTCTCCCAGTTGACCGCTCCCGCTCCCGCGTTTACCTGTATGCTCATGGCTGAATTCCTTTCTTATATGGCGGTTTTACGCCATCTGGCCGATATTCCTGGCGATTTCGCCGCTTGTCTCCGTGGCGGAGGCGAGAAGCTGCGCCGTGCCGGAGATGGACGACTCTATCGCCTGGAGTATGGCTTCGAGTTCTTCCTCGCTCTCTTCCATGCGCTGGCGGAGCATGGCGAGCGTCTTCTCGGTTTCGGTGGTTTCGGACTGCGAAATGCCGGCGGTGTAGCCCTTGTACGCCGCTTCCGCGCCCATGCCGATTCCGGCAAGCTGCAGGATGCGCGTCCCGATGGTCACTGCGGGCTTGATCGCCTCGGCGCCGGCCTTGAGCGTGGTTGCCATGGTGCTTGCGGTCTTCGCCGCGGCGTTCGCAACGTTCGCCGTGGTCTGCACCGCGGTCTGCGCGGCGGATCCCAGCCTTGAAGCGAGCGCCGACGCGCCCGCGCCGGAGGCGATGGACAGCGCGATCGCCGCAACGGTCACGATCACCGCAGCGAGCACCTGCGCGGCCTCCTTGCTGAGCCCCGCCTTTTCAAGCGCTCCCGCGAGCTTTTCGGTGAGCTTGCCCATCACGCCGGTCTCGTTGAGGACCTGCATCGCCAGAGCCACGCCGGCTCCGACCACCGCCCCGACGGCCAGGCCGCCGGTGGCGACGCACGCTATGACCGCGCCGAGAATCGCAAGCCCTGTCATGAGCCAGCCGAAAATCTTGTTGCGCTTGCTCGCTTTTTCGGCCTTTTCCATGTCGTTCAGAGTCTTTTCGATCTTTTCTTTGCGGTCTTTGTGCTCCGTCTTGTAGGACTCTTTGTTGATCTCTATGCGGTCCTTGGCCATCGCTGCCTGGCGCTCCTCGTTGTCCATCTGCAGATATGCAATGAGCTTTTCGAGGTTCGCCTGGAGCTGCTTGACGTCGCCGGGATTGTCGAGCGACGGCACGTTCGCCGCGCCTGCGGTCTTCTTTTCCGCGGTTCCCGTCACAGTCTCGTTGCTCTTGGTGACAAGCACGTTCGCGCCTGAAAGCACTTCGAGAGCCTTGGAAAGGACTTCTCTCGCTTTCGACTGGTCGCCTGCGAGCTTTTCGGTCTGGGCCGGCATCGTCGCCGGGGTCGCCAGACCTCCCACTTTGGATATTTCTCCGGACATTGCTGTTCCTCCGTTGTCTGTTTTCCTGAAAGTTCCGCCAGGCTTTCCGCCCGACCCGTTCGCGGTGTCTACACGCAGCGTCTGAAAAGGTTACAGGTTTTTTTGCGGAACGGCGTTTTTTTCATTCGATCGTTTTTTTCAGCTCCGCCGCCTTCGCCCTGTAGGCGCGCCCGGTTTCGGTGCCATTCGGGCAGTACTGCTCGAGCGCGGCAAGCGCGCTGAGCGCGTTTTCCCTGTCCCCGAGCGCAACGTAGCATTCGGCCGCGTGGAGCTGGGGCTTGGGGTTGGAGATGTCGAGGAACGACGCGTAGCAGTACGACGCTATCGCGCCCTTGTAGTCCTTCTTCACCTGCTGCACCGCGCCCACGCCCATCCAGAATTTCGGATTCAGGTGGTCGAACAGCACGAGGAACTGGAAGAGTTTGAACGCTTCGTCGTATTTCCCGGTGTTGTAGTAGCTGAAAGCGAGCGAATACACCGCTTCGAGCTCTTCGTTCGAAATCCCCTTCGTCTCTTTGAGGGTGACGCCGTCTTCGATGAAGGCTTTCGCCGCTTTTTCGATTTCCGCTTCTGTTATCTCTTTCATTGTTTTCCCCTTTTTGTTTTTCAGACCATCTCGGAGCGGTTCTCTTCGATCGTCTTGGTGATGTCCCTGTCGAGTTTGTCGAGAGCCTTTTGTATGGAGGCGGCGATGTCGGCGGCCTCGGCCTTTTTCTCCTTCTTCTCGATTTCGGCGTTGCTTTCCGCCTGCTCCGGCTCCGCCTGTTCGCCTGCGGCTGCTTTCACGGCGGCGGCGACTTCGCTCATCGTCGCGGCGCCGATTGCGTCTGCGCAGGACTGGATCTGGCTCTTGTAGCCCGAAATCTTCGCCTCCGCGGATGCGATGGCGTTCGTCAGATCGCGGATTTTCGCGTCTTCCTCGGCCTTCTCCCTCTTGAGCGCTTCGACCGTTTCGCGGTGCTCCTTGCCATCCTCCACGGCGTTTTCGATCGCTTTTTCAAGCGCTTTGATTCTCGTCTGGAGCTCGGCGGAGCGTCCCTTTGCGGTGGACAGATCGTCTTGATATCCTTTTATCGACTCTTCCTCGTCGGCGATTTCCGAATTCAGCAGTTCGATTTTCACGAAGTTCGCCCTCTGCGAGTCGCTTACGCGCTCGGCCATCGACGAAATGACCGTCATCAGGATGGCGATCCGGCGCTGCGCGACGTTCTGGCGGGCTTCTTCGTTCTCGCTCTTCAGCGTGGCCACGAGCTTGTCGAGATCCGCCGGGGCGGATACGACATTCACCGAGGCTCCGCCGATGATTGCGGACTTTTTGACGCCGCCGGCCTGGGCCTCTGCGGATTCCTGCAGATCGGCGCCGTAGGCGATTTTCGTGTTTGAGGTGTTGAGTTCTATTGGCATGGTCGTGTTCCTTTCTGTTGTGCTTACACTTCAAATCCGAAAAGGTTACACATCAAATCTGAAAAGGTTTCATCATCATGCTGAATTTTTTCCGGCGCTCGTCGAGTTCGTCGCCGCCGGCCGCGGCGGCCAGGGAATCCTCGACCGGCGGGCGCTCGTTCTGCGGCCTGTACGGATCGCCTTCCGGGGCGGACCATATTTCGAACGGATCCAGGCCTCTGCGCGCAAGTTCCGCGTTCGCGGCCTCGATCTGGGCGTCGCTGAAACGCATCTGCATGACCTGTTCGCGCGTAAGGCCGTTGCGTTCGAGCATCCTGTCGGTTTCCGCCATGCGCAGCTCGGCCTGCCCTACGGCGGCCCTGGCTTCCGCAACCGTCTTGCGAATCCTCGCAAGGTATCGTTCGGTCTCTTCTTTGTCCATCGACTGTCGCGCTCCGTGTTGGAAACCCGCAGAACCGCGGGGACGATTGGATTTTACCAAATAGGCATATCAACCGCAAACACAAACGCGGAAAAAGCCCACCAAAAAACCTTCCCAATCCTGTAAATCTTCAGCTGATTGGCCGATAGCGGTCAGCCGGCGGGGCGCAAGATGTGGCAAGGGCGCCCTCGCCCTTGCTGCAAGGCCGGGGCGGCCTTGCCACATCTCTCCGGCGGGGCCCTGCCAACTAAAACACCCAAACACTCAAACACTTGTAAAATGTTGCCAATGTGAAAATATCCAATTCCAATACCAATTCTCAATTGGAAATTGGCAACACTGGTACTGGCAACACTTCCACACTGGCAACATTCAACAACCCAAACACTCAAACACCCAAACACTTATTCGTGAAATTCCGGATCGTCCGGGGGAGGCCCCGGCGGAAGGGCGGCAAGCGCGAGCATCGCCTCCGAAATCCGCGCCACGTCCCCGTCCTCCGCCACAAGCGGCGGCATTGAATATATCCACCTGCCGAACGGACGCAGCCAAACCCCGGTTTCACGGATCGTGCGCAGGATGTCCTGCGCGGAGGGGAGGGATTCGACCTCCACGACCGCCGCCGCGCCGAGAACGCGCACGTCGCGCACGTTTTCCAGCCGCCGGGCCGGCGCAAGCCCCATGCGAAAGTTTTCCCCGATCCGGCGCGCCTTCGCGGCGTAATCGTCCGCCGCGAACAGATCGATCGACGCGCAGGCCGCCGCGCAGGCCACGGGATTGGCCATGTACGTCGGCCCGTGCATAAAGGCGGAAGGCCGGCCCGAAGAGATCGTTTCGGCCGTCTTCCGCGATGCAAGCGTGGCGGCGAGCGTGAAATGCCCGCCCGAAAGCGCCTTGCCGGTGCACATTATGTCCGACGCGACGCCGGCGTGCGAATGCGCCCAGCGCGGCCCGGTGCGGAAGAATCCGGCCGCTATTTCGTCGAACACGAGCGGAATATCGTGCGCGTCGCAGAGTTCGCGCAGTTCGCGCAGATACCGCGGATGGTAGAAATGCATAGCGTTCGCCGCCTGGAACACCGGCTCGCAGAACACGCCGGCGATCTCGCCGCCGTGCGCTTCGAGGACGTCCGCGGCCGAATCCGCGTCGCCTTCTATCCACTCCCCGTCGAATCTGGAACGCGGCTGCTCCGCAAAGAAATGCTTCGGCATGAGCCCGCGGAAGAGAACATGCATCCCGTCCGGATCCGACAGAGCCATGGCGCCGGAGGTGTCGCCGTGGTACCCGCCTTTGAGCGCGAGCAGCCGCATCCGGCCCGGACGCCCCTTCGCAGTCTGGTACTGCACCGCCATTTTCGCGGCGACTTCCACTGCGATTGATCCGGAATCGGCAAAAAACACGCGGTCGAGTCCCGGCGGAGCGATTTGCGCGAGCCTCTCCGCAAGAGCGACGGCAGGCTCGTGCGTGAACCCGCCGAACATCACATGGGGCATCTTTTCCGCCTGCCTGCGCATCGCCTCCACGATGGCGGGATGGCGGTGTCCGTGCGCCATGCACCACCAGCTGGCCACGCCGTCGATCAGCCGCGACCCGTCCGCAAGAGTTATGTACATTCCCTCCGCGCCGCTCGCGACGAGCGCCTCGGGCGGGTTGCGCAGGCTAGCGTACGGATGCCACACGCACGTCCGGTCGTATCGCCTAAGAAAATCAACATCCATGCCGTTCAATCCTGTCGTCCGCCGCCTTCCGTCCCCGCATAGAGCATTTCGACAGAAAGAGGCTTTCCTTCGAAGAAAAACTCCACGGCGACTTCGGCCGTGGCCGCGCCGTCCGGAACCGGCACCCGGCGGGAGTTTACAGACTGTTTGCGGTCGAAACGCAGCGTTTCGCCGATCTGCCGCCCCGATGCGTCCCTGAACGCGAGAAAAGCGGTAAACCGCGAATCCTTCCTGCGCCCGGTCGCAACCGTGAAGACCACGTTTCCGGCGCCGTCCGGCAGGACTATAGTCCGCGCGGCGCGCACCGGACCGTTCCCGGCCGCCTCGAGCAAAACACGTCCGCCGTTCGCGCACAATATGTTTCCGCCCGGCACGGCGACCCATCCGGAATCGAGCGGCGCCGCTGTCGCGGGCGGCGCCGCGCGCACGGTGGATTCCGCGCCGGAAGCCTCTTCAGCGGCGGCAGGGCGGACCGGCGCGCCGGCGCGTTTCCCGCGCGGCCCGGCCAGCCTGCACTGCAGGGCGAGCGCCCCCGCGGCCGCCGCCAAAACGAAAGCGGCCGCAATCGCGGCGCATTTCGCAAACAGCGGTTTCTTCTTCCCGAAATCCACGCTTCCGCGGACGTCGCCCCTGCGGACGAGCGCCGTACGCTCGCGCATCCACGCCGCTTCGGGGAAGCCGCGCGCGGACATGGCGGCGGCGTATCCCTCCAAGTCGAAAGGCAGCGACCGGAACCGGATCGAGGAATCGGCGGAATCGAAGATGCAGTAAGTGCTGCGGCACGTTCCGCCGCGCGGATATCCCGCGCTGCCGGGATTTACGATATAGCGCGTTCCGGGTTCGAGAATCACGTCCTGCGGCGGCAGCGCGACGGGGGCGCCCGAGCCGGGCGGGAGAGCGAAAATCGCAGGCTCGTGGGTATGCCCGGCGAAAAGGAGATTTCCGGTTCGCGCGGCGAAGGACGGCGCGGCGGCTTCCGGGCAGTCGATATAGAAAAACTCCGCAGGCGCGGAGAAATCGCCGTGTACGCAGGCGAAGAGAGTTTCTCCGGAGGGGGATTTCTCTTCATGGACAAGCGGCAGCCCGGCGAGCCATGCCAGAGCGTCGCGGGAGAGCGCCTTGCGGTGGAGGGCCGCCGCGCGCGCGGCGAACGGAGTGAAAGCGTCGGCGGAGACGGCCCCGCATACTGCGGCGTCGTGGTTGCCGGCCACGCAGACGTGGACGCGCCGGTACACGGTTTCGAGCGCGCCGGCCGGATCCGGCCCGTAGCCGACTACGTCGCCGAGGCAGATCGTGCGCTCCACGCCGCAGTCCGAAGCGTCGGCGAGGATGGCGCGCAGCGCGGCGGAGTTCGCGTGTATGTCCGATATGATCGCGTATCGCATGGATTGCGTGGCGTTCAGCCGCCGGCGGCGCCGGAATCTCCGGAATCCCAGTCTATGCGCAGGCGTTCGTGCAGTTCCGCAAGGCGCTCTTCGGCCGCGTCGAGCAGGGCGTCGAGTTCGTTCTGCGACTTTCCGCCGCGCGCAAGGGCTTCGAGAAACGCCGCATACGCCTCCGCCGCCGCTCGGAGACCGGGATCGCGTCCCTCCCCGGCGGCGCGTATGCGCGGAATGCTCGCCGCGGCCGCAAGGCGCGTTTCCATGTCGCGTTCCGCAAGGCGCACGGCGCGGCGGAACGAACACGTGCGCGAACCGTCGGCGAACGGGGGCCGCCCGAACGGCGCGCAGAGGGAAAGCGAAGAAGCGAAGATTTCCGCGTCCCATGGGCATCCCTCGCCGGGCAGGAGCCATGCGCGGGCGTTGCGGGCGATGCGTTCATCGAGCGCCGCATCCTGCTCCGCTTTGTTTTCGGACCCCGAAAGATCCGCGAGAATTCTGTCCGCATTCCATTCTTCGCCGCAGGCGAGCCGTTCAAGCTGCAGACGGAACACGTCTATGCGCTGCGGGGGTTCTTTGTCCCCGCCGCGCTTCACGAATATGGAATCTGCGGGAGTTTCGCGCATCCACAGCGCGAAAAATCCGGCGAGCGCGGCGCCGCGCTCCGATTCCATGACGCGCATCGCGGGGAAAAGACGCGGCAGGAACGGCATTTCGCCGGAGCGCCACAGTTTCATGACGGCGGCTGCGTCGCGCACCTGCCACGTCTTTCCGTAGGCGCGGATGATCCCTTCCACCGCCCACGACGGCAGTTCCGGGAGCTGGCCGCCGGAGCCGCGGCGGTTGCGGTCGGTCCAGGCGCGGAAGAACGCGGCCGCGCAGGCGCGCCTGAAATGCCGCAGCGAGCAGTACGCGGGGGAGGGAAGAGTCACCCATGTCGCAACGCGCCCCTCGGCGGTGCGCACCACGCTTTCGATCACACGGGCGTCGTTCGTGGCGCCGCCGTCGCGGATGTAGATCACAAGCCCGGCTTCGTCGCGCGGAATCCTGAGCTTCAGCTGGGACGCGAGCGACTGGACGACTTCCGACGCCGCCTGCATCACCGGGCCGCGGAACTGGGTGTCGCCTTCGAAAGAGCGGACTCGCACAAACCCTTCGCTCGAAACGCTTACAGGCGCATTGAACACGGCCGCGGCGGCGACGGGCGCGGAATCCTGCGCGGCGGCGGGGGCGGACGCCGCGCAAAACGCGGCCGCGGCGGCGATTGTGGAAACGAGCGTTTTCACCGTATTTTCACGAAGATTACGAAAAGAAGCGGCGAAATAAACGCCTGTATCAGTATGAAACGCATCAGAATCTGGCCCTTGGACCACTGGAGTTTCCTGCGGAAGTGGTCGTGCAGAGGAAAACTGACGCGCTGGAGGACGCGCACCACGAAAATCCTGCGTCCGGGCGCGGCGCCTTCCCTGCCCGGGATCGTGACGTCGAAGCCGAGCTTGCGGAAAATGCGCAGAAGCGCGAGTTTCACAAGCCCCATTCCGCCGTTCATGAGCACCATCGGCGCGAACACGAGAAGCAGGAAGGGATTGCCGGAAACGAGCACCGCCGTGCCCACGGCGAGGCCGAGGAAGCGCGAGCCAGCGTCGCCCATGAGCACTTTCGACGGATCGGCGTTGTACCACAAATACCCGGCGAGAGCCCCGGCGAGCGTCATAGTGAGAATCGCCCAGCGCGGCGCGACCGGAGATGTCGGAACGAGCAGGTACTCCGCGACCGTCGCGTTGCCGGCCACGACGTACAAAAAGACGGAAATGCTGAAGAGGGATATCAGCGTAAGCGAACCGGCCAGGCCGTCAACGCCGTCGGAGCAGTTCGTCGCATTTACCGATATCCACAGCAGCAGCGTCGCTCCCGGCATGTAAGCCCACCACGGCACGAGGGTGGAACCTTTGAAGAAAGGCCACCACATTTCAACGCCGCCCGCGCCGCCGCTGAGCTCCGAATAGAGGAGGATCGAAACGGCCAGGCAGACGGCGGCGTCCAAAAGCCCCTTGCGCAGTTCGCCCCAAGGCTCCAGGCTGCGGTCGTCGAGATACCCGAAAAGCATCACCGCAAGCAGACAGACGACGATTCCGGCGTCCATGAAATTCATCGGCGTGACGAGCAGCGCCACCGGCAGCGATATGAGGGAGAAGAGGAAACCCGCGCCGGTAGGCTTTCCGGCGGATTGCGCGCCGCCGTCGGCCGCGAGGACTTTGCCGCGGTCGCGGGGGAGGAGGTCCCAGAGACGCGGCAGCAGGAAAAGCACCGCGGCCGCCGCGCACATCGCGCCGAGGGCAAGCAAGAACGAGTGCGATTTGAAGAGCCGCAGAGGGCCCCACGCCTGTTCGAAATTTTTTCCGATGAGATACAGCATGACTGTGATTCCGCAGTTGTGGAAGCGGCGGGTATTTTACCAAAACCGCCCATCTGCGCCAAACTGCCGCGCCCGAGCCGTCGCACGCGCTCGCGGCGTCGCGGCGGGCGGGCTTTCGCTACGCCCGCCCTGCTCCTCCGCTCGCGCTATTGCTCCGCCCCTTGGCCGCGCAGTCCTACGGAGCAACAGAGGCGGAAGCCGCTGTTCCTGCCGCGGATGCAGGAAGTACCGTACCTGTCGCGAAACGCAGAGCGGCAGTCCCGCGCGTCGTCGGACCAGCCGCCGCCGCGCCAGACACGGGCGTCGCCCCAGGCATCGAAACCCTCACACCACTCATCCACGTTCCCGTGCATATCGTAAAGACCAAAGGCATTCGGCTTTTTCTGTCCGACCGGGTGCGTCTTTCTGCCGCTGTTGTCGCCATACCATGCCACTTCGTCTAACGTTCTTGCCGTAATCTCCGTTCCATCCGCGAGCTTACAGTAATCACCCGTCGATCCCGCGCGGCAGGCGTACTCCCACTCCTTCTCGGTCGGTAGGCGGTAGGTGAAACCCGACTTCTGCACCTCCGGAAGCGCATTCAATTTCTCGATGAACGTTTGGCAATTATCCCACGAGACTTTCTCCACGGGAAGGTTCGGCCCCTTAAAATACGATGGATTCGCTCCCATCACCTCTCCCCAGATGGCTTGCGTCACCTCGTACTTGCAGATGGCGTAGTTTTGACCGGGGATTGACACCATGTTGCTTTGGATTTCCAAAGCTAGAACTCGCTTTTTCAAAGCTAAAACTCGCTCATACTCTGCCGCCTGCAAGTCCCTAAACCTTTTCTCCAGTTTCGCGGATTCTGTCGCAATCGGTTCACGCGCCTTGGGACTCATCTGAATGATACTAAGTCCGCCTTGCGCGCCGTCAAACATCCTGGCGACGACACCGTCAATCGTTTCACGCACATACTTTGTCTTCGGCACTGACAGGCGTTTCAGCCCGAGAGAGAATACGGCCGTCAAGGAGGAATCGAATGCCTCGTTGAACGCAGAATCGGTGTCGTAACTCATATCACCGATAAGCGGTTCCACAACCCGATAGAGTTCTTGAAAGGTATTGCCCTTTTTCACAAGATGCCGAAGACCCTTCAGGGAAATCCAAATGCCATTAACGCTACCCTGTCCGTCGGCCGCAATTGAGTACTGGTCTTCATCCAAACCGTAATGCCGGGCGAGCGCAAATGCATCGTACTTCGACATTCCCACGAAGAACCCGAGGAAATTGATGTTGCCTTTCTCTGCTGACTTCTTTGCGAAGGCGCGTATCTGCGCAATACGTTCTACGGACAACGGTTGCAAACGTGTTTCCAAGTCTTTACGAATAGCGGCTATCTTTGCTTCTGCTCCCTTGCGAATAGCCGCATACGCCTTGGCCTTCAAGTCGGAGAACGGCTCTCCTTCGGACGCGCATTCCTTGACCACTTCTTCAAACTTCCGCTGCGCCATCAAGCCTTCAAGACGCTTCTGCTTGTTCGCGATGCGAAAGGCTTCTTTTTGCTTCTGCACCTTTTCCCGCAGGGCAATCCACGCTGCGGTGTCGCTCTCTTCCACACCATTCCATTTGGCGCTCGCATCAAACAGCAGCTTCCCGGCCTTCTCGTATTCGTTCTTGGACACCAGCCTCGCGATGGCATTGTCCGTATCCGCCAGCTGCTTTTTCTCGGCTTCTTTTACCTTCCCTTTGTACTCGTCCACAAACCTGTTGTCCTTTTCGCCGGCACACAGCGCAATAACACCGGCACAATCCTGCGACGCAAGAAGTGCGTCGGCGCGTTTCCGCTTTGCGTCAATGCGGTCTTTCTCCGCCGTGTTGAGTTTCGCCACTTTTTCCGACGTCCATTCGGACTTGAACTGCGCGACCATACGGCGCACCAACTCGTCCTTCGGCGAGAATTTCATTTCAACATCTGATGCGGCGAATGGAAACATATACGGAATCCAGCCAAAATATTCCCGCCGCGTTCGCGTACATTCGCCAACTTTTACGCCAATAGGCGTCCTAATCTCTACCCGATATGAGCTCTCATACGTTTCCCATACCGGGATAAGGCCGACCGTACACATCCACAAGAGTCCTTGCAAATCACTGACGTCTCCTACCTTTTGCTCCTCTACAACATTGTCATCAATTACTACAGGAATGACATCGGCAGAATATGTCAGCATTGAGTTCAAATCATCAACCTTCTCATAACGCAACGAGCAATCCTTTCCGGGCTCGGCTACGGAATACTCATCGTTTATCGTCGTACACATACATCCTGCAAGCAGTGCTGCCAAAGATGCAAGGATCATTTTCATTGCTTTAATCCGTCCTTTCTTTCGGTTCTCGTTCCAGTAAAATCCATCCACTGTCATTCTCGATGTCATTTTTCCACCCACGAAGATGATGCCGCCAGATCGGTCGCAAGGTCTATACGCTTTAGTTTCGCCTCTTCGTCGTCGCCTTGCGGCCACCCGGTGATTTCAGCATGGTGCGGCATCAGAGCCGTCGGCGCAGCGCGGATGCCAAGATCTATCGCCGCCACGGAATCAAAATGCAAGTCTGCGGCGCCCAGCAAAGAACGCGACGGATTGACTAAAGCGCCCTCGTCCCAATGAATCCCCGCACCAAGCGCATCGTGACCGTTTACAGATGTCGCGTGCGGCGGCCGCTTGTCCAGAAACGCTTTCCACCTGACGGAACCGTCCGCCCTGACCATCGAACGGTCGAACACGAATCGCGCGTAAAAGGTTTCAGGCATTCACGACATCTCCAATGAGGTCTATAATCTTCCCGGCTGCCTTTGAGGCAATCATGGCGGTCACCTTGTCGCCGTCCTTGCGCACAACGCAATAGACGTTTCCGGATGCGGCAAACGTCAAGGAACACTGGCAATCCCTTGAACGATACCATTCAAGCGTGACCTCGCCGTCGGCGTCAACGCCGACATCCGCCCCGCGAAAGGCAGCCGGCAAGTG